>OBLI01002709.1_pt1 | contig 14631 bp, 6 predicted proteins | sample 1519701 | NCBI WGS metagenome assembly OBLI01 (sample SAMEA3663005, study PRJEB22513) | pig gut metagenome | biome: pig gut; feature: pig-associated habitat; material: faeces | place: France | collected 2012 | reverse complement strand
GTGCTGTATATATAATGAATCAGGTATTCGCTCCTGCTAAGTATGCAGCGGTTTCCGCCCCTGCACTTGTAGGCAAGGACATGAAGATTTTCAACTGGGCTATCTCGGCCGATGACTCTTACATCACCAACCCGAACTCTGCTCCTTTGAATGCGTTCTTCTCTTACTACCTTTTGGCAATGAGCTCACGCTTCAGCTTCTTTATTCCTACTGACAATGCTCTCTCAACATATTATGATGAGGTAACAAGTCAATGGACACAGCCGCGTGTTCTCTCTTTCTATTACAGTACTCGTCGTGCTGATGCTACAGCTCCTGTAAAAGCTCGTGCATACAAATGGGATCCTGTAACAAACGAAATTGGTGGTTCTATTCCTGGTTCAGTTTCTGCAGACCAGATTAACAACCGTCTGAAAGACCTACTCGATTCTCATATTATTGTACACTCTGACGCAGAGTCAAAGACCGGTTTCGGTTCACTCAATCAATATTATGTAACTAAGGGTGGTAGTGCTGTAAAAATTTCCAACCGTGAGGACGGAACTCTTTCAAGCGATTTCGATCAGACCCAGGCTGGTTTCAATGTTCAGGGCGGTTTCCAAATTGACAACGACTCAATAATTACTGTAGAACGTACATACGACCGCCGCGAAGAAACCACAGGTTACGGTAATGGTATGACATATATTATTAACCGTCCTATTCAGACTACAATGAAGTCTGTTTACAGTGTGCTTCAGGGCGAAGGCGAAACTTCTCCGTTCTATCAGTTCTTTAACCTTTGCCAGATTGATGCTGACTTGCTCACCCGTGCAGGTGTTGCCGACAGTGTTAAGAAGCAGGAGGATAAGGATACGGAAATTGAGAAATACACAGTGTTCACATCTTCACAGAATGGTCTTACTGATAACGTGCGTTTCTTCAATTCATTTAGATATACTGTTTATGTTCCCACAAACGAAGCTGTGCTCGACGCAATTGATCACGGACTTCCCACATGGGATCAGATTTCAGAAGTAATCACCGCCGGCGAAGCTGAAGTTCAGTCTGCAACTGATGCCGGTGCAAGCGAGGAAGAAATTCTTGCACTTACACGTAAGTACAAGTTCAAAGCTCAGGCTATGATCACCTGCCTTGTAAACTTCCTCAAATATCACTTCCAGGATAATTCGGTATTTGCTGACCACAATGCAGTTGAAGCAACAAAGTATGAAACTGCCTGCATTAATGACGAGACCAACCGCTATCGTTCGGTTAAGGTTTCTTCTACGGGTAATGGTACTTTGGATGTTCGTTCGGTATACAGCACCGATGCAAACGGACATGATGTTGAAGGTCCCGTTCGCCACGTAACAAGCGACGAAACTTTGAAGAACATCATGACTCGCGACTATACTTTCAATACAAGGGCAAGAAACGCCACCAAGATTGAAACTTCTTCTTATGCAGTTGTTCATCAGATTGATGGTGTGCTCAACTTCAAAGAGCTTACAAATGACCGCTACGACAGCGATTGGGCTACTACAAGTGCTGCCAGAAAGTTCATCGCTAAATATCGTATTCGGAAATAAAATAAACAACCATGAATAAAATAAAATATCTATTGCTCTTCGCTCTGTGCCTCTGCTTTACTTCGGTGGCAGCACAGGATCGAATTTCCGGACACGTTTGGAATAAAACGGACGGACCGGTGATTATGGCGAATGTGGTCGAGGTGGACCAGAACAATCGTATTGTTGAGAACACCCAGACGGATGTTAACGGTAACTTCTCCATGCCGGTGAAGAACCGTAAAAACCGCCTTGAGATTTCATATATTGGTTATGCTAAGTACAGTCAGGTTATCGGTGCAACTAAGGTGTTCCGTATAGAGTTGCGTAGTAAAACACAGCTCAAGACTGTAACCGTAACCGCCAAGCAGCGTGTTAAGTCAAATGGTTTGTCCATTCCTAAGAAGGAGATTTCCGGTGCAACACAGGAACTTAACATGGACGAAATGAAAGGTCTTTCTTTCGAAACTGCCGACCAGGCTTTGCAGGGACAGATTGCGGGTCTTGACATTGTGATGAATTCCGGTAACCTTGGTTCGGGTACTACGATGCGTTTGCGTGGTGTTACCAGTATCAATGGTAATCAGGAACCTCTTATTGTAGTTGATGGTAACATTCTTGAAAACTACAACTCTTCAGATATTGACCTTCAGGATATGGATAACAGCGAGCAGTTTGCTCAGTTGCTTTCTGTGAACCCTGAAGATATTCAAAGCATCAATGTATTGAAAGATGCTGCGGCTACCGCTATTTGGGGTGCACGTGGTGCTAATGGTGTGATTGAAATCAAAACCCGTCGCGGACACCGTGGTCCTGCACGTGTTGACTTCTCTTATCGTTTCTCGGGTTCATGGCAGCCCAAAGGCATGAAGATGCTTAATGGTGATGAATACACCATGATGCTTAAGGAGGCTTACTTCAATCCTTCACAGAGCAATATCGCATCCGACATTGTTGAGATTTCATACGACCGTAACCGTCCTATGTATTTCGGCAACTTTAACAAGAACACCGATTGGCGTGATGAAGTTACCCAGTTTGGTCAGACTCACAACTACAATGTAGTACTTTCCGGTGGTGGTGATAAAGCACAGTTCCGTATTTCCGGTAGCTACGACCACGAGACCGGTACTGTTATCAAGCAGGCTCTCGATCGTTTCTCAACACGTATGGCTCTTGACTACTACGTTAGTGATCGTATCAAATTCTCGTCAAACTTCTCTCTTACCTATACAAACAATAAGAAGAACTATGTAGGTATTTTGGATCGTGCATACAAGGCAATGCCTAACATGACAGTTTATCGTTATGAGTATGACCCCGAAACCAGAGGCTACTACAATACTCACGAATATTTTAAGATGTTCCCCGCTGCAAGTGCAGCAGGTCAGGTGCGTGATGGTCTTAGCTCTTATTATTTGAGCGATATGGTTAGCAATGGTAACCCTGTTGCTATCGCAAATGGCTCTTGGATTAAGGAGAGCACATATACTATTGACCCGCAGTTCCAGATTGAGTACAAGTTCTTGGGTAAGGATGAAAATGCAACGCAACTCAACTATACCGGTGAGGTTTACATGAAGGCTTATACAAACACCAACAAGGCATACTATCCTGCTTCTCTTACCAGTAGCCACTGGTACGATTCGGGCGGTGTTAACCTTGCAAGCGATGGTGAATCAAAGAGTCTTACTTTCACCACTCGCCACACTCTTGTGTTTACTCCTAAGTTTAAGACTGACGATCACTTCCTTACTACTATGGCTCGTATGGAAATGTCTACAAACTCAAGCGATAACCAGAATATTTCTTCCAATGGTTTGGCAGGTGGTATTACCGACCCGAGCGTGTTGGCTTACCTCACAGGGGCATCAACAGGTGTAGGCAAAGGACACAGCATTGGTATTCTTGGTAGTGTACACTATTCATACAAATCAAGGTATGTAGCAGACTTCACTCTTCGTGCAGACGGAAGTACTCGTTTCGGTGCTGATAACCGTTGGGGTTTCTTCCCCGGTGTTTCCGGTCGTTGGAATATCAGTGATGAAGTTTTCATGAAGCCTCTTAAGAAGATTGTCAATATGCTTGCTTTCCGTCCGGGTTGGGGTATAAACGGTAACCAACCGAACGAAGAAGGTCTTATGTATAACACATACTCAAGCATTGGCTCTTACATTGGTCAGACTGCAATTGCTCCGCAGAACTTGCGTCTTACCGACCTTAAATGGGAAAAGACTTCTGCATGGAACTTAGGTTTCAACCTCAACATGTTGGAAGACCTTCTCCAGTTTGACTTGAACGTTTATCACAAATATACCAAGGATCTCTTGATGCAGAATGTAAGAATTCCTTCTTCTGTAGGTTTCAGCACTCTCGCATGGGCTAACGTTGGTAAAATGGAGAATAAGGGTTGGGAACTTAACTTCGTAACAAAGAAGATTGACATTCTCCCCAAGAAGTTCCAGATTGTTGGTAAGTTCAACATTGCTCAGAATGTTAATGAAATCACTCAGATGGATGCAAGTGTGCTTTCAAGTTTGAATGGCGACTTCAACTATAATAATGAAACTTGGATGAGCCGCGTTCAGATAGGTAATGCTCTTGGTGGTATCTATGGTTTCCGCTACAAAGGCGTATATCGTTTCGACTATGATCACAGCGGATATTTCGCAGATCAGTCAAAGAATACTATTTATGGTGAGCGTACCGCTGCTTATGCAGAGAAGTATGGTCTTAACGGCAGCTTCAATGCAACTTGCCCTGTTGCACGTGATGCTAATGGCAATATAATATATGACGCGAAGGGTAATCCTCTTCAGATGTATTATAACTATGGTGGTAGAAACTACACATTCGGTGGTGGTGATGCTATTTACGAAGATATCAACCATGATGGTCAGATCAACGAACTTGATATGGTTTACCTTGGCAGCTCCAATCCTAAGTTGAATGGTGGTTTCGGTATTGACCTTTACTACAAGCGTTGGAGTTTGAAGACCAGCTTCAACTTCCGTTATGGTAACAAGATCGTGAACCTTGCTCGCATGCAAGCAGAGGATATGCGTACCAACCGTAACCAAAGTACAGCTACTCGTTGGCGTTGGCGCAAGAATGGCGACATAACCACAATTCCTCGTGCTATGAATGAAAACGCAGGAACTTCATACAATGCTCTCTGTAGCGACCGTTATGTGGAACCCGGTGATTATATCCGCTTCCAGTACATGCAGCTTGCATATGATTTCGATTCCAAGAAGCTCAAACGCTACGGTCTCCGTTCCTTGCGTTTCGCTCTTTCAGGTAACAACCTAATCTTCTGGTCAAGATATTCTGGTGTTGACCCTGAACACTCACAGAGTGGTTGGTCTCCTTGCTTCGACAGTTCGCAGACACCGCGTTCTCGTTCGTTTACATTCAGCGTTAATGTAGGATTTTAAAGATTTCAACAAAGATGAAAAAGAGAAATATATATAAAGGTCTGCTCACATCTGCTTTTGCCTTGGTAATGCTTGGCACTACATCTTGTGATGACTTCCTTACGATTCACCCCTCTAATAAGATTACGGAGGAGGAGTTTTGGGAGGATCAAAACGACTTGCAGAGTGCTGTGCGTGGATGCTACAAGCAATTCATCGGAAGCGGCATAATGTCCAAGCTCGTTATATGGGGGGAATGCCGTTCTGATAACTTTGACCTCTTGTCTGAGAATTGGGATGACATGAAAGACCTCATGAATGCCAACTTGCTTCAGACCAACTCGCTCTTCAGTTGGGCGGATTTCTATAAAGACATCAACTTCTGCAATAAGGTTTTGGAATATGGTCCCAAAGTTATAGGCAGGGACGCAAGTTTCACTACGGAAGATTGGAAACCTATTGAGGCAGAAATGAAGGCACTGCGCGCACTCAATATGTTCTACCTTGTGCGCACTTTCCGTGATGTACCTCTCGACTTCAAGTCAATTGGTACAGACCGTGAGGCAAGAGCACATTCCGGTCGTCAGATAGCAGCAGAAGTTGTACTTGACTCGATTATCAACGATGTTGATAGAATAAAAGACAATGGTATGCGTCGCTATTCTTCTACGGCAGAAGATAAAGGTCGTTTTACTCGTGAGTCTATATATACTCTGTTGGCAGATATGTATTTGTGGCGTGCTGCGAAGAATGCTTCTACAGACTCTGTAGCTAAATATGGCAATCAATCTCAGGAAGATTATCAGAAGGTAATAACTCTTTGCGATGCAGTTTTGGATATGTATCTTACACGTTACAAAGAAGAAAATCCTCAATATAATCAAAGCTCTGCTGCAAATCAGGATAATCCATATTTCTTAATCAGAATGCGATCTTCAAACGGAAGTACCAAGAATGTTTCTGATGAGATATATAGTAAGATATTCATTGATGGAAATAGCAGTGAAAGTATTTTTGAACTTCAGTTCGATGGAAGTTCCAACAAGAACACTCCGATATATTCATACAGGGATAAGGTAGGATTGTATTGTGCAGAAAGTAGTAATGCAGGTCTTCTTCAGGCAGCTTCTCCGCTGCAGGCAGTTTCAAAGGCTATCGACAACACGAACGGTGTTTACAGCCAAACTGACATGCGTCGTTGGGAAAACATGCGATACACCGAAGCCGGTCAGCGTGTGTTCCAGATAGCAAAATATTGCCAGACTACTCCTGAATTCACAAACTTGAACGATAATTCAGAGGGTGCAAAGTCAAGCAGATCGAGCACATCTTCTTTCAGATCTAATTGGATTGTTTACCGTTTGAGTGATGTTCTTCTTATGAAAGCTGAAGCAATTTCACGTTTGGAGGCTCCTACAGACGAGCAGATAGAGAGTGCATTTAACAATGTAACAATGATTCTTTATCGTTCCAATCCAACTGTAACTTCAGAAAGTGATAAGCTGAAACTTAACGACTATTCAACTCCTTCACAGCTCTTCTCGCTCGTAATGCGTGAACGTCGTAGAGAGTTCTTTGGCGAGGGCAAACGTTGGTTCGATCTTGTTCGTCTTGCAGAGTATGACGGCAAAACTTCCAATATGCTTAACCTCCTGCTTTCTAAATATGCGACAAATACTAATGCAGTGAAAGCGAAGTTATCTTCAATGAATTCTCTTTACTCTCCGGTTTATGAGGATGAAATGAAGGTCAATCCTCTGCTTCACCAGAATCCGGCTTGGGAAAAGGAGCAAACTATATCGAGAAACTAAAAAATGTGGTGGCGCGTTTGCGCTAACAAATGTGCCACCGCGCTTTTCTCATATAAATAATTCAACTACGAAATAAAATAATATAGATATGAACATCAAAAATTGCAAATGGCTCAAATATGGTCTGTTTGGCACGTTGGCTTTGATAGGCTTTAACGCTTGCTCTGACGATCATTTTGATATTCATTCTTCTACTCCCCAGCAGTCGTTGTGGCAGCAAATTGTAGCAGATCCTCAACTGGATTCTTTGCGACAAATTTTGGAACGCACCACTTTTACTGTGGATGAGTATTCGAAGACTGGCAAATTAACTTACGCGCAGTTGCTCGCAAGTTCACAGACTTTCACAGTATGGGCTCCGGAGGATGGCACTTATAATGCTGCTCAATGGCTTGCCATGCTTGATGAGGGTAAGAACCGTGAGGTAGAAAAACAGTTTGTACGTAACCATATTGCTCGTTATAATTTCTCGGGTGTAAATGGCGGTGACACTATAAAGGTTACGATGCTTAACTCGAAGATAAACGATTATAATCTTCTTGACAATACTTTCAAGAAGGTTGCTATAGATGGAATGGTTAATGAGGCTTCAAACGGTTCGCTTCATAAACTAAAAGGTGTAGCTCCGTTTGCTTCCAACTTGTACGAGGCAATTGAGTTTACCGATGGTTTGGATTCTCTTTATAATTTCCTCCACGAAGATGATACCCTTATTTTCATGAAGGGTGCAAGTACTCCTGGTGCTACCGTAAATGGTGAAATACAGTATGTAGACTCTGTTTTCCAGATCAGCAACAAAGTAATCGGTAGCCTTAACTTTTGGCAGAATGAGGACTCTTTGCTTATGGGTATATTCCCGACAAACAAAGCATGGACCGAAGCAAAAGCAAAAGTTAGTAAGTACTTTAAGTATAAGAGTAGCTATCCTTATTCAGAGGACAACACTACCAAAATCCTCTATAATAAATTTGATGCGGACTCTATGGCAGACGTGCGTATCAAGAACGTGATGCTTAACAATATTGTTACAAGTCTTGGAAAACAGCCTGGATATGATGCAACAAAATCTTCGTTGTCATATTTCAAGAACTTCATAGACAATGCAGACTCTTTGGTGCGTGGTGGCGCAACTTCTCTTGATGATCCCAATATCCATCAACCATATCTTTCAAAGATTGTTGAAGGTACAGAACCATTCGAGGTTTCCAATGGATATGCTTATGCTATTGATAACTATGGCTATGTACCGAGTAAATCATGGCATACTACCATACGTGTAGAAGCAGAGTATCAGTTCTATCAGGATATTAATGGTTTTGCTTCGGCAGAGAAGAACGGTAATTATTACGGAAACTCCGTTTATCTTACATCTCTCAACCGCAACGATTCCATTAAAGGTTACGTGAGCAACAATAGTTTTGCGTACTTCCCGGGATCTAGCTCGGCTTCACAACCTACTGTCAGCTTCAAAATTCCTAACATCCTTTCTGGAAAGTATGATATCTATGCTGTTATGGTTCCGCTTAATATGGATAAGAAAACCCAGTCTGTTGAGGAAACAAAACGTAATCATTTCTCGGCTTCTATAGTTTATGACTATAATGACAGAAATGGTCGCGACATAGAGCAGGCTGCTGTTGCAGAAGATGGAAGCAAGGAATTCGAAACACGTGCCGGTGTAATCGACAGTGTACTTCTTTTCAAGGACTTTGAGTTCCCCTATGCTTTCAAGGGTGCAGAACCCTGCTATCCGAAGCTCAAGCTCAAATCTGTTGTACGTACTGCCGCTCAGAAGAAAATTTATGACCCGGCACTTTACATCGATTGCTTCCTCTTCGTTAGCAAGGATGATGAATCAGATAACTAATAAGGTTCTTGTTAACTAAAAATAAAGACAAATGAAAGATAATAGAAAAAATCAATTGATGCATTGGGCTTTACGCGCCTCCGTATGTCTTTTCATGTTATCGGGAACTACGGTTCTGGTGGCTCAGGACGACGTTGACGATGCAGAAGTGGTTGAAGACGATTCTGCTGCCGTAAAGAAGAAACCCAAAAAATTGGATATACCCACTTATGAAATGAAGAGCGTAAGTGGTAAGGTGGTTGATGCTGCCACAGGCGAAGGTCTTGGCGGTGTGCGAGTACAGGCTCTTAACAACAGGCTCTATACAGCAATGACCGAGGAAGATGGTTCATATACCATTTCTGTTCCTAAGTTCGTTACTTCTCTCTATTTTGAGGTAACGGGTTACAATGGTATGCAGCGCGCCATTAAGAGTGAAAGCTCACAGGATGTAAAGATGTATTCTTCTGCATTCAAATCTGTATATAAAGATGGTGTAAGCATATATTCCGTATCTGAGGCTCATCCTGTTAATACTACAGCTCTTACTGCAGAAAGCGATATAGAAAACACCCTTAACGGTTCCGTACGTACTATTTCTCGTGGTGGAGTTCCTGCGCAGGGTGCAGCAATGTTTATTCAGGGTATAAACTCTTTGAACTCTAATGCACAGCCTTTGGTTGTAGTTGATGGTGTTATTTGGGACATGCAGTATGACCGTACTACGGTTCATCAGGGATTCATCAATAACGTTCTCAACATGATCGACGTTGATGATATTGCTGACATAAAGGTTGTAAAGAATGGTGCAGCTTTCTATGGTGCCAAAGGTTCCAATGGTGTGATCGAAATAACCACCAACCGTGGCAAGAGCCAGGCTACACGTATTAATGCCCGCATATACGGTGGCTTTGAAACAGCTCCCAACTATGTTGACGTTATGAATGCCGGACAATATCGCAGCTATCTCTCAGAGCTTATAGGTACATATAAGGATTCTGAAGACCGCAGTAGCAACTTCCATATCGGATTCTTGAACGAAGATCCCAGCTATGTTTACTATCCTCTTTATCATAACAACACTGATTGGAGCAAGAATCTTTATCGTACTGCTTTCACGCAGAACTATAAGGTTGGCGTACAAGGTGGTGATGACGTGGCTATGTACAACCTCTCTCTTGGTTACACCAAGTCTGACGCAACTGCACGCATGACCAACTTCGATCGTCTTAATCTGCGTTTCAACACCGATATAACCATTACCGACAAGCTTAATGCTTCATTCGACCTTGCTTACGGACGTTCTACTTATAACCTCCGTGATAATGGTTGGGCTTCAAACTATAATAATGATAACATTTCTTCGCCCAATGTATTGGGTCTTATTCAGGCTCCTTTCCTCAGCCCGTATTCCTATGTTGTAACATGGGATCCCGTGAACCTTGTAAATAAGGTGGCTATGGACAAGCGCGTATATTCTGGAAAGTATTTCAATTCCGATCCCAACCCGTTCCTGTTTGCTCAGAACTATGACAGCTACGCTTTGGCGAATCCGTATTGGATATTGAAGAACGGTAAGGGTAACGACAAGAACTACATGGAGCAGACACAGTTCATGCTCAATGTAACTCCTAAGTATGTTGTGAATAAGAATCTCACGATTTCTGATCGTTTCAGTTATATTCTCAACCGTACAAGCGAGAAATACTACTTGCCTTACAGCGGTACTCCCAGTCGTTTCATCGAGGGACTCGGCTCTGTCAGCAGTTCTGTTAAGTCGCAGTATGGCAAAGAGACCACAGTGTTCAACGATTTGCGTGCAGAGTGGAAAAAGCAGATGGGTGCGCACTTCCTCGACGCTATGGCAGGTATGCGTTTCTCAAGCTATACCTATAGCAATACCTATGTAAAAGGTTACAACAACACCAATGATAAGTTGCCTAACCTTTCTTACAACTTGAGCTTCCTTGACTACGGAGGTACAAACGATACATGGGTGAATCTTGCATACTATCTCAATGCTTCTTACAACTACCGTAACCGTTATTTTGTTAACGGAACTGTATCAATGGAGTCTTCTTCACGTTTCGGTAAGGAAGCTGAATCCGGTCTCAAACTCTTCGGTGTACGTTGGGGTTTGTTCCCCTCATTGCAGGCAGGATGGCTTATCTCTTCCGAGGATTGGTTCAATGCCGATTGGGTGAACTCTCTCAAACTTACCGCAGGTTATGAAATGACCGGTAACGATGATATTGACTACTATGCTACCCGTACATATTTCCAGAACGTTAAGTTCCTCAATAACTCAACGGGTCTCCAGCTTGCAAATATTGCGAACCCCAAAATTCAGTGGGAAACCAATCATCGTTTCAATGTAGGTCTCCAGGCTAATCTCCTTGACAACCGCTTGAGTCTTGGTGCAGAAGTTTACTTGAGCAAAACAAGCAACCTTTTGACAAGAAAAGAAGTAAGCTATCTTACCGGTCTTGCTAACATGTGGACCAATGAGGGCGAACTTCAGAACAATGGTGTAGAAGTATCTGTAAGCGGCATCCTCGTTAACAGCAAGGATTGGAAATGGCAGGCAGGTTTCACAATGGGACACTATGCTAACAAGATTACCAAACTTCCTTCTACCGACAAGATCAACCTCTATAACATAGACGAAAGCGGTATGACCAGCACAATCTATAAGACCATTAACGGTTTCACAACTTCTGTTTATGGCAAAAACAATGTGCTTACCGCCAAGAACTATGCTGCAGGTGTATTCTATGGCTACAAGACCAAAGGTGTGTTCAAAGACAATGCTGAGGCTTCCACCGCAGGCAAATACGGTTACCTCAAATATCCTACCGGTGTTGTTGGCGATCCTTCACGCGATTTCAAAGCAGGCGATGTACACTTTGTTGATGTAAACGGCGACGGTTGGATTAGTGAAGCCGATATGGTTAAGATTGGCGATCCCAATCCCGACATCTACGGTAACATTTTCACTTCGCTCTCTTGGAAACGTTTCACTCTTGATATCAACTTCAAATATTCTTTGGGTAATGATATTTACGACTATCAGCGTTCACAGCTTGAACAAGGCAATACCGTATGGAATCAGTCAAAAGCTCTCGTAAACCGTTGGCGTTATAGTGGTCAGGAAACCAGCATTCCTCGTTTGATGAGCACAACCAACACAGAAGAATGGGTTAACAATGAACGTTTCTCCGACCGTTGGATAGACAATGGCTCTTATTTGAAGCTTAAGAAAGTGCGTCTCACATATCAGGTACCCCTCTCTCTTAGCTGGTTGCAGGGTCTCACCGTATTCGGAGAGTGCAACAACATTTTCACCCTTACAAAGTATAAAGGCGAAGATCCCGAAGTTTCCTGTGGCAACTCAGTACTCTATCAGGGTGTTGATGCAGGTTATTTGCCCCAGAGCTTCAGCTGCAACTTCGGTGTAACATTCAACTTGTAAAATTCCAGGAACAATGAAAAAGAAATCTATATTAAGTTTAGTGATTCTGCTTGCGGGCATGGTGGGCTTATCAACATCATGTTCAGATATGCTCACGCCCGATCTGGAACGCTATGTCGAGAAAAATGCGGGAGACTCTATCTACTCCTATCTTGGCATACTCAAGAGCATGCAGAAAATTGTTGAACGCGATGTGATTCTTGGTGAGGCGCGCGGCGACCTTGTTGCTGCCACCACCTACACCAGCGACAGCGTAAGTCATATTTTCAACTTCGATGATCAAAGAGACGGCGACAACGCTTTCCTTCAGTGCGCCGACTACTACAATATCATTAACCAGTGCAACTTCTACCTTCACTATGTAGATACTGCTGATGTGAAAGACGAAGTTAAGTACATGCAGAAGGAATGGGCACAGGTTCAGGCAATGCGTGCTTGGACATACCTCCAGCTTGTTCAGAACTACGGTTCAGTGCCTTTCTTCACAGAACCTGTTTCAAGCAGCTCTGTAGGTAAGGAAATCGTTAAGAGCGGTAAGGTTATAAATAAGGACAACATTGCAGACCTTCTTGTTGCAGCAGGTCTTGACCGCGCATACGAATTGCAGGAGCAGTTTGGTTTCCCCTCATACATATTACAATGGTTCGGTAAACATTCCTTCCAACTCTTGCTTCTTCCCCGTAGGTCTTGTTACTGCCGACCTCTATCTCATGCAGAACGATTACGATAAGGCTGCCGACATGTACTATAAGTATATGCGTATGAAGGCTCCGTATGTGCCCAATCAGTCAATGAGCTTCTCGGAGAGCATTTCTCAGGAAGGTACACGTTATATTCCTTCTAGGGGAGGCTGGTCAAGCCGTTTCACATCCTACTCAACCGGTAACCAAGGAAGCAATGACGAGCCTAATGGCAATGAACTTATCACAATCATTCCCGGTGCTGCTTCAAAGAGCCAGGGCGATGTGCTCATTCAGGTTCAGAACATCTACGGTTTCCAAACTTCTTCACAGACATTGGGAACTAACGGCGGTTCTATCAGCGTAAGTCCAAAAGAAGAGTATCGTCAGCTTGAGCCTTCCGAGAATTACGCAGGACTTAATGCCGCACAGGTATATTGCAACTATCGTACATCGGGCGGTACCGAGGTACAGGAATTCTATGAAGGCGTGGGCGATGCACGTTTCAATGGTTCTGCTCCTCTCCGTCGTATTGACGGTGAAGACTTCCGTTTCATTGCAAAACGTACTCCTCTCTCAAACTTGGTTTTCGATTGGCAGAGTCGTAGAGTTTACGGTTACGGTTACAATTCGTATTATGCAATTCCTGTTTATCGTAAGGCTCTTGTACACCTTCGTTTTGCTGAAGCTATCAACCGTGCAGGATTCCCCGAGCATGCATTCTCGGTGTTGAAAGATGGTACAATGTCTGACAACTATCCTACACTCAGATATAAGGACAGCATTAATTATAACATTCAGGTTGACAGCACAGACCTTGAAAACATCAAGATCGACACTATCAGCATTGATACAATTAAGAACATTCCTTATTTGTTGAAACCTGAAGCAAATGCCGGCGGTGCATACTACATCAGCCTCAACGAGATGCTTAATGCACAATCAAAGTCCTATCTTAACTTTGCCGACAGCAAGTTTAACAACTCTGCTACAAATTACACTGGTATCCATGGTCTTGGTTGCGGTGAAACCCGCGGCTATCGCGACAGCCTTTACACTTATGACCTCTGCGTAGCTCAAAAGATTGCAGCAGCACGTGCCGATAAGGACGGTCAGACTTCAGAGTGGGAAACCACTCTTTGCGACAGTCTTAATCGCGTAGGCATTGAGCAGGCTGTTAAGGACGGAACCATTACACAGGACGAAGTAATCACGGCTGTTGAGGACTTGATTATTGACGAACTCGCACTTGAAACTGCATTCGAAGGAAATCGTTACTACGATCTTCTCCGTTTTGCTAATCACAAGGGCAATGGTGTTATCGACAACGAATGGCTTGCCAAGAAGATTGCTTCACGTGGCATGGCTCCCCGTACAGGCTATGACGCTGCTTTGTATGGCAGACTTGTAGGCGGTACACGTTGGTATCTGGCACTTCCGGAAGATAAGTAACAACAGACAGAAAAGTCGCATTCGTGCGACAGAAAATAAAATCGTGCGCAGCAATAATTGCCGCGCACGATTTGTTTATATCCTGTTCTTTTACACTTTGTCGTTAGAATGTATATATGTCGCGTAGTTGTGTGTTGTTACATATAGGATGCATCTCATTATCGCAGAAATCACATTTTAATGTTTAGGCAACTGCTGTACGGTAAAAGCATCTCAGACCGCTTCTGCATACAATTCCATATTCCACAAAAATCCCTGCCTAAATTTGTTCTGTAATATGGGATGTACTTTTTCTTTGCTTTAATTGTAGTTGCAATATCTATCTGTATCTTCTTTCCATGAATGATTTTTATTCTTGTTTTCTGCAAAATTTCCAGGAAAACAATTACAGTTTTACTTTCTAT
>OBLI01002708.1_pt1 | contig 14649 bp, 13 predicted proteins | sample 1519701 | NCBI WGS metagenome assembly OBLI01 (sample SAMEA3663005, study PRJEB22513) | pig gut metagenome | biome: pig gut; feature: pig-associated habitat; material: faeces | place: France | collected 2012 | reverse complement strand
GGGACACACGGAAATCTACGCTTGGGGAGAGCGTGTAAGACATATAGGCCACGGCCTATATGCAGTGCTCATGGAACCAAGAATCCCCTGCCTTTAGGCATGGGGAGTGTCAAGGTAGCAAAATGTAGTTTTTTATTATAAAGTTAGTTAATCAATTCGAGAATCTGCGCCAGAGCCGATTCATAATTACAATATGTGTTACTCCATTTTCCACTCATGCTTAATATAATATAGTATAAAAAGTGATTTTTCATTTTTAAACCTGAGGTTGCGACAATATTTTGACATAAAAGCCCTATAAAATTGCTATGTTGGCTTTTTTATGCTAAACTAAGGAGCAATGGAGGTGGTTTTATGTTGTGTCAGTTTTCATTTAAGAACTTTAAATCATATAAAGATGAAACTGTCTTTGATATGCAGGCTGCAGATTTGTCAGAGTTTGCAGGTAGTATAATAGAATGTAGCAAAGCTTCAAGATTATTGCCGGTAGCATCTATATATGGTCCTAATGGGGGAGGAAAAAGCAATTTGTTACAGGCATTAGCATGTTTGGTATCCACCGTAGTACATCCAATTCATGAATTACAGAAAACAAGAACCGGTATTATTGTTCAACAGCGAGTATCTTGTAATCCGTTTTTATTAGATAATAGTTCACGCAATGAACCAACTGAATTTTTGTTGTATTTTCGCATAAACTCATATGAATATAGGTATTATTTGTCGTTGCAAAATGATGAAATAGTATCAGAAATATTAGATAGAAAGAAAATTGGTGGAAAGCGTATGGCACACCTTTTTTCGCGAGAGGGAAAAGATATTAAGCTTGGAAGCAGCATAAATAAGGTCTCAATTAATATATCTGTGAATCCTAAGATGCCATATCTGTCATTTTTAGCAATTAATTATGATTTAGAAGCAATTAATGATGCACAAAAATGGTTTGAAAGCTGCATTATTCAAAACTATGGTAATCCAGTCACGGAATTATATATGATGCTCTCTGATAATTTAGCTATTCGAGAAAGAATAATTCGTGTTCTTAATGATATGGACATAGATATTAGTGGTTATCGTTATGATGATGATCAAAAACAATTAGTGTTCCAAAGAAATATAAATGGCAATAAATATGAATTGCCATATGAGGACGAATCTGATGGCACAAAAAAAATGATAGTAGTAATTCCATTAATATTAATGGCATTGAACGAAGGTAGATTGCTGATTGTGGATGAGCTAGATGCAAAATTACATCCTAAACTGTTGAGATATATTATTTCTATATTTAAAGATAAAAATATCAATAAATATGGGGCACAGCTGGTATTTACCTCACATGACATAATTACCATGAGAAGTACGGTATACCGTCGGGATGAAATATGGTTTGCAGCGGAAAATGAATGTCATGAAAGTGAGTTATATTCTCTTTACGATATTAAAAATGAGCATGATGATGGTGTTAGAAGGAAAGCAAAATACGATGTAGAATATTTAGAAGGCAGATATGGTGCGGATCCATATTTAAATAATATGTTTAAGGTAGGTGGATGGTAATGAGCCTGAAACCTGTAAAAAAGAGTGATGCAAAAAAATCATGGTTGAGCAAAAGAGTGAGAAATACAAGAAAAATACAGCCGGAACATCATTTAATTGCTACAGAGGGAATTTGTACTGAACCTGCGTATTTCCAAGCTATAAAAAATGTTATCAACAGTAAGTATAGAAATAAAATACAACTTGAAATATTAGGTGTAGGTAGGAATACTATAAGTTTGCTAAATAGGGCAAAAAGATATGTAGAAAATAATTGTAATGTATTTAAACATGTTTGGATTATTTATGATATTGATGATTTCCCCGAAGAAAATGTTAATAGTGTTGTAGATTTGTGTAAGTCATTTAGCAATCAAGAAACAACCTATCATGCAATTTGGTCTAATCAGTGTATAGAATTATGGTTTTTGTTGCATTTTGCATATATTCAAACTGATATTGATAGAAATGAATATTGTGTTAAGCTAAGTAATTATTTATTGGCTTTAGATAATGGAGAATATAGGAAAAATAGACAGGATATATATGATATATTGCAACCTTATATGAAATCAGCTATAAAGCACGCAAAAAAATTAGCTAAGATGAATAAAAATAAGACAGCATATAATTCCAGACCAGGTACGGAAGTATATAGGCTTGTAGAAAAATTATTACCATATTTATGAATTTAAAAGTGATATCGATTGACATGATACTAACATCGCAATCTGTATCACTTTTTTTCCTAGTTAGATTAACATTATCTGAAAATTATACGATATATTATGTAGCGAAAATAGTATGGATTTTCGCAGTTCCTGCTAGCAACAGGAAGTATAGCACTAATGCAATGGTAGGGTGGTGTTGTCCCATGCCTATTTTTATAGTGGGAGAATACACAAGCATATACAAATATTTTAGCCTATGAGCAGTGCTCATAGGCTTGTTTTGCTGTGAAAAATTAAAATTTAAAGATATTTTCAGAATGAGGTAGCGATATGAGCGATATTGATGTTGAAAAGCTGTATAATCATGTACAGACAATATATGAAGCAGTGGAATATGGGAAAAAACTTTGTCAGGAAGATAAAGCAGAAGATGTTCAGGAGCTGTTGAATGATTTAAGTGTGCTTGTGGATATGGTTCAATCTATGTTAGCGCGGGACAAAGGACATTTATTACCTTTAGCTATAGTATGCTGCAAGAATATCCGCTATTCCATAGAGCAATTTGACAGTGATATACAAAATAGATATCGCATATTCAATATGGAAATAATGAATATGGCGTGGAATTTAAAGAATATAGTGCATAAGCAGTATGATATTCTTAATAATAAAGATAATGCTAAGAGAAATCAAAGTGAAATATTGGAACGTGCTATTAAAATGCACGATATGGTTAGGGAAAATAAAAAAAAGGAATTTAAATATAAAGTTTCTATAGTTGTTACAGCATATAATAAGTTGGAATATACTAAAGCTGCTATTGAAAGCATATATAAGTATACAGACTTTTCCAAAGGGGATATAGAACTAATAACCAAGAATAATGGTTCAACTGATGGAACACAGCAGTACTTTGAATCTTTGCCCAATGAAAAGAAAATTAATTACAAATATAATGCATTAGGAACATCGGAAATGTCGGAATTGTTTGAGGGAAAGTATGTAGTTGGTTTCTCCAATGATGTAGTTGCTACCCCTAATTGGTTGGAAAATTTGCTGACGTGTATAGAATCTGATGACAACATTATTTGTGCAGTGCCAACGTGTCAAGATTATGCTATATCTTGTTCTCAGGGAATACATGTTGACTACGATAATACTTTTGAAGCATTGCCACAAATGGAAGAATTTGCTCAAAGCTATAACAAAAGTAATTCCAGACTGTGGGAAGAACGCTCTTTTGTTATGCCGTTTGTATCCGTAATGCGAAGGGAATTATTCGAGGTTGATATACATGATCCAAGTTATATTCAGGCACAGTTTATAGATGATGATGTATCAACTGTATATAGAAGATCTGGGTGGAAACAAATTTTAGCTAAAGATACTTTTATGCATCATTTTGGCAGTGTTACATTGGGGGATATTAATGATACGATGAACACTAATGGATTTATTAATATGCGTAAGGTATTTTATAGTAAATGGGGAATAGATGCATGGGAATCAAGAGGCATAATATCTTGTTCAAATGTTGTTTTTGATTGTTGCTACATACAGGATGATGACAAAATTTTGTGGATTGACCCACTATTTGGGTATAATTTTTTAGATTTTAGGAACAGGTACATAAGGAATAACAAAAGTCTGGGTAATACGAAAGCAATAGTGACTAATGCCAAATATCAAAAGGATGCAGAGGCATATTTTTCCAATGTGGTTGTAAATAAAGATGTAATAGATGCGCTTAGTGAGGATGACAGCCAATATAATATTATTGCTATGAGTCGGCATATAAACGAAATTATAAGTAGTAATTTATGGGACACTGTAATTATGCTATATGAGCATTTAGTACCTAATGGTTATTTGATGATACCTATAAAAAATTTTTCATCAGCAAAAGAAATATATGAATTTTTATCAATAGGTAGTAATAATAAACCATTTTTTGATATAGAAAACTATAATCACATAGATATAGAACGTTTTATAGATATGCTAGAAAAAAATAATTTTAAATATAAAGTTTTTAGGGTAGTAAATGATGATGGTATTGTTGACAGAGTGAATAATGCTATGGTTAATATGGGAATAAATATTGATGATATTATGTATAACACATTAAAAATGGAAATGGTGTGGCTTATTATGCAAAAATAGGTTGGGTGTATATGTTTAATTTAAAAGAATTTATAAATAATTGTGTCATCAAACGCAAGAAAAGTATGTTTTATGATGATTTGGTAAGATATAGTACGAAGATACGTAGCAAGGTTAATGGAAAAAAATTGCTCGTCATAGGCGGAGCCGGAAGCATAGGCTCATCTTTTATTAGAGCTATCTTGCCTTTTCAGCCATCATGTCTGGTGGTTGTAGACATTAATGAAAATGATTTAGCAGAGCTTACTAGAGATTTGCGTAGTAGTGTTGGCATGTATATACCAGAGGAATATATTACATATCCTATGAATTTTGCTTCTGGGGTATTTGAGAAGATGTTTAGAAATCGTGGCGGTTTTGATATCGTGGCCAATTTCTCAGCTCACAAGCATGTGCGTTCAGAGAAGGATATATACTCTATAGAGGCATTGTTGCAGAATAATGTTTTGCAAGCAAAAAAGCTGTTGGATTTGTTGTCAGAGCTGCCACCGGAAGAGTATTTCTGTGTATCGACGGATAAGGCTGCCAATCCAGTTAATATTATGGGAGCCAGCAAGCGGATCATGGAAGATGTGATTTTTGCATATTCTGACAAATTTCCAGTAAAAACAGCACGATTTGCCAATGTGGCATTTTCTAATGGCTCTTTGCCAGCTGGTTTTATAGCAAGATTGCAGAAATTGCAGCCGCTTAGTGCCCCATCTGATGTTAAGCGGTATTTTGTTTCACCAGAAGAAAGCGGTCAGATTTGTATGCTGGCTTGTATTCTAGGGGAAAATAGAGAAATTTTCTTCCCAAGGCTGGAAGAAGCTCAGATGATGACCTTTGACAAAATAGCTACTGCCTTCTTGGAAGCTCATGGGTATCAGGTATTGCTGTGCAATAGTGATGAGGAGGCCATTAATAAGGCTGTAGAGCTGAAACATGGAAGTAATTTGTACCCAGTACATTATTCAGGTTCTAATACTTCTGGAGAGAAGGCTTTTGAAGAATTTTATACGGATAAGGAAACCGTGGATTTCACCCGTATGAAATCCTTAGGGGTGGTTACTAATAAGGAGATACCAGATGTATTTCGTATTGAAATTTTATTTAAGAAGTTAAATGCAGCATTTGAAAAGCCTGATACGACCAAGGATGAGGTTGTATCTATCATGTCAGAGTATTTGCCAAATTTTGAGCATATAGAAACAGGCAAATCCCTAGACAGTAAAATGTAGTAAATGGAGGACGGAGATATGGGCAGATTTGTACCGTTATCAATTCCAAATTTTGAGGGCAATGAGCGAAAGTATGTAGATGATGCTATTGAACAGGGATGGGTTTCTACTGGTGGAGCTTATATTAATAAGCTGGAGAAATCTTTAGTGCAGTTTTTGCATACTGATAATGTAGCGGCCTGTCAAAGCGGTACTGCTGCCTTGCATCTGGCCATGGTTGAGGCTGGTGTTAAGCCAGGTGATGTAGTATTAGTGCCACCTTTGACTTTTATAGCGGCTGTTAATCCAGTAAAGTATCAGTTTGCAACGCCGGTATTCATAGATTGTGATGATAGTTTCTGTATGGATGCCACAAAATTACAGGATTTTTGCCAGCAGGAGTGCAGCTTTGATGGAACACAACTAACATATAAGGGGAATCCAGTAAAAGCTGTTGTAATTGTTCATGTATTTGGCAATATGGCAGATATGGGGAAAATTATGAGCATAGCTCATCGATATAACCTAAAGGTAATTGAAGACGCAACTGAAGCACTAGGTTCTAAATATATTGATGGTCCATTAGCTGGTAAATATGCTGGTACTATTGGAGATTTTGGTTGTTATTCCTTTAATGGAAACAAAATAATAACTACTGGTGGTGGCGGTGCTATAACTGCCAATGATACCAAGGTTGTAGATCATATACGTTATTTGTCTACGCAGGCCAAGGATGATGTTCATTATTATATACATAATGAAGTAGGTTATAACTATAGGATGACTAATCTTCAGGCGGCTTTAGGTGTAGCTCAGTTGGAGGAGTTGCCAGAGTTTATTCGCCGGAAGCAAAAAAACTATAAATTGTATTGTCAGCTTTTTGAAGGTTTTGAATTAGGCCATATGATAGGTTTTCGTAGTGATATTGACTCCAATATGTGGTTTTATTCCTTGGAGATAAATCGAGATAAGGTAAAAGCCACTATGAAGGAGATTATTACGAAGCTGGAGGAAAAAGGAGTTCAAACCAGAGCTATATGGGGACTTATTAACGAGCAGCTGCCATATATCCACGAGGCAACATACAAGCTGGAAAAGGCACCATATTATGCGGAACGAATATTGAATATTCCATCCAGCACCCAAATTACGGAAGAAGAAATACATTATGTAGCGGAAAATATAAAAAAGGTTTTGGAAGAGTCTATTGGAGTCGATATAGAATGACTAAACGAAAAATATGTGTAGTTACAGGAACAAGAGCTGAATATGGGCTGCTTTATTGGCTTATGAAGGAAATACAGGCCGATGATGAATTGGAATTACAGATTATCGCTACAGGTCAGCATTTATCGCCAGAGTTTGGACTTACCTATAAAAATATCGAAGCTGATGGATTTGCAATAAATGCAAAGGTTGAAATGCTGTTGTCCAGTGATTCCCCTGTAGGTATTGCTAAGTCAGTAGGCTTAGGAACTATTGGCTTTGCTGATGTCTTAGCAAGATTGCAACCAGATATTATGGTATTGCTAGGGGATAGGTTTGAGGCATTGGCTGCTGCTCAGACAGCTATGATATTGAGAATACCTATTGCACATATTCATGGTGGGGAAACTACAGAAGGTGCTATTGATGAAGCTATTCGTCACTCCATAACTAAAATGTCTCAGATTCATTTTGTATCTGAGTCGGAATACCGAGATAGGGTTATTCAGCTAGGCGAAAATCCCGAAAGTGTCTTTGAAGTTGGAGCCGTAGGAATAGATAATATCGTACGACTGAAATTGCTTAGTTTGCAGGATTTAGAGAAACAGATAAATTTTTCATTAGGTAAAAAGTTTTTTTTAGTTACATATCATCCAGAGACGCTGACGGGTAAATCTCCTGTTGAAGCTTTGAAAACACTATTTGCTATTTTTGATGAGTTTCCAGAGTATAAACTAATTTTTACACAAGCTAATAGTGATGCTGGTGGGCGAATTATAAATGAACAAATAGAAGCTTATGCAAAGGAGAATAAGGAACGTGTTCTATTAGTTAAATCATTGGGGCAGCTTAGATATTTAAGTGCAATGAAGCTATGTGCAGCAGTGGTGGGAAATTCTTCCAGCGGATTGCTGGAGGCTCCAGTGTTGCATGTTCCAACAATTAATATTGGTGACCGACAAAAGGGAAGAAAGAGATATCCTTCAGTTATTGATTGCAATGAGGATAAACAACAATTATTATCAGCTATTCAATCATTAAGAGATAGTAAATTTTTGCGGAAAATACAATCTATGAAAATCCCACATACGGATGGAAAAATTGCAGTTACAATGAAAGATATGTTAAAGCAAGCAGAACTGTCAAATATATGTCAAAAGAAGTTTTATGATTTGAAATGAGGTTTGAATATGGGCAAAACCTATATTATTGCAGAAGCAGGTGTTAATCATAATGGTGATGTCGAACTGGCTAAGCAGCTAATTGAGGTGGCTGCTGAAGCAGGGGTAGATGCCATAAAATTTCAGACCTTCAAAGCTGAAAAGCTTGCCAGTCTGAAAGCGCCCAAGGCTGATTACCAAAATAAGACTACGGATGCTGCAGAAAGTCAATTTGAAATGCTAAAAAAGCTGGAATTGCCATTGGATGTCTATCCACATCTAATAGATTTATGCAAGCAAAAGGGTATAGATTTTCTTTCTACTCCCTTTGAAGAGGAGAGTTTGGCATTTTTGGTACAGCAATGCAGACTTCCTTTGATAAAAATACCTTCTGGAGAGATTACTAATGCACCATTTTTGTTATCTGTAGCAAGAACGGGCTTGCCAGTAATTCTTTCTACAGGTATGAGTACGCTAAGGGATATAGAAGATGCTTTATCAGTGTTGGCCTTTGGCTATTTGCATGACAAGGAACCAGTTGATTTAGCAGATTTAACAAGAGCGTACATAGAAGCTCAGAATGTGGGATTGATAAAAGAAAAGGTTAAATTGCTACATTGTACAACTGAATATCCTGCACCATTTGATGAGGTTAATTTGGATGCTATGGAGACTATGGCAAATGCTTTTGGTTTACAGGTTGGATATTCAGATCATACCAAGGGAATTGCTATTCCTTTAGCCGCAGTGGCAAGGGGAGCAAAAATTATTGAAAAGCATTTTACCTTGGATAGAAATCTGCCAGGGCCGGACCATAAGGCTTCGCTGGAACCAGATGAGTTGAAAGCGATGGTAGATGGTATCAGGCAGATAGAGCAAGCCATTGGAAATGGTATAAAAATTCCGGGAAGTAAGGAGCAGTCTAATATTGTTATAGTTAGAAAAAGTCTTATTGCTGCCTGTAGAATAAAAAAAGGTGAAATATTTACAAGGGATAATTTAGCTGTTAAAAGACCAGGAAATGGTATAAGTCCTATGAAATATTGGCAGATGTTAGGAACGAGGGCTGAGAGAGATTATGAAGAAGATGAGGTGATTTGATTGCTTAAAATAGGTTTTTTTGCAGATGGGCCATGGGCACACAAAAGTCTTGAAAAAATTATAGAAAATTATGATTTTCAGATCATGTATATTGTGGTGAGATATGATAGTGTCGACAAGGTTCTGGTCGAATATGCAAAGCGCTTAGGAGTACCTTTGTTTAAACATAGGAATGTAAATTCTTGCGATTTTATTCAAATGATTAAAGAATTTGATGTAGATATAAATGTTTCAATGTCATTTAATCAGATTTTAAAGAAAGAAATTCGAGAGATTGCACCATTAGGCTTTATAAATTGTCACGCTGGAGCTTTGCCATTTTATCGAGGAAGAAATATTCTTAATTGGGTATTAATAAATGGAGAAAAAGAATTTGGGGTAACAGTACATTATGTAGATGATGGTATAGATACTGGGGATATAATATTGCAGCAAATGGTAGAAATATCTCCAGATGATAGATACGGTGATTTACTAGAAAAAGCATATATCGCTTGTGCAGATACTTTATACAAAGCACTTTGCCAACTAAAACAAGGTACAGCAAAGAGAATACCTCAAAATACTATCCATTCAACAGGATTTTATTGTAGTAGACGAGTAATGGGTGATGAGTATATAGATTGGAGCTGGGATAGTGAGCGTATTTACAATTTTGTACGTGGAATAGCTATTCCTGGACCAGGTGCAAGAACTTTCTTTAAGGGAGAAGAGTACATAATTGATAAGGTAGAATTAATAAATGATATGCCTTGCTATATAGACAAAGTGGGGAATATAGTTGGTAAATCCACAAGTGGAATTGTTGTAAAAACAGGCAGTAATGCAATATTAGTTACTCGTGTTTTAAATGCATATACTAAAGAAGCATGTGCTATGAATGGTTTTTATATAGGTAATAGATTTTTTGCTGACAAGCATATCTGTCCCCCCCCCGAGTACTTATGATTGGTTCTGGTGGGCACGCAAAAGTCTTAATAGATTTGTTAAAGCAGCAGGATAGCGAAATAGTAGGTATTACGGAATATGATAATAAGAAATGGGGCAAGAATATTTATGATATACCTGTTTTAGGAAATGATGAGATTATATTGTCTTATGAACAAGATGATATTTCATTAGTAAATGGAATTGGTTCTATAGGTGATGTTAATAAGAGAAAGCAGATCTATGAATATTTTGTCGCAAAAGGATATCATTTTCCGCGAATAGTTCATATATCTAGTGTAGTGTCATCCTTGGCAAATTTGGCGGACGGCGTGCAGGTATTGGCTGGCGTTGTGGTGAATGCAGGTGTTAATATAGGTGAAAATTCAATTATAAATACTAACGCCTCTATTGACCACGACGTCAGTATTGGCAGTCATGTGCATATTGCTCCCAGTGTAACCATAAGCGGCGGTGCAACCATAGGTGATTGCACTCATATTGGTACAGGCGCAACTGTAATACAGGGAATGCATATTGGCAGCAATGTGCTTATTGGAGCAGGTGCGGTAGTGGTGAAGGATATACCTGATAATTGTAAGGCTTATGGTGTACCTGCGAGAGTCATAAAATATTGACATACAAGGAGATTTATTATGAAGCAAAGGATTGCAGATTATATTGCAGATTTTTTAGTAAAAAATGGTATAGATACAGTTTTTTCCGTAGTAGGTGGCGGAGCTATGCATCTTAATGATGCCTTTGGAAAACATGAAAAATTAAATGTGATACATAATCACCACGAACAGGCCTCTGCCATGGCCGCAGAAGGTTATGCCAGGATGAATGGTAAAATAGCAGCTGTATGTGTTACTACCGGTCCTGGGGGAACCAATGCCATTACTGGTGTGTTGGGGGCGTGGCAGGATAATGTACCAATGTTGGTTATTTCTGGTCAGGTGCGCTATGCTACTACCATAGAAGCTAGTGGCTTGAATTTGAGGCAGATGGGCGAACAGGAATATTGTATTGTTAAATCTGTATCTCCAATGACAAAATATGCCTATATGATAAAAGATGTTTCAGAAGTGCCATATGTACTGGAAAAAGCCATATATTTGGCTACTCATGGCAGACCTGGTCCTGTGTGGATTGATATTCCATTGAATATTCAGGGAGCTGAAGTAGATCTGGCAGGATTTGAGCATTTTAAAGCAGTAGGAGAAAGGCATGATGTTAAGAATATTACTAACAAAATAATTGAAAAATTGCGTATGGCGAAGTCACCTTTGCTTTTGGCAGGTGCGGGGATTCGTCGGGGAGATGCATACAAAGAATTTCGTATGGTGGCAGAAAAATTGAGAATACCAATTGTTTCTCCGACATGTGTTGCAGATATATTGCCATTGTCCTATAGGTATTATTATAGTAATTTTGGTATTGTAGGCGGACGTACAGGAAATTTTTTAGTACAGAATGCGGATGTTATTGTATCACTGGGATGTAGACTATCCTTAAATCAGATAGGTTTTAATTATAAGGAATTTGCACCTCAAGCTTATAAAATCGTTGTAGATATTGATAGTGAAGAATTAAAGAAGCCAACCGTGGATATAGATTTTCCTGTTCATTGTGATATTAAGCTTCTCTTAGCTGAAATGAATGATGCATTGCGGAATCCTCTTGCAGGGAAAATATCTTGGTTACGATACGCTGATAGATTAAAAGATAAATTTTCCCTTATGAAGCAGGTAAAAAATAGTCCTCATGGGGTTAATCCTTACGTGATGGCACATAAATTAATGGAGGTTTTACCAAACGATGGTGTTGTTGTAGTTGGTAATAGTTCAGGTAGTGCTTTTGCATTGCACCATGGTGTGATGAAAGATGGACAAAGGCTATTTGGTAATATAAATTGTGGCAGTATGGGATGGGATTTACCAGCTGCGCTAGGTGCAGCGGTAGCGAACAAATCAATGGTAGTTTGTTTAACAGGTGATGGAAGCATACAGATGAATTTACAGGAATTACAAACTGTTGTATTGAATAGAATTCCTGTGAAAATATTTATTTATAATAACAATGGATATATGGGAATAGTGCGTACGCAAAAAAACTACTTTAATGGTAGATTAACGGGATGTACAGCAGAGTCAGGTTTAAATTGTCCAGACTGGGAGAAAATAGCATATGCCTATGGATTTCCATTTATGAGGATAGAAAATCAGAGTGAATTAGAGCAAAAAATGTATGATTTTCTGAATATGTCGGGATTTGGTATTTGTGAAATAATTGAGGATTCTAATCAGGGACCGGCATTTAAGACTACAAGTAAAAAGATGCCTAATGGAGAAATAGTTTCAGCCCCTTTAGATGAGCTAGCACCCTTGCTAAGTAAAGATGAATTTATAAAATATAGATATTTTGGTGTCGCGGAAAATTATGACAACTAATGTGGCACAGTAGTATGATTGGTAATTAGGAGCAATGGTATGGAAAATTGGCGTAAATGTTTGTTGATAAATACTGCAAAAGTTGTAGATGCAGCCAAGGTAATTGATTCAACACAAGCAAAAATTGCCTTAATAGTCGATGAATCAGGTGTATTGTTAGGCTGTATTACTGACTGTGATGTAAGGCGAGCAATACTGCATGGTGTAAATATGGAAACTTCCAATGTGACAGAGATTATGTCCCTAGAGCCTAAAACGGCTTTACAGGAGAGTTCTGATTTCTCTATACATCAAATTATGTTGAATAAAAATGTTCGCCAGCTTCCGGTTGTTGATGTTAATGGTGTTGTGCAAGGCTTACGTATATTACAGGAATTTGATTCTTCTCGTACTAGTCGTCACAATCCTGTTGTATTAATGGCAGGTGGCTTAGGTACACGATTGCGGCCATTGACAGATGATTGCCCCAAACCGTTGTTAAAAATAGGTGATAAACCTATTTTAGAAATTATTTTAGAGAACTTTATTCAGCAAGGATTTTCTGATTTTTATATTTCCGTTAATTATAAGGCTGAAATGATTGAAAGATATTTTGGCGATGGCAGTAATTATGGGGTTAGCATAAAGTATTTGAAAGAAAAGCAAAAGCTGGGTACAGCTGGAGCACTTAGTCTGTTGCCGAAAGGCATATGTGAACCTATAATCGTTATGAATGGTGATTTGTTGACAAAAGTTAATTTTATTCAACTTTTAGAACATCATGAGAATAATAATTCTGATGCTACTATGTGTGTGAGGGAATATAGATATCAGATACCTTATGGTGTGGTAGAAACAAAGGATTGGAATATTGAAAGCCTACGGGAGAAGCCAACATATAGTGCTTTTGTGAATGCGGGTATATATGTACTAAATAGTGATGTTGTAGCAGACATACCGGAAAATCAATATTTTGATATGACGGATTTGTTTGAGCTCAATGTGAAAAAGCAACGTAGCAATTTGGCATTTCCTATACGGGAATATTGGATTGATGTTGGCCGTATGGAAGATTTTGAGCGAGCTAATGCTGAATTTTGTGGGGTATAAACATGGCAGAGAAATACACTGAATTAAAATTACATAGAACTAATTTACGCGATTCTATTCCTTTAGATATGCCGTTCACCTTATTTGTAGATCCTTCAAATTTTTGCAACTTCAAGTGTAGTTTTTGTCCTCGTAATCAAGATGATTTTGTAGATTATGCAGGTGCTTACAAGCATATGTCAATAAATTTATTTAGCAAAATAGTTGATGACTTGCAGGCATTTAAAGGGCGGTTAAAAGTACTAAGACTATTTTATTTAGGAGAACCTTTATTGTGTCCTGATTTTTTCAAGATTTTAGAGCTGGCATGTGCAAAATATGTTGCTGAACGTATAGAAATATCAACAAATGCTAGTTTACTGACAGAGAAATGTAGTAAAAAAATTCTACAGATAGCAAATACTTATCCCGGTAATTTATATTTAAGGATATCAATATATTCTGTTTATCAGCAAAAAAATGAAATGATTACTAAGAATGATATATCAGTTGATAAAATTAGAGACAATGTAAAGATTTTTTATAGGGAAAAGAACAAAAATAAAAAAAATAGAGACAATGTAAAGATTTATGCTAAAATGCTGAAATCATATTCTGAAGAGGATGATGTTTTTATAAAGAGCTATAAAAATATTGTTGACGAAGTTGAGTTGGAAGAACCAATGGAGTGGTCTGGTGATCATAAACGAAATCTGTTAGGTGGTATTTATTCCAATGAAGTCGTTGCGACAATAAGGGAGCAAAAAATGCCAAAGGTTTGTGCATATCCATTTCATACATTGGCGATTCAGTCAGATGGCAAGGTAGTATGTTGTTGTGTGGATTGGAAACGAAATACATATGTAGGGGATGTACTCACTGAATCTTTGTTTGATATTTGGCATGGAGATAGATTGCAGATGTTACGTTGCACACATTTATCTGGAGAGCGTCAAAAGATAGAATCATGTGCCAACTGTCAAAAACTCCCTTCAGGTGGTGTTTATGAGGCAGATAATTTAGATAGTTTATCGGTAACGGAGTATCTGAATAGAAGGAAATAGATGAGGAGGAAAGCAAGTAGATGATTTTATCATTGCCTACACAAGAGCTTTATGAATATGTAAATGCACAGACAGGAATGTATTTTCCAGATGGATGT
>OBLI01002706.1_pt1 | contig 14656 bp, 13 predicted proteins | sample 1519701 | NCBI WGS metagenome assembly OBLI01 (sample SAMEA3663005, study PRJEB22513) | pig gut metagenome | biome: pig gut; feature: pig-associated habitat; material: faeces | place: France | collected 2012 | reverse complement strand
GATGGCAGCGAGGACACCAACAAAATGAAGCTTGTCAAGAACGACAAGGGAGAATGGAAAATGTCTTTTGGTAAATAATACTTATGCCCTCGTAGGTCATAACTTATGACCGACATCGATCATAAGTTATGGCTTCTGAGGGGAAACAAAAGCGTAACAGTAACCCGTAACTGACATCGATTTTCCTTGTGCATGCGAGCGCATATGTACTTATATATATAGTAATTAATTAAATTAATATATATTTGAACACTGAGATATTGAGTCACAGAGTTTTTTGTGTATCTCTGTTTTTAAAAGTGAATTTCAATGTCAGTTACGGGTTACGGTTACGCTTCCCTCTTTGAGGCAAGTTGCCTCCGGCACGCTCGTTTTTCAAATTGGTTTATCCATTTCTTTTAAATAGATTTCAATCCATGATTTCAATGCCGGAATGTCGTTTTGTATAGTATCCCATAAACTGTCTGGATCAATAGTGTAATAGCCATGAACCAAAACGTGTCGCATACATTCAATCTGACGCCAATTTACTTCAGGATGAGATATACGAAACTCTTTGGTAAGCATATAGACAGCTTCTCCTATGATTTCAACATATTTAGTAAAACCATAAAACAAGATGGTACTCGACTTTATTTGCTCCAGGGTATATAAATCTTTGTCAGTCATAATCCCATTTATGGCTGACAAAATATGCTCCAGACGTCCTTTATCTTTAATTTTTTCTCTCATATACCAATAATTTGTCATGGTTTACGGATTCTTGTGCAAAAGGTAGAAGCCGACTAGATTCTACCAAGTCCACTTTTCTGTGGAGTAAGTCTTCTAATCCAATCATCATTCCGGCTATACGCATCAATGAAATACGCTCGTTCTGACGGTCATATTCTACAAGTATGTCAATATCGCTGTTTGTGGTTTCTTCACCTCGCGAGCACGACCCGAACAGCCAAGCTTTTTTGATTGGCTGCCCAACACAGAAACTCTGTATTTTGGGTATCATTTCTTGAACATCCTTGCTAATCATATTTATTCTTTTGTTATTATTGCGGCAAAGATACATATAAATAATGAATTCTCCAAATAAAATACTGAAAAACATACAAATTAGTTTGTTTCCCTCATGGTATTCCCTATTGGAAAGAATAAAACAAGTAAAATAATATTGTGTCCTTCTCTAAGTTTTTTGAGTGAAAAAAGATTAAATTATCAATAGTCAGACAAGTTTTGTCGGAGATTATTCGTATATTTGCAGCGATAAAAACAATTCAGTATTATGAGTAAAATAATAATTGCAAAAAATATTATCGTAGGAACTTTTGAACAAGGAGTACGGTTTAATTTATATAAGTTTATTCATTTATAGACAAAGTATGCTGTTGCAATTAGCAAATATACCCTTTGTGTGGGCTTATTGCGTTGCATAGCAAATTACTTCGTAATAATAATATAGTTGAACAATAATAAATAGGAATAATATGACAGAAAAATCATTTGTTACTTGTTTTGATAAAGACTTTAAGGAGTGCGCGGAATTGCTTATGACGCTTATATCTCAAAACGAGTCAATATGTAATATCAATAGAAAGCAGGAAGAGTTTAATAAGGACCGTGCAGTAACTTCAAGTGAATATGTTTTAACGATTGGACCAAATGGTTCAAAAGTAAACAGAAGCAACTTTCCAGATTGTTATAACAAATATGGCATTCACATTGGTTTCCGCGGCAGGAAAGCTTGGATATGTTGCGAAGACTATAACTGGAATAAGGAAAAAGTTAAGGAGTTCAGAAAAGAACTCATACAATTGTTGGATGAGTTAGGGATGCGTATAGACAATATTGACGAGGAAATAGAAGAGAACATAAAAAAGGCAAAAGTAGCAAAAACTACGGCTGTTGTGAGTACAGGTTCATTAGCAGGTAACGTCATAATGGAATCAATAATTTCCACATCAACAACGCTTTTTTCTATCCCTAAAGGCATAGCCATGGCCTTTACCCTTTTGTATTATATCTTTAGAGAATTGATAGAGGATTTAATGAACAAACAAAAAATAAGAGGTCGGCAATACAAACTGGCAGTGGTCTTGTTTTATCATAAATATATCAATGAATTCTTGAATGTCAATACTTCAAAAGAAGATGTTGACAAGGACAAGAGAATGGATTTTTAATATGCCGGAACGAAATAGTACATTCAAACAGGGTGCCGATTTCTATGCAAAGGAAATGGATGCTTTCGTAGGTGGCGAGACGTCAAGAATCACCAATGGGGATTACTTAGCATCTATTCAGAAAGAAATAGAGAATCTGAGCAATGCCATAAATAACTATAAAGGAAACGGAACCCCCCAATTAAAAGGTTATGTGGCTGAATCATGGCACACATATACCTTCAATATAGATGCTGCAGCCAAACAATCGGTGAATAGAGCTATTCAGAAAAAATCTAATAAGTTGGGGTCTGTTGACATTACAACAACATGGGGCGATGATTATAGCCTGAAATATTATAAATCAGGTGCGGATAGTGCCATTGCACAAGGACATCCTTTGGAAATGGCCTACCAGAGGTATATTAAAAAACTGAATGAAGCAGCATCAGTTCCTACGCGACAAGAGTATTTGTCAATGAACGGAATTGACCCTAAAACAGACATGTCCTTAGGTATGTATGAAGGGCAGGCACGGCTTATCCCTTCAGACCAAATAAAAGATGCTATTGAGGCATTAAACAGAAGAATTGCCAAAGAACTAAACAATTTGGACAATCCTGATAGGTCAAGAGTTGCCGAGAGGTTGATTCAAGTCAAAGAAAAATTGACATCACATTTGGAGAGTCCTGATGGAGCATCATCAGCCAATCTTACAGAAAATGAGTCGAAAGAACTTGCTTCATTGGCAAGGGAAGGAAAATTTGATCCAAGTCGCTATGACATTACATTAGCTAAAAAGGCTGACTTGTTTTTTCTTTGTAATAATGCTTTAAAGGCAGGGGTAAATGCTGCATGGATATCTGCCATTATAAAAATGGTGCCTGAAATAATGGGCTCGTTAAAAAAACTATTACAATCCGGTTACATTAGCTCTGAAGACCTTAAGCATATAGGTCAGGCAGGCGTATCAGGGGCAAAAGAAGGCTTCCTTATGGGCTTCTTTACCGCCGCAATTTCAACTGCAGCCGAGACAGGACTGCTAGGTGAGACGATGCGTATTGCTTCGTTATCCAAGAACTTTCCTCCCATAATTGGCGCAATGATAGTCTTATTAGAACTTTCCATTTCAGATGGCATTAACTTTGCAAAGGGAGAGTTGACAGGTGTTGAGTATGCACACAATATTGAGAAAAACTTATTTATTTCAGTTGGTGGAGTAATTGGAGGCCTTGCCATTCAGCCATTGGCAGCAGAAATCCCAATAATTCCTTATGCCATAGGCAGCCTGGTCGGTTCTTTGATTGGAGGTTTGGTATTCTCTTTTAAAGAACATGTAATGATTTCCTTGTGCACTGTGAAAGGGTACACAATCTTTGGTCTTGTAGAACAAGATTATACTATGCCAAGAGCTGTAAGGGAAAAACTCGGGTTCCCTGTTTATGGATTCGATGAATATCAGTTTCAAGAATATCAGTTTCAAGAATACAAACCAATACAATATCAATGGCAAGAGTACAAATGGAAAAGTATTGAATGTATTTTGTTGAAACGTGGTGTGGTTGCATGTAGAAAAATTGGTTATATATAAACTATGTCCAAACTCAAAAAATGTCTATATCTCATCGACCTTCTCTCGCGCAGGGGGTCGATGAGCCTTAAGGAGATAAACGAGCACTTCAAGTACTCGTCTATATACGATGGGGAGATTATTCCCAGAACGTTCGCGAGATATAAGGATTTTATCGAACTTAACTTCCCTTGCAGGATTGAGTATAATGCCAGCACAAGGGAATACAGCCTGAAACGTGACACACTGTATGGCGAGGATGAGTCGCTATACAACTATTTACTGTCTGCATTCCATATCGAGAGTATGACCGAACTGGCAGTAAAACATCGCGACAAGGTGAAACTGCTGATGCCACCTACAGGGGTGGAGAACGTGCAGATGGTGTTAGAGGCTATCGACCAAAGCAAGGGATTGCTATGTGACTACTTCTCATTTAATAAGAAGACTAAGAAAGAACATCTGCTTATACCTTATTTCCTGAAGACATGGGAACAGAGATGGTATCTGGTGGCAGAGCCGGACAATCATCATCACGGGCTATCGGTGTTTGCACTGGAACGTATGGACAACCTGAGGCTGACGGAAGAGAAAATGAAACCATCGAACGAGATTACGGTTGACGAGTATTTTGATGGCAGCTTCGGAGTGAACCATAGCGATGAGCAGGTTCCGGTAAGATTGGTTGTCAAGGTGTATGGTTCACAGGCTGACTATGTGCGTGCTTTGCCCATACATGAGTCGCAACGCGAAATTGAGACAACCGAGGAGTATACCTTGTTCGAATATCGTGTTGTGCCATGTTATAATCTTTTCCAGCAGTTGCTTTGGCACAGGGAGCGCCTTGAGGTGATGGAACCAGCATCTGTGCGCGAAGAGATGAAGAGTATAGTGAAGTCCCTCGCCGAGATTTATAAGTAGAGGGGCAGAAAAAATGCAGATTTCCTGCATGTCGGACATATTTTGTCTTCAACATCCGTTACTTTTGCACTCAAATCATTAAAACAATAAAGATATGAGTAGAAAAAAGTATAAAAAAGGTGACCAACTGATTGTTACGAAAGGTCAACTCTCAGGAGTCTTTGGCTCTTGTGTGGGATATGGCAATTATGGCAAGGTTAAGCTTGCCATTAAACTTGAAGTAGGGGATGAATGTTACGCCATTCTGTCGATTCCAAGGAAGATAGTAGCATTAATACCGAAAGCCGTTTAATAATTTATACATTCTGTAACACTATGAGAAGAAGACAATATATATTGCTGGCATTAGTGCTCTTTGTGTCCATGACCTCTTGCCTATATTATGCCATATTCGGTGATTTCTCTTTCGTCATGAAGACATGTTTCGGCATTGCGGCAGCTCTCCTTTATGCAATGATAAATCTCATACCTTTTTTCGCAAAGAGGCGTGAGCAGGAGAATCTGTCGCTTTTAGCCTATCTGAAAACATATATCAATGAGATAATGACGAGGGAGTGATTTGGTTTTTTAAATGATTTCAATGCGACTGCTTGAGTTGTTGCCTTCCTGGATTACCTGTATCTGCACGGGGATGTTGGCTTTCACCTCGTCCACATGACTGATGACACCCACATGACGGCCGCTCTGGCTGTGGAGGGTGCGAAGAGTGGTGATGGCATTGGTGAGCGACTGGCCGCTGAGTGTGCCGAAACCCTCGTCGATGAAGAGTGTATCCACCGATAGCGTGTCGCCAATGTCGGCAAGGGCGAGGGCAAGGGCAAGCGATACAAGAAAACTCTCACCGCCACTGAGCGAGTCGGTGCCGCGGGTGGCAAAACCTTGATAGGCATCCTCAAGCGAGATGTAGAGCGTGCCGGGGACGGCCTTTAGCGTGTATCTCGGGGCAAGACGCTGGAGATAAACATTGGCCGAATGGAGCAGACTGCCGAGAATGTAGCTTTGGGCAATCTTTTGGAATTTGGTGCCGTTGGCATCACCGATATATGCGTTCACCCTCTGCCAACGGTCATACTCCTTGCGCGCCTCCTCAGCTTTCAGCCTCAGTTCCTCGGCTCCCTCCTTCTTCATTTTGTCATCGTCGAGAGTCTTTTTCTTGGCTCCATAGTTTTGGTTGAGCATGCTGATTTCATCTGATAGTTGCGAGTGGGTCGCAGTGAGGTTTTCTATCGTGTCATCCTCTGATATCGAACTGCTGATTTCCTCGGCTATATGGTTCTTCATGCGCAATTCTACATTGGCGAGCAAGGTGTGGCATTGCTGCAAATCACGCTTTGTCTGCTCACAGTCATTGGTGAGTGTGTCGATGAATGATGATTGCAGAAGATACAGTTCGTTCAGTCGAGTGATGTCAATATCCTGATGGCTCTGGATGAATGAGGATATTTCTTCCTTGGCATGCATTATCGTGTCGTTGGCCTTGTTGAGAAGGGCGAGGGTAGAAGCCACTTCGCCCGACAATGTGTTGAAACGTGATACGAGCGACTGCTGCTCCACGGGATTCGTGGGGATATAATCCTTCCATTGCTCACGCATTGACAATATGGATTGCCTGGAGTCGCGTATTGTTGTGATCTGCTGCTCCAGTTGGAGCATTTCGCCCTCCAGTGTCGTCTTAGCCTGTTGTTGTTGCTTATATGTTGAGGCCCAAGAGGCGAGTAGGGAGGCATAGGCGAGAGGGTCGGCAGTCCATTCTGATTCCGCAATACTGTTGCTTACTTCTGCCATATTCTTTCCCAACGATTCGTTGGTGGTGCCGATGATGGTGAGGGCATTCTCCATTTCTTTCTCGCATTTCTCCTTCTCACTCTTACTATGGTCAAATGTCGGTTGTAAAACCTCTTCGATATGAGTCTTTTGTAAGGAGAGAGACTTGCGGATTGATTTTAGAGCCTCGTTGATAGTCTCGCCTTGGGCAATGATAACCTTGAGATTATCGCGCTCTTGTTCGTTGGCAATCCGGATGGCTGTGAGTTGATGATGTATGTCATCTGATATGGTTGGGATGCCGCATTTCCTGCAAGTCTTCAATGCATTGTTTTCAGCCTCTGCCACCGACTTGTCGTTGTCGTGAGCAAGTCGGTTGGTGTTATATGATTTTTCCTCAGCCTTCACCTCAGCCTCCAATTTGTTATAGAGTTGTGATTGAACGTCATACATTCGTTTGGCTTCCTCATATTTCATGTTCACATCATTATACATCTCCATAAGAGCAGCCTCGGTGGGCGGAATATCCTTTATTACCTGTTGACACACAGGACATTTGTCGCCCACGTGCAGTTTGTGGCGCATGGATTGTGCCCACTTTTCGATAGTGTCCTTATGCTTGAGCAATAATTCTTCAGATGAGTTGAGAGCCAACTTTGCGGCTTCCACCATCGGCTTTTGCTGCATTGCCTCCTGTCTCTTGTTCTCCAATGCAGCAAGATCCGTTTTGAGTTGTTTTTCTTTCTCTGCGTATGCTTTCTTTGTGGAATCAAGATGATGTAGCATAGTCTTTGCCTCGTTGATGGCAGCCAATATGGCGGTGGTCTTGTTGAGGCGGTCATATAAGGCCTTCATTCCCATCGCGTCGAGCTCTTCCTGCTTCTGCCTTTCGTTGTTCTCGATGATCAACAGTTTGGCTTTCCCCTCTTCCAGAGCTTTGTTGGCATTTAGGAATGAGGGTGTGATAGTGTTGGATAATTTTACACTGTATTCACTCAGTCTTTTCTTTTCGGATTCAATCTTTTTTCGGTCGGATGTTATCTGTCTTAATTGCATAACGATAGAGTCGGCCTTGGCATAGAGAGCCTCTTTCTTCTTGTTGCTTTCGATATAATCCATCACTTTGGCATAGGCCGACGACTTGTCGTGAAGTTGGTTTTCAAGATATGCCAATCCGTCGAGCAGCAACCTGTATGTGAAAGCCTTTGCGTTCATGTCGTTTTCATATATGGAGATATTCTTCTCTGCCTCTTTCTTCTCTTTCATCACCTGACGGATCTCGGCGGTTTCCCTCCATTGTGCGAGTGTTCTCTCGTTTTGGATAAACGATTCACTGCCGGTTTTCTCCTCCACCTTGCTTAGGGCCGACTCACAGTCAGCCTTCTCCTTTTTCAGGTTGACATCGTCGTTCAGCCATTGCAGCTTTTTGCCCACGGTATCGTTCTCCTTGCCTTTCTGTCGGAGCTGTTCTTCTATCGCCTTTATTTCATCCTTGAGCAAGGTGATTTCCTCGTCATTAAGTCCAGTGTCCTTAGCCTTGAGCAAAGCATCGTCCAAGAGTCTTTTCTTCTCCGACGTAATCTCAAACAGTCGTCGGCCTATCTTGGTGTATTCGGTGAAGTGTGTGATTTTTTCAAGTATCTCAACCTTCTCCTTCTCGTTGCTTTTCAGAAATCTTGTGAATTCACCTTGGGCAAGCATTGTGGTGCGGCAAAACTGACTGAAGTCGAGTCCCACAGCCTGTTGCATTGCCTGTCGCACATCCGCCACCTTGTCGCCTCTGCCTTCATATCGCTTGTCGGCAGTGATGTCGTTAAGCAACCATGTGGCAGGCGAGAGACTGCTCGAAGCCTTTTTCTTCAGTCCTCGTTGCACATGCCATTCCGCTTCATAGTCGTGCCCGTCGATACCCTCGAATGTGAGTATCACGTATGCCTCACCCGTGTTGCGACGCATCAGTTGGCGCGGGTCGTCGAGGGTGAGGTTGTCACTGTTGTTCTCCACCTTTGTCTTTTCGCATTGCTCCAGTCGGGGAGTGGTGCGATAGAGGGCCAGACAGATGGCATCGAGAATTGTGGTCTTGCCGGCTCCCGTCTTACCAGTGATTAGAAACACGTCGCTCTCCTTCAGAGGTGATGCCGTGAAGTCAATTTCCTCGTCTTCTATCGAGGCGATGTTATGTATATGCAGTCTTTTTATCTTCATGATCCTTAACTCCCTTAACTTCTTTAACTCCCCAAGATATCCCTTTTCACTTCCTCGATTATCTCTTTCATCTCGTCGTCAAAGGTGTCGCCCTTGGATTCTATCCACATCCTTGCCACATCGGTGGTGTCGAGTTGCTTGAATTCGGATGTGGTGAACACCTTCCGTTCCTTTTCCTTTTGTGCCGACTCCTTCCTTTTGGCGTTGATGATGCAGAACCGGCAATCCTTTTCTGATGCTATCATGCTCGCCTCTTCGTTGGCTCCCGATGTCAGGTAGTTTTCCACCTCCACATTGAGTCGAATGTATGACGGAATATTGTCAGGATAATTCATAAACTCTCGTTTTACTTCCTCCCATTCGGTAAATCCCTCTTGCGGGATATTCACCAGAGGTCGAGGGTTGTTTATCTCCAATGGTGTTACCTGCGGGATGGCTCCATGAGCTTCACATTCCACAAGCATCACGCAATGGCGGTTGCCTCGATACACCTCGTCGAAACTCATGGCTATCGGAGTGCCGCAATAATATATCCTTCCGTCGGAGTCCAACTTCTGATATTTGTGGATATGTCCGAGGGCGATGTAGTCATATCCCTCACCAAAGACGTTGAGTTCCTGGCATCCCAATCCGCCGATGTTATCGTCAGTTGACATGTCGTGCCCTCGGTAGTCGCATCGTGCCACAGCGAGATGGGCAGAGAGGAATACGGGCAACTGCTCCTCCTCGTTCATTTCAGCCACCATTTCCTGCAATCTCACGAACACATCCTCGGGCATAAACCGGTCGGCGGCAAAGGGAACGGCAACGATATATCCCTTGCCCTCCACCTTGAAGATATAATCCTCAAGTCGGCTGTCGCGAGATATATTGCCCACCATCTCCACGCCCAGAGCCTTCCATGGAGTGCGGTATATCGTGTGTCGGCTACCACTGTCGTGATTGCCGGCGATGCACACTATCTTCATGTCGGGATTGGCACGATGTATATCCACGAGGGCGTTGGCCAGCATTGTCTGCACCGAGGCAGAGGGTTGCATAGTGTCATACACGTCGCCCGAGATGACAAAGGCGTCGGGTTTCTCTTTCTCCACAATCCTTGTCATCTGCCGCAGCATGTCGGCATGTTCCTCCTCGCGCGAAAAGTTGTATAGTGCATGTCCGAGGTGCCAGTCGCTTGTATGTAATATCTTCATCCTTATATATTATTTAACACAGATATGGCTGCAAAGATACTGTTTATTTTTGTAAAACCAAGCAAAAAAGCAAAATATTTTGGAATAAACTTCTATATACTTATGATTTAATCTTCCTCATCTCTACAGCTCCAAGGCATAGCATCATCGATCCGAGGCTCATCCACACCACATATTCGGAAGTGTTGTGCCCCTTGTCAAGTAACATAATTATCGAAGTCACATACATCAGTACAGAGGCCATATAGAACCCTATACCCTGTTTGCGATGGGCATTCGCTTCGTCACCCTTTTCCCTGAGTTTCTTGGCATTATACATACCAACACATACGAAAGCCACCATAAGTCCGCAAGCCACAAAAGGCCATGCTGCAAAAAAGAATTCCTGTACCATAATCTCAATCATTAAATTGTTGTTTTTGCTCATTAGACATCCTCAGATACAGATTTACTACAAAATTTTTCTCCAAGTACATTGCTCATCCAAAGATTTCGTGCAGCTCCTTGTTTGAAAGTCTGCCAATCCAATTCTCGCCTGTCGATACTGTGAGGTCAGCAAGATGTTTCTTTTCTTGTATCATAGCGTCAATGCGTTCCTCGAAAGTGTTTTGCGTGATGAAGCGATGCACCTGTACATTCTTGTGCTGACCGATACGATATGCTCGGTCGGTTGCCTGTGCCTCTACTGCAGGATTCCACCAGAGGTCGTAATGTATGACGTGAGTTGCTGCCGTGAGGTTGAGACCAGTACCGGCTGCCTTCAATGAAAGTATGAAGATGCGGTCATTGCGGTTGTTCTGGAAACGGTCAACCATTTCCTGACGCTGTTTCAATGAGCATCCACCATGATAGAACATCGGTTCTTCATCAAGAGTGGTACGGATGAAGTGCCGGAGCAAATCGCCCATCTCACGGAACTGCGTGAAGATAAGCACCTTCTCATCAGCATCAATGATACTACGAAGCATATCGAGTAACATTTCTGTCTTTCCCGACAGGGTTGCATCCATGCGGTTGTCCTTGAGATACTGCGTCGGATGATTGCAAATCTGCTTCAAGGCAAGCATCATCTGCAGGATAAGTCCCTGGCGTTTGAAAAGAGTCTGGCTATCTTCTCCCTCAATGCTCTCTATGACAGCCATACATTTGTTGACGGTCTCTTGGTATAGAGCAGCCTGCTCAGGAGTAAGCGATGCCAGTTCGTTGCGCTCTATCTTGTCAGGCAGGTCGCTGATGATGCTCTTGTCCGTCTTCACCCGTCGCATCAGGAACGGAGCTGTCACCTTGCGGAAACGTTCTGCCACACGACTGTCTCCATACTTCTGTATAGGTTTCGCATATGATTCAGAGAAGTCCTTTGCCGAACCAAGATAGCCCTTGTTTGTAAAGTCAATGATACTCCAGAATTCCGACAAGCGATTCTCCACCGGTGTACCACTCATGGCGATGTGACAATTGGCTGGGATGCTGCGTATAGCCTTGCTCTGTGCAGCATCGCTGTTCTTGATGTTCTGGGCTTCGTCTATTACGAGCACTTGCCATTTTTGTTTCTTCAGTATGTCGGCGTCAGAGCGCACCACACCGTATGTTGAAAGGATGATGTCAGCATTCTTGCAATCATCGTCCTTCAGGTCACGCGCCGTACCGTGATATACACCAGTGGTCAGTTGAGGAGCGAAGCGCTTCACCTCCGACTGCCAGTTGTGCAGCAAACCTGTTGGCACTACCACAAGCGCTTTCTTCTTGTCCATAGCTCCCTCTTCCTTCATTTTTGCCAGAAGGGTAATAACCTGCAGGGTCTTGCCAAGACCCATGTCATCAGCTATGATGCTGCCGAAGCCAATCTTCATATTGCGATACATCCATGAGAAGCCTCGTTCCTGATAGGGTCGCAACTGTGCATTGATACTTTCTGGCAGAGGTATGTCGCTCTGTGATGTAAATTGTCTTATGAGTTCGCGCACCTCATCGGTCAGTTCTACAGGTGCTCCCTTATACTCACCACAAAGAGCCGCTTGCAACAGTTCGCCTGGCTTTATCTTTGGTGGAGCATTCAGCACTTTCTGCAGTTTCGACATTCCCGCCTCATCAATATAGACGTATTGTTCCTTGAACCGGAGCAATCCACTCGCATGACCGAGCAATCTATCAAATTCTTCGGGTGACAGGAACACATTGCCCACAGCCACCTGCCAGTTGAAGTCAAGCAGGTCGCCCATTGACAGGAATCCATTTGAATCCTTTCCTTTTGATTTCAGTTTTACCGATATTTGTGGACGAATAAGTGTCCGCAATGCCTTTGGCATGATGACGTTCACACCAAGCAGTCGCATGGCAGGAATCACTTGCAGCAGGAATGTTGGGAAAGTTTGCATCGTGAACTCAATGCTTCTCTTGCCCTTGTCGTTGATGTAAGCGTCAAGTCCGTCAACTATGTCGCATAGGATGGCAAGCTGACGCAGTATCTCCATTCTGCTTGATATGTATGCCTTCTTTGTCATCACGTCCTCCAACGGTTGATCATCCGCCTTCACATTCACGGCAAAGCCCTTTTCCGTCTCGTCAATAAGGAACGTCACCTGATGCTTGTTCTGCATAAAGTAACGGTCAAGCCATGAGCGTATGCCGCCAGGGGTATTCGTTTCTCCGATACCATTGAAACGCGAACACTCAGCTTTGAAGAACAAATCATAGAACAGTTCGTATTTGCTCTCATGCGATAGCATAGGAACAAGTGACGTTATCATCTTGCTGACAAGTTCTTTGCTCTGTCCCAATCTGCCAATGATGCTTCGGGTGGCTTCGTCAATCATGGCTGGTTGCCATATAATGAGGTATTCTTTCTCTTCCTTAGCTTTGGCACGTCCACGTCCCTTGCTTATCACAAGGTCATAGTAAATCTGTGGAACTACGCAACCATGCGCTATCAGTTGAAGCGCACAGATGAGCACACTACGAAGGGCTAAAATAGAATCATCATAGTCACGCAGGAAGTCAATGTTGATGTCGAGTAGTTGCTGAAGCAGAGGAAGGCGAATATCGTCAACAGATACAATGTCACGTTTGTCCAAAGTCTTGCCGCTGGTACCTTCAAACAGTTTCTGCTTATCCTGCAACACCTTTGTTGCCACCTTACTTATGTATAACAGTTCCTTCTGGTAGGCCTGTTGGAAATCGCCATTATGACAAAACGCAGGTGACGATGGCAGAAGGTTGGACAACGGCAATGTAAGATCAGATAGCAATGTGTAGTCGGGCATCTGTTCGGGCACTTCCCTCAGTTGCATCTGTTCCATCGTGGCATACACCGCACTCGTATTCTCCACCTCCATCATCTCTGTGGAGTCGGCAGCTGTTATGCCACGCTTCTCCAGCTCCGCCATCAGATCAACGCCATGCAGCGAGAATACGAGGAATGGATTATTGTCAATCTCCATGCTCGTTTTGTAGATGACGGCAGCCAGATGCTTGCAAGGCACAGCCCAGTCTGGACATGAGCAATTCATCTTCAAGTCCTTCCATTGCTTAGGGAATAATGCCATACCTGCCTCTTCAGCCATCTTTGCCAATGATTCGTCCAACTGACGGTTGAAGAGTTTGCTCAGCACGACAGGTTGTTCCAGTATCAGTTTGATGAGTTTGTCAATATCCTTCGACGAGAACTCGGGCAGTTTGATGGTCTCGCTATAGGGCGTTCGGCGGCTTCCCTTCACTTTCGCCCTAATGATGTTGCCCGAGAAATTTATCTCCTGCACCATACCATTACGAGCGTATGAAGCGCCACGAGGTAATCGGTTACTGTAATCAATATTCTTTAGTGCACCGAGCCATTGCTCGCCCCACCATGTCTTTCCGTATTTTGTTGCCATGTTTCAAGTTGTTTCATTTTCAGCAAATTACCGGCAAATCCATGATACGCTGACAGCCATACGTATGCAAATTCGCCCCTTCGCCAAATGCCTCCTTATAATCTAATATGAATTGTTTGTTGTTCATTATGTGTGTGGCTATTCTGCCACTTTGTCAAAATGGTGGTACAGAAGTTCAGATAGGAAAGGAAGGTACTGCAGCCTGTTTTTCAAGACCGCAGTACCAAGCCATTAAAGTTTACTCTGCAGGTGCCCATTTGCAACGAACAGGAGAGACGATTGCGCCCTCTGCCTTCAGCTGCTTCATGGCTGCATCTACCTCTTTGCGGTCGAGACCGCTGAGCTCTGCGATTTTACCTGCGTTAAGAGGCTGACCTGCCTCCTTCATTGTTGCTAATACTTTTTCTTTTGCGTCCATTGTTTTGATGATTTAATGTGTTAATTTTATATTGTTATGCTGTTCAAAGCCTTGCCGTCTGAGAAAGCCTTTCCAATGGTCTTGCCAAGTTCGATGTAACCATGATGTATCGGGTCGAACACGATGAGTTCCATCTTCTCCATGTCGGGCTTGCCGTCCTCTGCCAGATAGTTCTCATCCACAAGGATGTTGACTATCTCTGCCACGATGTAATAGCCCTCTTCCGACTCGTCAATCTTTTCCTTGATGCGGCACTCCAAGGTCATGGGAAAGTCGGTGAAGACGGGAGCATTTACATTCTCTGACTTCTCGCATTTCCAACCTGTCTTCGCCATCTTGTCTGCATCGTTCTTGGCAGAGACAATGCCCACGAAGTCAGCAGCTACCATGGTCTGCTTTGTAGCAAATGCCACGGTAAAATCAGGGCAGTCGTTCAAGTTCTCGGTGGTGGCATGCGCACCCATGGCAATCATAATCTCCTTTGCGTCCCATTGACCGCCCCAAGCAGCATTCATAGCATTGGGCTTGCCGTTCTTATCGTATGTGCCGATAATCAGTAC
>OBLI01002705.1_pt1 | contig 14659 bp, 6 predicted proteins | sample 1519701 | NCBI WGS metagenome assembly OBLI01 (sample SAMEA3663005, study PRJEB22513) | pig gut metagenome | biome: pig gut; feature: pig-associated habitat; material: faeces | place: France | collected 2012 | reverse complement strand
TTGTCCCGCTCAAGGGCGAATTAATTATATATGACGTGGATAGCACGCATTCCGTACCGAGATTTAAGGTCGGGGATGGGACGACGCTTATCAACAATTTGCCGTTTTTAATCGCGCCTGCTGATAACGCGGCAACGGCTTTTTATCCCTATTTACACAAAATACACGCTTATAAAAGCGGAACATATAACCCGTTAGGCTCGCATTACGTCGATTTAACTATAGCATCTTTGGACAATAGCAGAGCAAATACACCAGATCAAATAAAGGCACTTTTAGGGGAAACGTTTAAATATTTCCCTGACGGTCAAGTCGAGGATAACGAAGAATTATATAAAGTCGAGTACATAACCCAAGATGGGCTTTTCTACACTGTCGGCAGTACGTTAAAAGTTAGTTCGTGGAGTTCTTTGACCGTCGTCGATGATGCAGTTCAGGATTATTCAAAAGTATGGGACAATATTGGCGACGTGAAATTAGCTGGTGATAATACATTCACTGGTACGAATACTTTTAAAGATAATCAGGTAAAAATAATGAAAACGCCCCCCCAGGGAGCAGGTATACATGAAAATTATTACAGAAATATTTTACTTAATAACGAAAGTATTTTTGTAAGTGGTGGCGAGCAACTGGGGTCTAGTACACAAATTAAAGCTGAAAAAGTTGAGATAGATAGCTATAATAGTTATTGTTCCTTAGAGATGGGTGGGGTAATAAAGAATGGTGATAGTCAAAGCGAAGCCTTTTCTTTGACTTTACCTAAAAAGAATGGTACGCTTGCAACTACTGATGATAATGGCGATACTACCTATAGAGGTACTACTATTACTGGCACTTCTACTACCCCTACTGTATTTTCTAATTCAGGTATAACTGCCGCCAAAGTGGGAGATTGGTATATTAATACTAATGATGGTAGTGTATATCAATGTACTGTTGCTGGTAATGCTGCTACTGCTAAATGGGTTTATAAATGTACTCAAGCAGTTTTAGAGGGTGCTACTTACATGGGAGTTGGCTCATTAACAGATCAACTTGGTGCTTTCTTATCTATGAGTGATGGTAGTGGGGTATTAAAACTTATAAATCCTGCTAATGTCGCTTCAACTATAGAACCAGCTTTTGGGCTAAATGAAGGTCATTATTTTTTACCAGATATTGTCAATGAATTCAATACTATAGCTTTAGCTAATGTAATTTCAAAAACTATTACCGCTTGGCCTAGTGGAACTGGTGCTGTTAGTGTAAGTTTTACAACAGAAGAAAATAACAGTATTATTAATTATAACTGTTTTCAATCTGTAGTATTAAAAATTGGTACAAGTGATAGTAATTTTAGATATTTTTACCCTGTTTCCAATGATAATAATTCAATGTATACATTTGTTACTATTGATAGAGAATATAAAATAGTTGTTACAGGCGGAATTGGGCAACTTACTAGTGTTAAACCAGCTGAATTAACTGGTAGCAATACATTTACTGGTACTAATACATTTAATAGTACTCTAACATGTCCTGGTGGCGTTATGTCACCCATTATATATCCTGGTGGCGAAAATGCGTTGACTGTTCCGAAAAAAGACGGAACATTAGCGACTATTGAGGATTTAACTGCACAATTTGGTGCATTAAATATCCAAAATGGTAGTGGAGTTAAGTCAATACAACAAGGAGCTGATCCTAAATATAACGGTGTTATAAAAGCAGCTAGTAAAAACCCCTATGCAAAAGTATTATATCCTGAACTTACAGATGCTGAGCCATTAGGAGCAATAGGGGATTACGCAGCATCATTTGGTGGCAACTCTTCAGTTCAGGCAAAGCGTGGTATTGGTGGTGGTACTTCTTCTGTTACGAAAGGTGCGTATTCGCAATCACTTGGTGATAATACTGTAACTACTCCAAAAGCAAGTGACAGTACAGCAATAGGTTATCAAACTACAACAGATGCACCTGGAGCTTTTACTCATGGTTCTTTTACTGTTGTAATGAGTCAGAAATATATTGAAGGAATGTTTGACCCAAGTACGAAACCTGGTCAAGGTGGTTCAGGTCAACCTACTGAACCTGGTACAACTCCTACTGATACACTTGAAATGGACAGCAGACGTGGTGAAGCAGCAAGTGCAGGCGGTTTTAATTCTTATTCATCTGGTTTTGCAGCAGAAGTAGATGGTGTATCAAACGTAGCAGACGGACATATATCAAAATCAAGTGGTAGAAGTAATAGGTCTTGGTCTTACTTATCAAAAACTGATGGTAAGAACAGCGTCGTTAAACCCGACCCAACTAATACAGATGCAACTGGTGAGGGTTCCTGGGCAAATGGTGATAATATCCAAATAATCGGTGCCAAATATGCCTATTCAGGTGGTAACAACAATATAGTATTTGCAGGAGCAGATAATTCATTCTCTTATGGTGAAGGACTGCAAGTTAAACATAAAAATCAAGTCGTCATAGGTCAGTACAATGATAGCAGTGATTCTACAAATAATGACTTAGTTGTAGTTGGTGCAGGAACAGGAAATAGTAATAGAAAAAATGCAATTAGAGTTACCGAAGACGGAAAACTTTATTATGGTGACTTTGAAGTTTCAAATTTAAAGACTACAAGTGACGCTATTGTAAGTTTAGATAACAAACTTACTCCAAAAATAACTGGCAATACAACTGAAATAACAAAATTATGGTCAACACTAAGAGATACAAATACTAATCTAAACAGACTTAATGAAACCAAACAGGCAACCCTTGTAAGTGGGACGAACATTAAAACCATAAACGGTAATTCACTTCTCGGAAGCGGCGATCTTGTTATTGAAAGTGGCGGAGGAGATGTAACAGCAGCTGGTGATAATACATTCACTGGTAGCAATGTCTTTAAGAAAGCAGTAACACTCTACACAGACGCCGTTAATGGCACTAGTATGTCAGCAACGTTAGATTCATATAAGTTAAAATTACTTAATGATTTAGGTGGTGTTTATGCTGATTTAAATATTACTGACGATACCGCGCCATATCTTGAGTTAAAAACTGCTGGACACGGCAAGGTTAAATATACCCCAGAAAGTATTATTTTTACTGATACGTATGGAAGCAGTAAAACCACAACATTAAAATTCCCAGGACAAGGTGCAACAGCAGATTCAATTCAAACTCTTGCTACTAATGAAGATTTAGACAAAAAACAACCTTTATTAGTAAGTGGCACAAACGTTAAGACTATAAACGGTCAGTCGATTTTAGGTTCTGGCAATCTTGAAATAAGCGGTGGAGGCGGAGATCCTCTATATTTACACACGCTGCAGTTTACAGGCCCAAATGTTTTTTACGGATTTACGACGATCATATCGAAACGAGCAGAACAAATAACAACAAAAACCGAGATAGAAGCTATATTGGGCAGCTCCTTCTTTTACCCATGTAGTTGGTATTTGGAAGATAGCAACACTTTTGGATTTTATATGACAGAAAATGTTTTTCAATCGACGCATGAAACAACTGTAATAGGCTGGGACAATGTCTGGATATATGATCAAGTTACAGAAATAATATAACTTGGGACGCAGTAACAACAGTTTAAGGAGAACAATATGGAACAATTATATGCGGCCTTAATTAGTGCAGGAATAACGATTATTGGTGGTTTGTCAATTTTCGTGACGACCTTTTAAAAAAACAAAACAAAGCAGCAAGAATTAGAAACAAAAATAAAAGAAGTTAATGTTCTGATAAAATTAAAAAGGAGGGAACTATGATGAGAAAATTTTTCGAAATAAAACGATTTGTTCAAAGGCTCAAACGCGGGGCAGTTAAAAAATCTTTGGTTGCTTCGTTGATTGTTGCATTGTTTGCACTTACGGTATTCGCGGGTGTAGGTTGGTACTTCGCTTTCAAAGCGGTATGGGCATATGCCGTGGCATTCGTAATCGTTGTTCTTGCAGCGTTCCCGCTTTTCTATTTTTGCAAGTACAAAAAGACCGAACGCGAAATTGCTTCGGCTATAGACGAGCTGGGACTCGAAGAGAGAATGATTACGATGGAAAGCCTTAAGGGTGATGACTCGTATATTGCTCGTCGCCAGAGAGATGACGCTATGTCCGCTTTGGCTAAAGTAAACGAAAAACGTATTTCGTTGGTTTTATCTACCGCTTTGCTTATTTGTCTTGCCATCGCATTGCCGCTCAGTGCGGGTTTTACCACCGTTTCGGCACTTGCCGCAGAAGGCGTTTTGCCTTTCGGTAACGAGGTTGCCGCGGGCGTTCCGCAAAGATATACGTTGAAATACTCAGCGACCGAAGGCGGTTCGCTTACGGGCTCCACCGCTCAGCGTGTGGCGCAGGGTGAAGCGGGTGCTTACGTGGTTGCCACTCCCGACGAGGGTTACATCTTCTTAAGATGGAACGACGGTTACAAGGACAACGTTCGTTGCGACGTTGCCGACGGCAGGGACGTTATCGTTACCGCCGTGTTCGTAAGTCTTGACGACTATGCCGCCGATTACGGTATTTACGATCCCGATCAGGACGGAAACGGCGAGAATCAGAAAAAACAACCTGGTTCCGAAAAGAGTAACGACCAACAGCCGCCTAAGGATGACAGCGACCCAAGTGACGATGGTATGCCGAGCGACGGAGCGGGCAGTGGTGCGGAAGACGAATCTGGTAACATAATCGACGGTAACACGTTCTATGGTAACAAGGTGCTCGACGACGCACAAAAAGATGCGGTTGACCGTGTAAACGGTGATTCCGATTTTACCGATAAAGATAAAGAACTTATCGATGGTTACTACGGTGCGATTGATAGGTAACACAATTTAAAGGAGGACTTCTTGCTATGGCGAGAAAAACGGTATATAATGATAACCTGACAAGCGATTGGCAGGAAGTTAATGAAAAAAATAAAAAATTGTTAAAAGAGTTTATTCGTTATTGCGTGGCGAATAATAAAAGCCCTAAAACTTGTGAACAGTATGAAGCACAGCTAAAAGTGTTTTTCTGTTGGAATCTTGCTGAGAATGATAATAAATTTTTTGTGGATATCAAAAAGAGAGAGTTAGTAAACTTTTTTGGCTGGGGGAGAGAGATGGGATGGAGCCCTTGTAGACTCGCTTCTCTTCGGGCTGTGTTAAGTTCTTTTAGCAATTTTATAGAAAGGATTCTCGACGAAGACTATCCGACATTTAGAAATTTAGTAAAAGTTCTTGAACCAATAGTGCTCGATCATGTCCGAGAAAAAACGGTCATTGGCGAAGCAGATATAATAGCAGGTGTCGAGAAACTCGTTTCTTGTGGTGAATATCAGTACGCTTGTTTCTTGGCGCTGTTGTTTTCTTCTGGAATGCGCAAATCTGAGGCAGCGCAAATGAAAGTTTCTTATTTCACAACCGAGCAGAATATTGTATTCGGCGGAATGGCATATGCAACCCCCAAAATTAGAACGAAAGGACCTGGTATGAAAGGCAAACAAATTCCGAGATACGTTTTTAGAACGACTTTTGATAAATATTTGAATTTATGGCTTGAAAAGAGAAAAGAGCTTGGGATTAATTGCGACAACCTTTTTGTTATCAGTAGAGGGCATAACGAATATTATCCTGCGAAAGCACAGAATTTTACGCATTGGTGTCAGAAGATTGGCGAGGTAATAGGAGAAGAAAACCTTTATTGTCACGCGTTAAGACATAGTTTTGTTAGCGAGCTTAAAAGGCGTGGCTGGCCTGATTCCGTTCTTTTACAAATTGTAAAGTGGACCGATGGCAAAATGATTAAGATATACAACGATAATTCCGATGAGGATGAATTAGCAAGCTTCTTTTCAAAACTTAATCCTGACGGAACATATACAGAAAATAACCCATTGGAGGGGAAATAAAAATGATTATGATAGAAAAAATGTATAATAAAATTAACCTTTTAATGGGTAAGTGGGTGAAAGAAAATGTCTGTGATTGATAATAATACTACATTCAAAGAATTTAGGAATAGATGTGAAGATAAAAAAGCCCTTGCTAATGCTGGAGATATTTATGTAGGTACTGGTCAGCAAAATTCTAATGTTTCAGGCGTGTATATAACAGAAGGTAAAAATATCCAAACAGCAATTGCCGAAGATGTATACAGGACAAGAAAAATTAGCTTTTCTGTGACACCTAATCAGGGAAATAATTCGAGTGCAATTGGATATTTTGCCAATGCCTCTGGAGTGAATTCGACGGCATTAGGATATAATGCAATCGCCCAGGGCATGAGTACGATTGCAATTGGGGATAGGGCAAGTACTTCTGGAGACTATGCTATTTCGATCGGAATTGGTGCTAATGCTAGTCTAGAGTCTATGGCTATTGGAGATATGGCATCTGCAGCATGGGGAGGAGCGGTTGCCGTTGGAACTAACGCTGTAGCTAATGGGTCTTACTCTGTTGCTCTTGGGAGAGACTCAAAATCTATGGCAACTTATTCCGTTGCAATTGGTGGCGCCAATGTAGGTTCCAAAAACGAATATGCAATCGCAATTGGGTATAATGCAATTACTTCTGGAGAGTGTGCCATTTCGATCGGATGTAGTGCTAATGCTAGTCTAGAGTCTATTGCTATTGGAGATAAGGCATACGCAGCATGGGGTGGATCAGTTGCTGTTGGAGCAGCGACTAAGGCTGACGGAGGGAATGCGGTTGCAATTGGGCTTGGTGCTGATGCTCCTGGTTCAACTTCGGTTGCAATTGGATCCAACTCTAGTGCTAATTCCAAGAGTTCAGTTGCAATCGGGGAAAGTACGAGTATTAGAGGAGATAATTCGATTGCAATTGGCCGTGCAGCAAAAACTGGGAACCCTGCCGTGAATGAGCCACGGGCAGTCGATAGTATTGCAATAGGTAATAACGCTTCGGCCGATTTTGTTGGTAGTATTGCAATAGGTCTCAATGCGTTTGCTGGTTGGGGGAATTATTCAGTTGCAATTGGGTATAACTCTTTTGCAAAAACTCCAAAAGATTCTAATAAGGGAAGAACGGCGATAGGAGTTGGGGCTAATGCAAGTGAACGAGCAATTGTCATTGCTGGTAATGATGTGATAATGTATGTCGCTGATGGTGGTGCGGCGTGGGGGCATGATTCTGATGAAAGAATAAAAGAAAATATAGAATTAGGGAATACCTCTCTTTGTTTAAAAAATATTAACGATGTGCCTGTTAAACGTTATGTGTATAAAAGTTTTGCGGATAAGTATGCGGACAAACATCAACTAGGGTTTATTGCTCAGGATTTAGAAAAGGTTTATCCGAAGTTAGTCTTTACACGTAACGTAGAAGAATTTGATAACCCCGACAACCCCTCTGAGAAAATAAAAATAGAAAATTTCAAAAGCATTGAAAGAGAGCCCCTTATTCCTGTTTTATGGGGAGGAGTTCAAGAACTCAGTAAAATTATCAATGAAATGCAAAATAGAATTTCACAATTAGAAAAAGAAATATCTGAAATTAAGGCATAAAATACTTGACAAAAATACTACATTTTGCTATATTATAAATAGAAATAATAGTATGCAATGAGGTATATAAGTGGATATAAGTATAATAATTCCGTATCACAACGAAACAATTGAAAAAATCGAACCCTTGATGAATTCCATTAATTGGCAAATCGGTGTTGATTTCGCTCAAATTGAAATTATTTTATGTAATGACTTAGAAAATTCTGATGGTAATATTTGCTATGAAGATTTAAAGAAATATAAAAATATTTTCAAAAGCATTAAAATGGTTAAGTCTTTATACAAAAACAACCCTGGAATGTCCCGACAAACTGGGATAGATATTTGCAGAGGTAAATACGTTTTCTTTTGTGATGCTGATGATTCTTTGTATAATCGTGGCGTTTTAAGAGAGCTTTTAGATAACATAAAGTTTTCACAGGCCGATATATATCAATTCAAATTTATGGAAGAAATCGGTGGAGATGTTCCAGTTGATAAATATATGTATAATGCGAAGGAGTATAATTGGACTTGGGTTTTTGCTAAGGCATACAGGATAGAATTTTTAAGAGAAAACGGAATTCGGTTTGCTCCTGAAAACAGGTGGCATGAAGACACGTATTTTAATTATTTGTGTAAATATTGTGCGCCAAAGCTTATTAATATTAATTCAATTGGTTATTTGTGGGGATTTAACGCAGATTCTATAACGAGAGTTAACAATCATGAATATACCTTTGGGTCGCTCGATGATTATTTCAAGAGCGTAACATTGGCGTTTAGAAAGATACTACAAGAGTATCAAAAAGATTGTTATGTAGATATTTTGCACAATATACTTTATTATTATTGCGTTTTTAATGAACCTACATCAAAACAGTCGGATAAATATGAGCGGAATGAAAAAACATATTATAATTTTGTTAAAGAATTTATTCCACAAATATTTAGTGGTTATAATCAAGAAATTGAACAAGCGTTGCTTGCACGAAATGCAGAATTTAAATTTAATATATTCCCAGAGAAAACGCCAAAACAATATTTTGCATATTTAAACGAAAAATATGGCGAGGAGAAAAGATGACAGTAAAAGAAGTTTTAAAAGTATGCGCAGATTTCATATCTGCACCTGAAGATAAAGAAAAGGTTGCCGCCTATGACAAAATGTGTCAAGAATTGACAATTCGGTCGTATTTAACGATGCAAGAAAAAGTAATCGCATTAGTTAGAATAGTTATAGATTCCGATAAAGATTATGACGTTCCCGCTTCGTTCTTTACAGCTGGGGTTGAGATGGCCTGCTTATTCGATGGGTTGATCTCATATACAAATCTTACACAAGATCTTTCGATTGATGAAAAGAATTATGAAAATTATGATTTGCTTTATCAATCGGGATTTGCGGATTACGTCTTGGGTTTTTGTCAAAGGGACTACGATCGTCTTGTTCGTATGATGGAAAGGACACTTTCTTTCGAGAATTTAACAGATTTGACAAACAGTATGAGAGAAATGAATGTAGGAGCCCTCGATAATCTAACGAACGAATTGAAAAATTGCACTAAAAATTTAGATCCCTCCCTTTTGAAAGATATGGCTGATATAATGCGGTATAATGATTCGAATTTAAATAGGTTAAAAGAGGTATTAGAAACCGAATCTTTAGATAAGGTTAATGAAGGGAAAGAGGAAAAATAATTTTTTTGAAAGAGAAATGAAATGCTTTATTTAGATTTTGCGAAACCTGTAGAAGGCGGTTATATACTCAACTTTTTTGCCGACTGGGAATAGCATTAACATAACTGTAACAACAGCAGAGGCTTAAGAGCCAATTAATAAAATAATACTTTTATTTTAAATAAACACAAAGATTAAAAAATAAGATGAATAGATGATTAGAGACTTCGCTACGGCGAGGTCTCTTTTTATCTATATTTTTGGAATTTAGGAATTTTAAATTAGAAAATAATCACAGGAGGAATGATATGTTTGAGTTAAAAGAAAAAATGCTGGAGATTTATAACGAAGGCGATAAAAAAATGCCGTTAGAACGTTATCGTTCCGAGGGTGTTAAATATATACAAGATAATATTCGAAGCGTCGCGTATGATTCAATCACGAGGACGTATTCGGAGAGTGGGAATAGACAACTAATTGATTTGCCTGATTTGTTTAATTCTGTCAGGTTTAATCAACTCGACCAATGGAATTTTGATATGATGATTGACAAAGCGTTAATTTACGAAAAGCAAAATCGATTACGGCAAAACGAAGAGATTTACGGAATGCCGAGTTTGATATATCAAGACGCGACGGAATTTAGCGAGAATGATTTAATCAGAATGCAAGTTCGATTGGAAAGCGATGTAGAAAAATTTATAGATACGAATTTTACAGAATATTTAGGTAAATTGGTTAGGAGGAAGTAAAAGCTATGGTAAAATTAATGACTTTGAGTGAATTAGAGGCTTATATATCAAAAGATGAAGAACTAAGGTATATTTATAGTGGAGACTATCTACCAGACGTTGCTAAAGAATGGTATGGCAAAGAAGATGAACAAACTGCGAAAGCTGCAGTTGAGATGGCGCAAAAGGGTGCGGCGGAACGGAATGTAAAAAAAACCTTTGGTAAAATTGAAGCTGAAGCAGAAGGGTTGGGGCTAGAAGTTCGTTATGATGTAAATAAAAGGAAGAACGAAATTACTGTAGTTTTTGTTGACAAAAAAGGAAAGGGAGTTGTTGCGAGCGAAAAACTTGGTCTTGGTACAGCTGAAAAAACATTAAAAACGAATATGGCGGCTCCAAAATCGTTTGCGCCTCACCGAGGAGACACTCTTTTGACACAAACGGAAGAAGTTGCTTTGTCTTTTTTGGAAACTTTGAAAAAGACAAAGCAACTTTCTACTAACAAAATCGATAAAAGGGATTTTTTAAAGACGCAATTAACAACTGGTAAAAAAGAAGCAGAGATGTCTGTGGTTACTTCTGAAAGTCATTCAGTAATTGACAAAGACGAATTTAATATCGAAGACATGTATGTTAGTTCAAAAGCACGAGAAGCGGCACTGCATACAAAAATGAGGGTCGGTGGCATCATAGGGGAAGTTTCTAAAGGGGTGGACTTTCTTTCTGGATTAAGAAAAAAAAAGAAAATTACGGAGCGACAAGCAAGAGCTAAAAATGAGCGTATAGATCAATATCTTACAAGGTATGTTGCGACGTATCAACTGCTCGGCAAAAGGGTAGCGGAAGATCAGTTGTACAACGACTTAATGAATGAAGAATTAGATTTAACAGAAAAACAACTTAAGGACAAAATAGCTGAGACCGAGATACAATTTGGTAGTTTTTTAAAAATGAGACCGACTTTTGGGTTGAGTAGTGATGAGGCTTTTAAATCTAAAAAATTTTCTTATGCTGGTAATCGTACTTCTGCGTTTAGAAGCCGAGACACAACTGGTAGACATTTAGACCAGGGTAAAAACTATCTTCAGAGAAGTTCTTACGGCCAAGAACTCGTTAAAGATAGATTAGATGAAATCTTTCTTCCTAACGGAGAAAAGATTGAAGAGGGAGACACTGAACATAAACTTTATTCTAGAGCTCTTATCGAAGACGAAAAAGATTTACTTGCCGCATTAAAACAGGCGACAGAAGAAGAGATATTAGAGCGCCAAACCAAACTTCAAGAGAGTAAAAAATTTCAAAAAATGTCTCAGAAGCAGAAAGAAAAGGCATTAAAAAAAATAGAAGATGATGTTCGGGCTCAAATTCCAGAAGTAAATGCTACTATTTTGGAAGATATGGGGTTGGCCAAAGAATCTGTAATGAGAGAACAAGAATCGTGGAGACCTGTCACTGGTGTTCTCACGCAAGAAGAATATCAAAAATACGAAGAATTTGCGATTAAAGATCTTTCAAAACAGGCACAAAAGGCTTATAGCAAACTTTCGAGTGAAGCAAAAAATGAACAAACCGAAGAGGATTTTGTAGATAAATATATAACTTCGCATAAAGCCGATCTTGATAGAAAAATTATAGAAAGGGCAACTGGTCGTAAAAACTTAGTAGATTCGACAATTACACAGTGGGAGACCGAGGGCGGCGAAGTAGGATATGATCTCGAAGCTAAAGAACTTGTGAAAGGCAATGTTGCGAAACTCCTTTGGGGTAATATAGGGTTACGCGAAACCGCTCGTGGTGTTAACGATAGAATTTTTAACCGTATGGCAGAAATACTTGGGTTAAAAGGCGCCGAAGTTATTGGTATAACTAAAAAAATTAAGGCAGAAGAAATACCTGGATATGCTCAAGCAATTTTAACACAAAAAATAATCAATAGCACCAATGAAGAAAAAGTAAAGATAATTAATAAACTCCAAGAACTTGGATTTAAAATAACGGAAACAGATGGCAAATATTATGTTGATAATTCAATGGAAAACGTTGAACAATATGATTGGGAAGGACTCATTAATTATCTTACCGAAGATCTTAAAATTTTTGAAGAAGAAATTAAAGATGGCGAAAAGACTTATAAATTCGCGAAAAATGCAAAAGGTTTTCGTTCATTGCAGTTTATGGATGTCGCAAACAGAGCGGATGTTTGGGAACCGACAAAAGATGTTAAAGTTGGCTATAAAGAAGAATCTGCGGCTCTTAGAGAAATTTCGGCGGGTGGGCTAAAAGGAGCTGAAAAGGAAGCGATAACCAAAGATTTAAAGATCATATATGATCCAACCCAAGGAAGAACAGGCGCGGTTGCGCAAAAAGCCCAAAAAGATATAGACGCCATACTTAATAAAGAAACTGGTTCTATCGTGCAAACTTATAGAAGCAAGACCAAAAATCGTAGAGATTTTGATATCGAGGCTCTCAAAGGTCAGAATTTAGGAAAAGACGACACCGTTGATAAAGATAAAACTTATGTAATAAGCATAGGTAATGGTTCTGGTTATACAATAAATGTCAATGATTTGCTGAAAAACAAAGCGGTGTGGGACAAAGAGGGTGGTTTGAGCGAAGAAGAATACAAAAAGACGATATGGGGCGTTATTGATTCTGTAAAAAAAGAATGGATAGCCCGAGGAGTTCCTCCTGAAAATATAAAAATTGCGTTAGACCCTGGCACAGATTTTGGATTTTCTATGTTTGACGACGGGACGGGGAAAGCACGTGGCGCAGTTGGACGTGTTCTTTATTTGCCAAATATAGAAGCAGATGTTAGATATGATGAAAATGGCGAAGCGGTGTATGCTGCCCCTGAATATAGCAAAGATATTAACTCACTCATAGGTTCGATGAAGAGAGGGGTTGCGAAATCTACTATAAAACCGAAAGTGCAAGCTGCGGCTCAAAGTATATTCGAAGCTGGGCAATCGGAAAAGAGCGCCCTCGGAGAAAGAGCTGATAAAAAGAGAGTCGGCGCATCGAAGGCGGGTAAAGTTACTGAAATTTCTCGTTCTAAAATAAACGAACTATTAGAAAGTGGGAGACCAGAAGATATTGAAGCTGCAGAAAGATTAATGTCAGCGGTTTATGTGAGTAGAGAGACTGCTCTAAATATGCTTAGAGATCGAGATAAGTATATTACAACCCAAGATGGGAAAGAGGTATATAATCGAGACGAACATGGGGCGTTTTTGACCGAAGCACTTAGATATCTAAAAGGCGGAGATGCTATTAAAGAATTGTATGGTGCAACAGAGGATTTGGACGAAGAAAAGGCAAAAGAAAAATTTGCCGCTATGGACGACGAGGCAAAAGATGAGCTTATTAATAAGCTGGTAGGTCATATCGCGGATGCTATTACTGACACTTCTTTCTCGGGAAAAGTTAAGGGGCTTTCTGGTATAGCTAATCGTTTCCCAAGTCTGCAAAAACATGCCGCTCTTTTTGGTGAAATGCTAATTGGCGGTGATTTAGAAGCTGCCGAAATACGTATGGGTCCCGCAATGACTAAAATACTTAATGGCGATTATGACGGAGATACTGTCAACTTTATTCTGGGGCTTTGGAGTAGTGGTATGTCTTTTGATGCGGCTGCAAAACTTGTTGAAAGACAAAAGAGAATAAATCGTCGTTTTTACGATAAAATGTTCAAAGGTACAGCTGGGAGCGATGTAGCGATTTCTGGCGGAGACATACCAAGATTAAAAGATGACAGTATGGGCTTGAGTGCTTTGGCAACTAAATTCAACAAACCATTTACTGGTATTTTTTCTAACATGTCAACACGTATAAGAGAAGGATTAAAGGCTCTTGGACGTGATTATATTGATGAAAGTGGAGATGTCAGGGATTTAGATACTGTTGATGACTATGTTAATGCCATTGAAACAGAGCTTGTTACGGCTGTAGGGCAGATTTTAGAGCAAGATAGTATTAGCGCTAAAAAAGTTGACGAGCGTATCGCAAAACGCGTGGCAGAAAATGGCGGCAAAGATATTCCTTCAGAGGAAAAGGAAAAAATTCAATTTGAAGTTTTAAACGAATTCCAAAAATTAGAACAAAAAATTAGAAACCCAGAAACAACATACGAAGAGGTTATAAACGATTTAAAAGATATGGGGTTGCTTGGCGGCGACATGACACAAATATCTGCGTCTGTCACTAGTATTATTGAAGACCTTATAGATAATATATCTGACGATACAAAACGCAAAGAAGTTCTTAGACGAGTTGGTTTAACACAAGAAGAATTGAGTTCGGGCAAAATTTCTACAGAAACTTATCTCAAAGCGGGCAAAGATTTAGAATCTAATCTTTATGACGAAACAGGAAAAAAATATAAGATTTTCAGTGGCGAATATGGCAGCGGCTTAGCTACTAGTAGAATGTTTACACCTTTTATGAAGGGTGATACATATCAAATGGTGAAGTTTTTGACTGAAACCAATGATATTTTAAGAGAGACTGGAAAAATTATTGACGAAAATAGAAATAAGTTTAATGAATACGGGGAGACCGTTGGAAGAGCTCGAGATTCATTAGAGGCCGAAGCTGTTCAAGAATCTGCGAAAGTTGTAATTGCTGGGAAAGAGGGCAAAGCCATCTCTAACAATGTAAATACATACAAAGAATTATCATCTAAGCTAGAAGAGACTAAAGACAATTACAATGCGATAAAACGCTTGTCAGTTTCCGAGGTTAAAGAAAGGTTGATGCCG
>OBLI01002704.1_pt1 | contig 14660 bp, 17 predicted proteins | sample 1519701 | NCBI WGS metagenome assembly OBLI01 (sample SAMEA3663005, study PRJEB22513) | pig gut metagenome | biome: pig gut; feature: pig-associated habitat; material: faeces | place: France | collected 2012 | reverse complement strand
ATTCAAAGTTCTTCTTGATAGCAGAAGTAACTGTGTCTTTGATAGCATTGAAGACCTGGAAGAGGCCCCCGTATGCCGTAAGGTTCTTCAATGCAGTTTTCCAGGAATTACTCTGCTTGTTGGCTGCACCGGTAACATCATCAATCTCTTTTTTAAGGTCTTTAAGCGCCTTTTGCTTATTCTTAAATTCCTCGCCACCAGTATTGATTTTATTCAACTCGGCTTCTAACTGCTGATAGGCTTTTTTAAGTTCCTCGATGGAAGCCTTACCCTTCTTGCTTCGGGCGATGACATCGTTCACATCTACCACATCATCCTCCACCTGCTTGATTTCCTTATCCAGGGATTGCAGTTGCTGCTTTACCTGCTTGGCTGCATCGGAAGACGGAGCCAGCTTGCCGAGTTGCTTATTCAGTTCGGCAGACGCGGCTTTCAAATCATCGAGGGATGCAGTCTTCATATTGCTAAGCACCTCATTCAGTTTCTCGGCAGACATGGCAGACTTATCGGCATTATCTTTGAACACACTGAGGCGTTCATCCAACATGCCGAGAGCTTCCTTTATTTCCGCAATCTTGGGGGTTTCCAAAGGAGAAGTGTTGCCCAATTCCTTCTGAAGGTAACTCTTAGACCATTCCAGGTCGTTTTTAGTCAGAAGGCGAAGGTAGCCCTCTTTATCCAGCAAACCATCCTGACGAGCCATCTTCTGAGCGGTCTCGTAGTTACGCTCGAAAGGTGAGTTGCTGGCAACATCAGCCATACGGTTCTTAACTACGTCAATATCATTAGCTAAGTTTCGCCATTCATCCGAAAAAGGTTTAACTTTGTCTTTTGCCTCGGTAAGATATTTAAGCATCTCTTTTAGGCTTGACTCAGATTGTTCATTAAGATCCAGAAGGCGAGATGAAACCTCTCCACGAGAAAGAGCATTTTGAGCCTCTTTAGCCTTGCCGGTCAACGATGCCAATCTACGTTCTGCATCGTCTATATCGCTCGCGTATTTCTTCCATGCTTCGCTACCGACATTGACTTGTGATTGCAATAACCGAAGAGTATCAATCGCTTCACGCACCTCACCTTCCGTATTTCTATCCATGAAAGTAATGGTACTTCTTGCTCTTTCCTCCGACATGGTTTGCTTCACTTCCTTTACCTTTCCGGCAAGCGATGCAAGCCGCTCCTCTGCCTTAGCTATCTCATCAGCATACTGCTTCCACTCGCTGCCACCGATATTACTCTGACCCTGTGCCTGTTTCAGGGTATTGATAGCCGTCTGAATTTCAGTCTGCGAATGGTTTTTCATCGTGTCGGTAGAGGAAAGCATCTGTCTTGACGATGCTACCTGCTGCTTGAACTGAGCCTGACGCTTGGCAGCAGCTTCGGCAGAAATAACAGCATTGCGCTTATTCTGCTCGTCGGTAAGCATCCGCATCACCTGCTCCTGCTCTTTATATTCCTTCGTACCGCGTCGGGTATAGTCCATAAGGTCTTTCTGCTGTGCGATAGCCTTACTGAGCCATTGGTCGCTCTGCGTACCAATGCTTGCCAATCCCTCGCGTATCTTCACGTATTTTCCTTCCAGCAGACGTACTTCATCGCCTACTTCCTTCATCATCGCACGGATAGCATTTGCCTGTTCCAACTCTGCCTCAGATAAACCTTCGAGCTGACGCTTACCATCACCAAAAGCCTTGCGAAGGTTTTTGAGCGAAGTACTGGAAAGATTATCAACAGCGGATTTCAGTCGGTCAATGGCATCAATATCCTTAACCTGCGCTGAAGACAGCAGGTCGTATTGCTTTTTCAAGTCCTTCACTTGTGCAGTGACTTCCTTGAAAGGCTCGGTGTTCGGCTTCAGGTTTTTCAGCTTCTCCTGCGCCTCGTCTATCTGTTTGGCTATACCCTCTGCTGCTTCCTGCAACTGCTTCAATACCTGGAGCGGCTGCTGACCGTTGAGCGTGATGATAGCCTCTGTTTTATTCTTTGCCATTTTGTTTCTGTTTTTAAATATGAATACTTATAAAGTTACTCGCCTTCGCCTTCCAGAGCGTTTATTATCTGCAACAAGCCCTGATAGCCATAGTAATCGGCAAGATGATTCTCGTATCTCATTTTCAGTCTGCGGACGGTTCGCATGATGGCAGGTCGGTGAGATTTACCAGCCCTTCTGTCCCATTTGCTGATATAGCGGGTTTTGAACTTGGCTTTCTTCGAGCGGTCCACCTTGTCGGCAGTGATATGGGATGCAGGGTCACGAGGATCACCCGTCAAACCTACACCAATATCCACATAGCGGAGATAATCGTTATAGCGGATTCCTACCATCAGATTACCCGTCTTTTCATCAGCTTGATATACCGTACCCTCGAAGGATTTCTTACCTTCACCCGTAGAATACCACATGCCGTGTTCCTCGCGGTATTTGTTTACCTTCTCATAGCCACGATATACTTCTACCGGATAAATCTTCTGGGTATTGAAGTTAACTTCTATATCAAGAAGGGCTTGTTTCAGATATACACCTGCCACCTCTTTCAGGGGTGCAAAAGGCGACTTGATAGGTTCGGTTCTGATAGGCATGGCTTATCCCTCCTTTCCTTCTTCTGTTGATGCAGGAATGATGTATTTCTGTTCCTTCCCGCATTGGAAATTATAGAGCGGACGGATGGTTTGCCAATAACAATCGGCAAGGAGCCAGCTCGGTCCACGGAAGAGAGGGTTTACACCATAGGCGAAACTCTCTATATCAATGGAAGACAACTCTATGCTCAATCTAGGGTCCTCCGTCTTGAAGTTTCTTCCCGTGATAGGGCAGATACCTGTGCGGCGAAGCTGAGTGAGATAAGAGGCGAGGTCTTCGCAATACTCCATCAGGTCATCCGATGCAGCCTGCAATTTGCTGCCATCATATCTGCCCAACGTGGCAGAAGAATCTTTCAGTCGGGTAAGGAAGCAGATCTGATAGGTAATCAGGGCTTGCTTATCCGATTTCAACTCTCCGGAGTTCACTACACGATAGAGCACGCAGGGAGAGTGAATGATATTGGCGTTGCGGGAAAAGATATTTTCCTCGTCAATATCACGGATGCGGAAGAAACTCTGTTCTTCCAGCTTCTTGCTTGTCGGGTTATGGGATAAGGGCTTATATATCGTAGCCCAATGTTCCAAAACATTTGATATTGTCATCATTCAAAGGGGTTTTAACACATTATTAACTGATAGCGTACAGAAATTAATAGTTGTTGGCACAGAGTGCTTTTTCTCTCATCATATATTCATGCCCGCTTATTGATAAATAGATACCGGCTCTTGCCAGAATAGTCATCGCCTTTACTACCTCAGCTTTTTCGTTGGCTATCCAGTTATATTCATTAAACTCGAAGGGGTCGCGGGATGAATGAAACTTTACACCTACTAGTTCTTGAGATAAAAAGCGTTTGGCTTTAAAGATTTCCTCCAACGGAGGACGTTTATTGCTCGTTTTCTTTACCATCGCTTGTGATATTGTCATAATTCAAAGGAGTTTTAACACATTATTCACTGGTAGCGTACAGAAATTAAGAGTTGTTGGCACTAAATATCGTAAGCATCACCAGCCCCTTTCTGCGGAATCCACCCATCTTTATCTGCACCATTATCCGGCTTGGCTGTATTATCTGTATCTGCCTTATCTTTATCCTTTACCTCTTCTTTCTCGCTATCCTCCTCTTCCTCTTTCATCAAGTCTGTCAGCTTCACATTGAAGTGCCTTTCAGTTTTATCGGCTACAAACTTCTGCATCACTCTTGCCCAGGGTGCCCCATTACAGGTGCTTTCATTTTCGAGGATGCTTACGAGCTGCACGCCGCAATAAATAGCAGCAAGATAGTTGGCGAGATGGAGAGGATTCTGGAAATCGAGTATCACGGTATCTACCATCGTGGCAAGGAATATCGCAAGGATAAGGACGGAGAAATCCTTCACCATCTTTGCCATTTTCTTGGATTTCAGTTTTCCGTCGATTTTGCATCGAGGGTCTTTCTTGATAGCCTTCCGATAGCGGGAATAGATGCGGCAGTTGCAGCGCCATGCTGTGTAGCAATCGCAAATGAGGGCGAAGAAGCATACGGCGATGTAGTTAAGGGATGGTTCCAGGATACACCACACCAAGCCGATGATGGCTGCAAGAAACCTGGTAAGGGTTGGAATTAAACTTTGCATTTCTTTTTTCTTTTTAATGTTATCCTATGTTGTCTTTAATACTATTGCAAAGGTAGAATATTTTTGTCCTATGAGGGGGACAAAATATAATGTTGAATGTTGAGTGTTGAATGTTGAGTTGAATGTTGAATGTTGAATGCTGAATTAGGCTAGCGCCCTTTGAGTCCGTTAGGCAAAAATCAACATTCAACACTCAACATTCAACACTCCATTTGTCCCAATCATTTAGGGGCTTTTTTGTAATTTTGCAATCAAGATGTACGGATGGTAGATAACCTTCCGGGGGTTCGGGGTTTTTGAACACGAATAAAACGAATAAAACGAATTTCGGTTTACGACACCCCACAAAATCAACATTCAACACTCAACATTCAACATTAAAATAAACATTCAACATTCAAAAAATAGATGAGCCAATTAACACAGAACACCCTGCAGAGGATAGACAAATGGCTATCCAATGGTCTCAGCATGGAGACGATGTTCCCCAAACTGGAACAGCGGTACCGTATGCAGATCTGTGCTGAGTTTTACAAGCGCTGGGTGCAGAACAACGATATAGACCCGCGTACCACCTGCCGCAATATCGCACGGCGCGATTATACGCTCTTCGTAAAGCAGGCAGGACAGGGCAACAAGGAGGCGCAGGAAATGGTGATGGCGCTGCATATTGATATTGACGAGGAAGGCAATATCAAACCCCGCACGGTTACGGAACTGAATAATGATGTGGCGGTATGCAACCATATCATCCGTTTCTTCCAGACCGACGAAAGCCCCCGTCATAAGGCGATGTATCTGAGCAGCGCTGAATGGCTCATCCGCACGGGCAAGCAGCAGAACAACGACCGTGCAGTAGATAAGGGTATGCAGGCGCTGGCTAATGTATATGGTAACTTCGTGGAGGATAAGGATGCTACGGACGAGATGCCGGATATGAGCCGCATTGCCATTACCCAGGATGTGAGCATCGTGAAGCATGACCGCATCAACTATACCGATGAATACAAGCGCAAGATGGCTCGCAAATATGGTTTGACAGTGAAGGATATGCAGCAGATAGCCGATGAAGAGAGCTTGAATGCTACTCCGGAAAAAGCTCCTGATTACTTCGACTACATGGAAGAGGTGATGGAAGAAAAGGAGGCTGGGCAGCAGGCTAAAGAGATGAAGGAGGAACCAGCCGATGAGTAAGCGATACGGAAATCATCATCCCAACAAGATACCTCCCTTCCGTCCTGATCCGGAACACTGGACGAGGAAAAGCAGCCACGGCTGGAAAGCCAAGGTTGCCTACGAGAGTGAGGATGAAGCCTGCGAGTTTCTGAAACTGCACCCTAAAATCATGGCTGCCGGATATACGGCATACCAGTGCAAGGTTTGCTCGAAATGGCACGTAGGGAAGTTGAGATAATTAATAATTTATAGTTAATAGTTTATAGACTTTATGGCAAAAGACTGGGTAGGCGGCAATGCTGCCGTATTTAAGACGTTAGGCGCAAGCAACCATAAAAACGGTGAGCGACAGCGTGAAGACTACTATGCCACAGAACCCGCAGCTACCGAATGGCTCTGCAAGATAGAGCAGTTTACGGGGGGAGTAATTTTGGAACCTTCCTGCGGCGAAGGGCATATTAGCGAGGTATTGAAGGCTCACGGCTACGATGTAGTCAGCCGTGACTTGATAGATAGAGGTTATGGCGAGGTTGCAGATTTTCTTTCCATCGACAACTTAGAATGGAACGGAGATATTGTTACCAACCCACCCTACCGATTTGCGTTGGAGTTCGTAGAAAAGGCTTTGCAGATTATTCCGAAAGGAAGAAAGGTTGCTATGTTCCTGAAACTTACTTTTCTTGAAGGAAAAGGAAGACGGCATCTGTTTAGAACGCAGCCACCTTGCAGGGTATGGGTAAGCAGTTCACGACTGAAATGCGCAGCCAATGGCGATTTCGATGCCATGGCTGGTAGTGCCCAAGCCTACGCCTGGTTTATCTGGGAAAAAGGATATAAAGGAGAAACTATTCTTAAATGGTTTAATTAATAAAAAACATAATAGGAAGATATGAAATACGGATTGCCCTATAAGGGAAGTAAAAACAAACTGGCAGAGAGGATTGTGAGCCTTCTGCCTAAACGCACACACCTGATAGATTTATTCTGCGGTGGTTGTGCGGTGAGCCATGCGGCATTATTGAGAAACAAGTATGAACACATTCATATTAATGATATTAACTGGATGTGCCCTACCCTATTCATCGATGCGCTGAATGGCAAGTATCAGAATGAGACAAGATGGATAAGCAGTGAGGACTTCTTCAGACTGAAAGATACCGACCCATACGTGGCAGTGGTCTGGTCGTTTGGAAATAATCTGCGAGATTATCTTTATTCTAAGGAAATCGAGCCTTTGAAGAAGGCTATCCATTATGCAATATTCTTTCGTGATTACTCGTTAGGAAAAGACCTTGGCTATGATTTGTCTTTCATTGAGCCTATCAGCGACATTCAGCGCAGATATGCGGCAGTAAAGAGATATTTCAGCCAGTTCGGTCACTTCCAGCAACAATCATTTGAGGGGGGGGCAGAATCATCGATATTGCAGATCACAGAGGCTTACAGCAGAAAAAATCAGACTGGAGAATGCGGAAAGATGGAACACAAGGGCCATCTTTCAAAAAAAAAAATACAAACGCCCAGGCGAACTTCAATCAGGAGAAGGACGCAACTGCATTGCACAGATTACAATACAGAGAGCGACAACTATCCCTGCCGAGAAATTCGGGGGGGGCGATTTTCAAACATCACATCAAGTGTGCTTGATTATGCCAAGGTCGAAATCCCAAAAGATAGCGTAATCTACTGCGATATCCCCTACGAAGACACCAACGTATATAACAAAGCTGAAGGTTTCGACTACGAACGATTCTACGATTGGTGCGAACATCAGACACAACCCGTTTTCATATCTTCCTATCAAATGCCTGATGATCGCTTCGATTACATCGAAGAGTTCTCTCATCGCTCTACCCTATCAGCTACGGCTAATAATCTCGTAACGGAACGCATCTACGTACCGAAACATCAGAAGGAACGAGGCAATAGAGCTATTCAGCTTTCGCTCTTCTAAATCAACATTCAACACTCAACATTCAACATTAAAATAAACATTCAACATTCAACATTAAAATAAACATTCAACACTCAACATTAAATATTATTCAGGATGCAACAACCACATTTGATATACCTAACCAAATTCCAGCAGCAGTCATTGTATATGGCTGCGAAGGACGAAAGGGTGATTGCCGCAAGACGTGTGGGTAAAACCGACGGTCTTGTGGCTCCCTACGTCTGGATGGCTTCTAACTCCATGCCCGGTATGCTGGGAGCCTGGATAGCCGTATCTCGACAGCAGGGATTCGGCAAGACTATTCCTGGTACCATGGCTGCCATGGAACGAATGTTCGGATTTACGCAGGGCATTCATTTCGGTTGGGGACGACCACCGAAGCACGCCCGTGAGGCTATCTTTAAGCCGAAAAGCTATGATAATATCATCTGGTTTGCCAATGGTGCCCAGTGGGTACTTATCTCCCTCTCGCAGACCGCAAGTGCCAACAGTTACACCTTCTCAGCGATGGTGGGGGACGAAGCCAGATTCTTCCCTTACAAGAAAGTAACCGATGAGTTGATGCCGGCGTTATCAGGCCAGACTCACCCTTTGGGAAACATCAATTTTACAGATTACAATCCACTCTATAAATCGACAAGATTCCTGTCTGATGCTTCGCTTACCACCAAAGGCAGTTGGCTGGAGCGTGAGGAGGAGAAACTTGACCTTACGATAGAATCAGGTAAATTCCAGGGCAAGACTTACCGATGGGTGCAGGAGCAGTTGGAAGACTATGCCAACAAGATTATCCGCTACAACGACCTTATCTATAATGCCAAGAAGAACGGGCATACCCCTCATGCCGTTCCACCCGATTTGAGATTGATGGTGCGCGCCATCGCCCTCAAGATGATTAAGCACGAGGGACAGTTTAAGATACTGCCAAATCACGGTAACAAGCTCACAAAAAACATGGTGGATATGGCGGTAAACTATAAGCTGGTGGATGCAGCGGATGCGGAACTCATCTATGATTACGAATATCTGTTTACGGAAGAAGAATGGTGGGAGATGCAGATGTTCGACAAGGCAGACAAGTTTCGAGACGACTATCTGAGAGAGCTTCGCCGTTCGGCATTCCTCGTTCGCCGTGCCTCTACCCTCGACAATGTGGACTTATTGAGTGAGGATTACATCCGAACCATGAAGCGAGATTTGCCTAATTACACCTTCATGGTCAGTATTTTGAACGTGAAAATCAAGAAATCGAACGATGGTTTCTATTCTAACCTGGATATAGATCATGTTCATGGTTACACCTGTGACGAGATAGACCCTTTGAGCCAAGCTTCATGGAGCACACAGAAGGCTACGGGCATCATCGGCGGAAAGAAGATTACTTCAGAAAGCTATCAGCCGGATTTGAAGGAACTGTCCGAGAGAAACGACTGCCGTATGGATGCTGACTGCGTGAACGACCTTCCTCTCTATCTTGCATTCGACTACAATGCCAATATCAATACCCTGGTGGTAGGTCAGGTATATCAGCGTGACGGATTAGAGGCAGTGAATGTCATCAAGAGTTTCTATGTGAAGAACGAGCGCAAGCTGCGTGAACTGGTAGATGATTTTTCGCATTACTATGCTCCGAAGAGAGCCATCAACCGTGACGTGGTTTACTTCTATGATGCCACTGCCAAGCAGGGTGCATCGTATGCACTGACCGATGAGCGATTCTACCAGGCTGTCATTAAAGAGTTGGAGCGTAATGGCTGGAATGTGACGGCAATAGATATGGGTGTGCCGGAAAAGCACGAGGTGAAGCACCGTATCATCAATAATGCCCTTGCCGGTATCGAATATCCTGCCATCCGTATCAATCAGACTCAAAACCCCGATTTGATTATCGCCATGCAGCTCTGTGAAGTGAGCATCGGCTATCAGGGATTCAGAAAGGATAAGAGTCAGGAGAAGAAATCGGAGACGGAAGATAACCTGCCATTGCAGCAGAGAACCGACTTCACCGATGCCTTCGACTCCTTATATCTTGGCTGCAAGTTCTGGCGAGGCAATATCGGCTGGTTCGTACTGCCGGACGGAAGGAACGTTTGAGGGAATGTTGAGTGTTGAGTGTTGAATGTTGAATGTTGAATTTAACGTTGAGTGTTGAGTGTTGAGTGTTGAGTGTTGAGTGTTGATTTTTGCTAGCGCCCTTGAATCCGCTAGGCTAATTCAACACTCAACATTCAACATTCAACATTCATGATATCGCCCCTCTGCGTTTTTGGAAATTAATACATTATCTATATATATAATAAATATCTAAAAAGTAAATGGAAAAAGGCTCCTGCACTTCGCAGTGAAGGAAGCCCTATAATGATACTAAAATTATGAAAAAAAATTTTAACTATAAATTGTTGTTGATGAACGGCTGCAACTCTTTGCAGTCTTGGTAAATACACAAACCTAATAACTCATTAAATATTTAGAATGAAATAGTTTCTTTATTTATTTCTATTTGCAAAGTTACGAAATTATCTTTGAGTGGTGGGGACAAGTTGTCGCCTCAAAGCTTCTTCACCAGAAGCATACGGCCATTTTCACTCCTTGCCTTTATCCGATAGCCAAGGCGCTGATACCACTCTAGGACGAAAGGCTTGCTGCCTTTATCATCCCACTCCAGCTGCACCGATTTGCACCCCAGTTTCTTAGCTTCCCGCTCTGCGGCCTCCATCAGGAGGCGAGCCGAACCCTGCATGCGGAACTTCTCATCTACCCAAAGGTTGTAGATAGCGCAATCGGCATACTGATAATACTCGTCCTTATAAGGTCCAGGCTTCGGTACCTCCACCTGAACGGTGCCGTGATGATTTTCATCTACGACAATTATCTTTTGGGATGACTCCCAATCTTGAATCTGTATCATTGCAATGCTTAGTTAATGATTAAATGTATCTTATCTTCGTATTCCTTGATAATCTCTATCGGGCGGAAATGCTTATCCAGGTATTCCTCGGGAACATCGGACAGCAGACCTTCAAATAAGGTCTTAATCTTTCTGGTATCGGGCTGAATTACATCAATGCTTACCTGACAGAACTCGTCAATGATAGTACCTACAAGGTCGTCTATCTTCAATGGAGAATGGTGAAACTTCTTCTCCTTTTCATCACTGAAACAAGGAACGAATGGCTTCTGCTTCTCACAAATCACGTAAGGAGTTACGATACTCTGATGCTTGGAAGCATCCCCTGTAAAACCATTATAATGAATGGTGACAGCGTTAAAGTTTCCAAGAAGGTTGATAGGGCAAGCCTGGATAATCTCAGCAAGGGTCGGTTTGAATAAAGCCGATGAGCCGAAAGTATGTACTGCCTCAAAACTAGGCAACACGCTTTTCACTTCCTTGGGGTGTTCCTCATCATAGATAGGCTCATCCCAGATACAGGATTTACCGAGCACATCCTTAACCTTCGGATATTCCATAAGCAAAAACTTCTTTGCCTCAGAGTTAGAACGGAAGCAGATAACGCTGATGCCTTCAGCTATCTTTTCTATCTGTTCCTTTGTAAATTCAATCTTTTCCATAATCTATTTTTTTTATCTGATGCCTAGCTTTGATTCTAGAACTTTTCTTTTAACTCTATATCTCCATTTGCTGTGAGCTTTACGGTGCATGGACCGGACGCATACCAAAAGGATGAGTAGTCAAAGGTGAGTATTTTATCTTTCCTTGATTTCATAAAAACCTTATCTGATAATAACTCATCTTTCGATACAGGCATCTCATATCGGCTGAAACGAAGATGGTCTTTTATTTGATCATCCCATCGCGGTTTCGTGAGCCAGGTGTAATAAAGCCCATTGAGATAACGGGCTGGGGAGAAGTAAATCAATGCTTCTCCCTTCGCCTTCTGGAATGCCGGGCTGGATAACAATTCTTGTTTTGTCATTCCGTTTACTACTTACAGATGCGGATAAGGCTAGGAATATAACAATCGTAGCTTTTATACCCTGGTTCTACATAACTGACTTCGGGATTGGTATCACGCATAGCGTTTATGTCATACAGGGAGTAAGGACCAAATCCGTATCGAGTGAAACCTATGTAAAGGATAGAACCTTCATTGTCATAGCCAGCAAGACGGCCGCAAAAATTTCCTCTTATTACATTACCCGCTGCTATAATCATAACTTTGCGACCTTGATAGAGATGATAAATCTCCTTAACCGTCAATCCGGAAATATCCTCAAAATCGGAATCACCAAGCGCAGGCGTATTCTCCTGCTTCGTCGTATTCACTTCAGGCTCTACTCTACCTTTTTCAGGATCTACTCCCATAGCAAAACAGATTTTAGAGGCTATTTTTTCTTCCTCACGTTTACATCGATACCTTATCTTTAAAGCCATAAGCTTTGCCTTTCTCCAGCTATCTGCCCAGCCAATGAGCAAGAGACCTACAGAGAACCCAGCCAGCACTACAATCATTGCCCACAGGCAGCAATCGTATATCTCCTGCGATAGAGCGCAAGGATGGAAATAGATATTCTTCAACTTGCCGACACCAAAAATAAGGAATAAGGCAAGGATAGGTACCAAAATCGCCAACAGGTTAACACCGATAACCTGAGCGTAATACTTCAATTTACTTTTCATAATCTTCTTCTTTTGTTTTTTCTCTAATTACGATATTTCCGTCTGAGTCAATCTCAACGCTACATTCTCCCGTTTCATGCCAACCATTTGGGTATTGGAAGGTTAAAACTTTATCTCCTCTGGAGTGGCGAAAAGAAAGATTTGCCAACAGACTTATTTTGCTAATCAACGGCTCAAAAGAGCGGAAACGAATGCAATCTCTAGTTTGATCCTCCTTCTTAGGAGCTGTAACATATCTTATCCACGGACCGCCATCGAACCACGCTGCAAGATAGATAATAGCATCATCCCTTGCATTTTGGAAGTCAGGGCTAGATAACAACTCTTGCTTCGTCATACGCTATTCCTCTTCTTCCTTGTTATCTTCTTCCATGAGGAAACCAATGCCGGAATGGATGTTACCTAACTTACGGAATTTCTTAGATAATGTCAAGACATACTGACTGAAAGACTCTTCGCTAATATCCAACTCGAAATCTTCATCCTCATCTGGCTCATGATGTCTTACGTACCCCTTGCCAGGAGTATAGACGAGGCGATGATAAACACCAGCATGGCAGAGATAAAGACCACATTCTTTATGATGAGAGAAAATACTTTCAGGATTCTCTAAGTAGCAGAGAAGCACGTCGCCATCATAAATAGGGATGTAAACCCTTCTATTGTCATCGACTCCATCGTACTTTTTACTTTCTATCTCGTCTGCCTGTCGTGACATACCGGCAATCTCGAAGCCGCTATTCATCATGTCGGTGACAGCCGGAAAGGTTTTCGGGTCTGTTATATTGAACTCCTGTTGAACCAACTTTTCGCCTGGTTTGTGGAAACTTACAAGAATATACTTGTATCTTGTTTCAGGAGAGTGTAGCTCTACGAAGAAATCGACACGATCATGCTTATAGGTAACATAGGCTTCCTCAGCAATAGCCAGGACGCGCTCCAAAGATTCCGAGTTCTTATAGTTCACCATATAATATTCCTTCTTCATCTTCTGAAGAACAGAGTACATATTCATGGCTTCGTTCTCATCAATACCATACTTTTGACAGATGTACTTGTATTTATCAGGGCGGACCACATCTGCCAACTGTTCTAGGTTGTACATAGTCTTCATTGCGGCTAGGTACTCTTTTGCTTTTACAAGATAATCGTTATTATTTGCCATATCTTTTTCTATTAATTTCTTTGTTACTGATTATTACTCTTCTTTTTCATCCTCTAAATCCTCACTCTGTTTAAAGTTCTCGTTCCAACAGATAATGGTGCCTTTTTCAGGTATTCTACATACGAAACCTGGGCAGCACCAGCATTCAGTGGAATCTGTTCTGACAGGGCAATCGTTTACTTCATCTTTTTCTCCGTGAGGGCACGGGATGTTCTTTGGGTACTCCGTAGCTACGACTTTCACAGCATCATAAATAGAGTGAAGTCTGTAATTTAAAGCACTGATCCTTTCATGCTGCTTACTATTTGCCTTTTCTAAAGCGTTGTTGCATTTATACTGACGAAAGTAATCATCCTTCAATCGTTCGTACTGCTTACGAAAGCGATGGTTGGTGTACTTACGGAAGAATTTAGACTTACTGCCCGATTCTATAATAAGGTCAAAAATAAAGCATGATATCTTCGCCTTTATCTGTTTTATATTTATTTTCATACGCTATTTTCTTCATTTTCTATTATTTAGTCTGTACTGAGTCTGTACTGAGTCTGTACTGAATCTGTACTGGACCACCAATGAATAACCACTTATCCTTCTTTACTACTATTAATAAAATCCTCATACTCTCCAATCGTGATTTCCTTGAAATCAGGATTGCATTTTTCGGCTCGGATGCTATCATCGAAGAAGGCAAAGATGCGGTTCTTGTGACGGAGAAGCTGAGTGATGGAGAAACGGCTGAGTTCTGGTTTCCCTACATTCAAGTCATCCATCACCTGGAAATGGTTAGCAACAACTTCGTAGGAAGAGAGCACAGCAGCGATAGCCTTACCTTGCTTGTATCGCTTGTTAGGTGCTACGGCTACATAATAGCCATCCTCCATCATCTGGCCATCACGTTTCCTCCATACCTTCTTATCCAGCGTTTCATATCGCTCAGACGGTACCCAGATGGCGGTTATCAGATACTCTCTCAGCAGACAGCGGTTAGGCTGATAACCTTGCCACTTCTCAAACTTGAAGCCAACGGCTTCATCTACTCTTTTCATGTAGGCCTGATACTCTTTCTCTTCAGCTTCGAGAATACCCTTAATGTATTCGTAAGCCTTTGTTCCTTGTTTTGCTTCGTATAACATATCTTCTTCGTTTTTTAGTTCTTACTCTTAATCTGCCACGGAACAGCAGAGGATGAGGGCGAGATGGAGGCGGCGGTGGCGGGATATTCGATGGCTTTATAGGCTCATGCCCACCTTCAAATATTCCGGAAACCAACACCAGGAAGAATATCGTAAATACCCAAAGCATGGTTACGATGATCTTTTCCTCCGTCGATAACTCTAACGTCATTTCTTTCTTCTCCTGTTACGTTTATTCTGCAAATACTGCCCGAAGTCTTTTGGGGTAGGAATCATCTTTTCCATGAGCTCCGGATGCTTATAGATACTCGGAAAAATAATCTCTATACTTGATTTCATACGATTATCTAAAATTTATGTTTGTTGCAAACTTTAAAACACGAGGTTTTG
>OBLI01002703.1_pt1 | contig 14666 bp, 20 predicted proteins | sample 1519701 | NCBI WGS metagenome assembly OBLI01 (sample SAMEA3663005, study PRJEB22513) | pig gut metagenome | biome: pig gut; feature: pig-associated habitat; material: faeces | place: France | collected 2012 | reverse complement strand
AATGCGAGAAACAAATTTTTATTTCTTAAGAATATTGAAGATAATTTTGAATAACCATTAGGAGTGTTATCTATATAAGATTTTAACATTTTAAATGCTAATTTTTTATCACAATCTTTAATAGAATTTATAGTATTGCTATCTTGTATTTTCAATGTATTGCCAGTAGTTTTAAATATTAAAAATCTTAAAAATTCTTCTGGATTTCTTGGCATAATATTATATTTATCATATAATGCTGTTTTTATTTCTCTGTTAGATATTTCATCAAATCTATCTTTATCAATATAATCAGATAAAACCATAATATCTTTTATTGTTTGTTCTGATAATGCAATACCACTTGTTAATAGTACCATTAACTTTTCTGTCAATTCAGCTTCAGTTATTGGTTTAATTATAATAAATTCGACACTACTATCTTTATCAAGTTCTGGTATTTCTAGTTTTTCATTAGGCATATAAACCAAATCTGAATCATAAAATCCTAAACTTTCAAACCCATAAGTTGTAATATAGTGAATCATTTGTTGTGCAATTAAATCTTCAATAGGAGCGTTTTTTACAATTTCAAAATCTTTATGAAATGTTTCATTCCATTTTTTACCATCTTTACCATATTGTTTAATTGCTTCATTGACTATCTCTTTATCAGCAGTATTTGGAATTAACAATCCATATTTTAAACCGTCTTCCCATAAGGATTCTGATTTTTCTCCTAAATAACTCTTAAATAATCTTAAAACCTCTTTTTTCATTTCTCTCATCTCTCCTTGTTTTCATATATATTAATAGGCGAAAAGTAATAAAATACTGTTGCTCTACCAATTGAGCTACTCCCCAATATAAATAATTAATTGGCTGGGGAGGTAGGATTTGAACCTACAACACACAGTTCCCTGACTTTTAAAAGGAACTTTTTATGCCTAATAATAACCTTTTAAATTGGCGAGAAGTATTTTCGGTGCTCAGCCACTGAGCTACATACCCCATTATGGGATATGGTGAGAATCGAACCCACGTCCACCGGGTTAACAGCCCTATAATAAAGGAACTTCTTTTGCCAATATTTTTTCTTATATAATAGGCGAGGACTAATTGGCTGGAATTGAACCAGCAAAACCATTTCTTTCTTCTGTTAATTAGAGGAAGCCCTTATGCCTTTATAATTGATAATTAAGGCGGAAAGTAAAATTCCTAAATCCCAACATTAGTGCGAATACCGCAAATAAAGGAACTTTCTATGCCTTATAAATTTTAAAGACGGAAGGTAATCTTTTTCATTTATCAGTATGGAACGGGTCTCTCCCCGTGGTCTTTAAGGAACCTTCTATGTCTTTTATTTTTTATTTGGTTGCGGTGGGTTGGATTTGAACCAACGACCTCTTGGTTATGAGCCAAGCGAGCTACCAGACTGCTCTACCCCGCTATATAGGAAGGGGACATCCCCTTCAATTTATGGTTTAATACCAACCAACACTTTGAGAATGACTCCAAGCGTTTAATGGAGACCCATATCTTTGAGCTATATATTTAAGCCCCCAACGGATTTGGGTTTCTCCGTTAGTATAATAGTCTCCTCCTTCACTAGCCATTTTAGAAGCAGGTAATGCTTGAGGTATACCGTGTGCTCCAGATGAACTATTATGTAAATTAGGATTCCAGCCAGATTCTCTATTCCATAAATTTACCAAAGCGTTGAAATCTTCTTCTGACCAACCATAGCTATTTATTACTAAGTCATAAGCATATGATTGTAAAGCTGATAAGCTATAAGAACTAGAGTTATAAGTCGTTGTGGATTTAGTTTGCTCTGCTTGTCTTTTAGCTTCTTCTTCGGCTTTTCTTTTGGCTTCAGCTTCAGCAGCTGCTTTTGCTTGAGCCTCTTCATATTCTTTTTTCTTAATCTCTATTGTATCATTTATTTCATTTTGTTCTGTTTCATTTTCTACTATTTTTGTAGTTGTTTTAATTGTATATTCTTGACCATCATATTTATTAATCGTTTGTATAAAGTTATTAGCTTCATTCTCGCTTTTAAATAAATAATCTTTTTCTCCTATTTGAACTGAATAATAAGTTGTATAATAATCATACATCTTAATAATGCCTTCTTCTATGCTAATTCCATTAGAAATAGATGGTCTAAGAGGTAAATTATTTTCTTTAGCAAATTTTACTAAATAAGATAATTCATAACTTACGTTTTCGTATCCTCTTTCTTCTAAGTTTTTAGCATATGTTTGCACTATATTGGGTTCAAAAAATTTGTTCTCTTGTGCAGAAACTTCTAGTTCACTGCTACTATGAACTATTATATTGGTGCCAAATATTATAAATATACTTATTAAAAAAGTTATTAATAATCCAATGACTTTTCTGCAAAATTTTCTCCTATTTCCCTTTCGGGAGGGGAAACTTTCTTTCTTTGTCATATCTTATCCTTTCACCACAACTATAAAATAATAAAATCTGGCATCCCTTCTAGGATTTGAACCTAGGACACTCGCCTTAGAAGGGCGATGCTCTATCCACTGAGCTAAAGGGATATATAATGGCGGAGCACACAGGATTCGAACCTGCAAGTCGTTTCCGACCAACGGTTTTCAAGACCGCTTCCTCACCACCCGGACATACTCCACATTAAGCCCATAATACCATTGCGAGCGGTCTTATGGGTGGGACTTACACATAGGCTTATTAGATACCATATCTCGCTCTACTCTCTCTAATCGTTTCTATGATGCCTTGTTCATTATAATTTTTTTATTTCTTAAATGGTGGAGAATAACGGGTTCGAACCGATGACCTTCTGCGTGCAAGGCAGACGCTCTCCCAACTGAGCTAATTCCCCATAAAATGTGATTAGGCTTACGTTTATGTAGTTTTATCTCTTTAATTTCAAGTCTAACTTTTACCATTTGCATACTTTGGTGTAGACTTACCTAATCTGGAGCCCTTCTTCTAATGCAATTTAACTACGAGGGGCGGAGTGTAAAAAATGAATAAATATAAAATCAAACTGGTCGGGAAGACAGGATTCGAACCTGCGACCTCTAGTTCCCAAAACTAGCGTTCTAACCAAACTGGACTACTTCCCGAAATGGTGGAGCTGACGAGACTCGAACTCGTGTCCAAAAATATTTTACTAATCACAAATCTCATTCTTACCTTACAAGTTTTGTCTAGTTCCAAGACATACCTTATTATCGTCACTAGCAACCAATAATAAGAGAATTACGTTTTAAGTAGTTCTATATCAAGACCACGTAATTTATAATCTTTAATATAGTCCATCTTTGCATCGTTAATCAACTATACTTTCTCTGATGGCTCTGATAATCATATAGAGGTCTCTTTTGCTCTCGACTAAGCGAAAGCCACACTATTTAAAGTGAATAAAGATTTAACTTTATTAGAGAATTGTTTTAAAATGTTTCCATTTATATTTAATTTTGTATTTTACGTTTACCAACGACTTGTATTGTGACTTTTCAACTATTCCTGTCGAAACCAGAAACAGCCCCAAATAAATGGTGCCGACTGACAGAATCGAACTGCCAATAGATGCTTACAAGGCAACTGTTATACCGTTTAACTAAGTCGGCATAAAAGCGAATTATTCGCTTAACATTTTTTCTATAGCTTCATCAACCTTATTTAAAACATTTTCGTGTTTATCTAATTCTCTTGCCATTCTTGTTTCAAAGTCAGCCATACTTTTTCTAGTTGCAATTAATTGATTTTCATTAGCCTTTTTATAAAATCTGACCATTTTTCTTTTTGCTCTTAAATAGGCTAATTTTTCACCAAAATCAACATTAAATTCATCTTCTTCACTACACCAACTTTGACCTTTAAACTGATTATTATATTCATCAGTAATGATAGTTACTATGGTTCTTTTTTCTTCATTTACGAAACTGTTAGTATTTACTATTTTTACCATTTAAATTCACCTTTCTTTCTTCACCCTTATTAACTCTTTAATAGAGACAACAGGGGTTGATTATCTCTATTAAACAGCCAATAAAGGCTGTATATATATTCATACGTTGAACTTCAATATCAGAGATATTTACTTTTAACTACTAAAGTTAATCTTCCGTATAAATCAAACTTAATGGCGGTTCGTACGAGATTTGAACTCGTGATTTCCTGCGTGACAGGCAGGCGTCATAGACCACTAGACCAACGAACCAATGGCAGGGGCTGAGAGAATCGAACTCCCATTAATGGTTTTGGAGACCATTGTGCGACCATTACACCAAGCCCCTAGGAAGAGGTACCTCTTGTAAAGTGTAAAGAGGTGATTGAATGATTAAGAGCAATAAGCAGCTTAAAATTTATTCCTACTAAAATTTCTTGCTTAATCCATCTTTTGTGTCTCAAATTGTATGATGGAACTTACTTATTGAATGAGCGTATTCTTGTGCTATACCTGCTTAAGTCAGTAATTGTATAGACCACTCGGTAGGACTCTTTTGCTTGACTACGCTTCCTATCTTTATCATTGTATACCAATTATATCATAGTTTTCTTAATTTGTCAAGAATATTTTACCAATTTTTAAGTGTTTCTGCTATTTTTTTAGTAGTTTCATCATCTAAAAGACCATTTTCCAATTTAATATTGATATTTATAGCCTCTAATCCTTTAATTAAATGTTCTAAAGTATCAATTGTCGTATTATGCTTTGCATATTTTAAAACATCTATAAATTGGTCAATGCAATTAGTGACGTCCTCATAATTATCAAAGCCAAATTCAAATAAAGAATTTTCTACTTCTTCTTTCAATTTAAATTGTTCTTTACCTAAATTATTTAAACAATTTTCACAAGCCCATTTCTCATTTTGTAATTCTTTATAATTGGTTTCTTCGCCACATTGACAACAATAATGAATGTCTTCTTCTGGAAATAAATCATCTTCATCTATATCCATTTTTATAATTGATTCTAAACATTCATCCAGCATTTGAGCACATTCTTCAGGAGAAATAAATCTGTTGGCTTCTGGGTCTCTTCTGCTATGTTTATACCATCTAACTTTATAATCTCCCCATTTAAAATTATATTTTTGGTCATATTCTTCATCCCAGCTATATGCCTCTACTTCAAAAACATCATTTTTAAATTTATTACCAGTATTATCAAATGGACTATCAAATTCTTCTTGATTTATATTCCACATAACCCTAGATAATTCTTCATCTATTTGTCTAAAAGCCGCTTGAACATAATTAGGAACCTCTTCTCCAAAAGATTCATCTTCTTCATCATCTTCAATATGAAGTATTTCAATATTATCAAAATTACCGTTTTTTATTGATTCAGAAAAATCAATTTTTGGTTCAAAAGTTTCAAAATCATATAAATCATTATTTTCTTGTTTAAATTCTTCTTCATTTATATCTTTTGAAATATCTATAAAAGCGAATTTTTCTTTGACGTCAGTATATTGATATTTATTCTCCCATTCAGAAGCACCATCTTCCCAAGGAACTCCTATATATAAATGAGTGTTATCTGTGAAATTTAAATCAAAATGAGTAATATCTTGTCCTTTAATTCTATCTTTTAGTAATTGACAATCATTAAACATTTCTTCCCAGCAACTATGTGTATTCATTCCTTTTTCATTTAACATTAATGATATATAATCTGTATAGAACCAATCTGATAATGCTCCTGGTTCTTCCCACTTAGACAATCCATTAACGTGTATTGTTAAAGAACTTGAGATTTCTCCTATGGACATTCTATGTATTCCATCTGCAGGCACAGTATAAACCTCACAATTTTCAAATACAATATCTAAACTTTCTAATTTTTTATCAGCAAAAGGGCTAATACTTTTTCTATCCATAATTATTTGTCTCCTCCTTTATTCTCTATAAGCATCTGCTTTCATTAAAATTTCCAATTTAGAATATAATTCATTACCAAGCAATTCTTTAGTTTTTTCTAAGTTTCCTATAAACTTATCCATATGATGTTAAAGTAGCAATTTCTAAAACATTATCTGATAATTTCTTTAAATTCACCATATTTTTATCTTCTACTCCTCTATAAAGATGGGTTTCTTTGTTAAAAATATAAATATCAAAGTCATAAGTTGAATATAATAAATATAAATAAGCAGACATTCTATGATGTTCATAATAAGTATATTTTTGTTTATTCTCATTCCATTCTCTTGAATAAGGTTTTCCTATGTCGTGAAAACGTCCAGCCTCATATAAATTTCCATCTTGACTATATTGAAATGCCATTTGAGCCGTTAATAATAAATGGTCTTGAACCGTAGCATTATGGTGTTCATTTTGTTGGTCATAATCTTTACCTATTTCCAAAAACCAATCTCTCATTTCCCTACTATTATATCTTTTATCAGTGTTTATATAATAAATATTGTTATATCCTTCATATTTCATAGGAATGTCCATAGTTCTAAACATTTGAAGCAATTTATCTTCAGGAATATGTCTCTCAAATCTAATAAAATTTCTCTCAAATATAGTTCCTATTGGGCATAAGCACAAAATAGCATCAATATCAGCATATTTACTCATTTCATTAATCAAAGCCATACGTCTTTTTTTACTTAAATTAGTGGCATTATAAATAACATTAAACCCTTTAGATAAATATTCTTTGCATCTTTTATTCATTTCTTCAAAGACACGACCATTTTTACTTTGGTCTTCCCAGCCAAATAATTCCATTCTAATATTATCGCTACTTAAAACAACATTTTTTAATCTATCTACAGCCTGTATTTGTTTGGCTATAGTATCTTTGCCAGAACCTGGCAATCCTATCATTATATATAAGTTAGGTTTCATCTTTTCTCCTCCTTATATTTCTTTTTAGTAGTAAAATAAAACTCTTCTTCTATACCTAAGGAATCATCTATAATAACTTCTATAATTCCTCTATAATAATAATGAGTCCTATTTTTTTCTCTATTACACAATAAATTATTTGATGTGTCTAATATTAATTTTGTTTTATTGCATACTACTGCTATTGTTTTATCTCCATATTCTTTTATTGCTTTATTTAGCTCTATATCAAATATGGAGAGATAATCTTTATCTGCAATACTCATTATTATCTACGCTCATTTCACAGGTTAATTCACTTTTAACCCTATCTAATTCAATTAAAGCCATAATAGAATAATTAGCTAAATCTAATAGAGTGTCTTCTATTTTTTCATCTTTGACTTGTTGTTCAGTAGATGACTTTTTTGCTAAAGTGGAAACTCTATTTAACTTATCTTCAATTCTAACAAGAAATGATACTAATCCATATTCATCAAATGTTTTACCAGCAGAATCACCATAATCACTCTGTTTACGCTGATATAAATCTAACATTTCATCTACAATTTCTTTAAATTTATCTACTTTATTATACATTATTTTTCCTCCTTATTTCATTAATCATTATTTGTATTCCCTCCAGAAACAGTTTCTATATAGGCTTTATTAGCCCAATCATTAAAGTCTTTTCTTGTTGGATTTTCTTCACATCTTAAATATGCCATTGCGGCATAATGGAACAAAGTATTTACAATAGTATAATAATCTCCATCAAAAACTTCTTTTTTTATTAATATTTTCTTTGGATTACCCTCTTCATTCAATTTAATTAATCCTTTTATTTTTATTGTAAATTCATCATCATAGTCATTATTAAATAAATTAAACATAAAACCACCTACGATAAAGCATAGCTTTTATAATCAGCTTCTTCTAACTTTCTACCTTGTTGAACAGATTCTGGTGGTAATAATTCAGGAAATTTACTTTGTAATTTTTGTCTAGTCCTTCTTATACTCTCAAAGTAAGGTAAATTATACTCTTTATGGTTTAGCATAATATCTTTAAATCCAACATTATCAATATTATCTAAAAATTTTTTGTAAACTTCATAAACAAGCATAAAATCATCACTTCTAGTATCAAAATTTTCTTCTAAAACTTTTTTTACTATTGGTTGAACTTTTGCACATTTACTCATAATTATTTGTTCTCTCCTTTATTATTCATAATATTCATATTCGCCATTATATTCAGTAACCATACTATAATATAGTTCCCACATATCTTGGTTAATCATATTTATTCTAGCATTTTCTTCCATTAGATACCAATTGTTATATTTAATATCATAATTTTCTTTTTCAAGTTGAGCTATTTGATTTTTTAGTTTTTCGTTTTCTTTATTACTACTTATAACAAAACATAACATAACTACTACCGAAATTAATAAAATTAATAATCCAAACACCTTTAAATTCTTTTTGTTAAAAACTTTTTTCATTTTGATTCTCCTATTTCTTTATAAAAATATTCTCTACACTTATTATCTTTCCAAGCATCGGTTATTGGTACATGGTTACAACTATATTCATATATTTTTTCTTTTACAAAATTAATAATTACCATAAGTAATATTAAAATCATTACCATTCCTATTATCCCAATTAAAATATATTCTCCCTTTTTTATTCTATTTCCCATTTTTCTACACCTAAAGTCTTATATAAATATTCAGACTCCTTTTTTATCATATTTTTTGTAATATTAAGTTTTTTACAAACATCTTGTATTCCTTTTAAAGGTAGATTTTTATCTGTAAAGTGTATTCTCAATATATAATTTAAAAAATCATCAAATGTTTCACATTTTGCTAAAGATGTTACTGGTTCTTTTATAAATAATCTACCAACAATGATATCATAATCTTTTAAATCTTTTCTTGAATCAGTTAATTCTTTTCTTGCTTCTTTTTCATCTGCTTCAGATTCATTCGCTTTATTTTGCCAAAATAAATATTGATTAAATCCTTCACCTTTTTCTTCAAGAAGAGCTATATATTTATCTCTATATAGGTCTCTATCTGCCGTCATATCTTTTAAACTTTTTTTTGCAATCTTAAACTTTTCCTTAGTTTGTCTTTTTTCCTCTCTATCATTTTTATTAAATTCGGAATCAATTATTTTTTCATTAATAAAATCCATTAATCCCATTCTATCTCCTCCTATCTTAATTAGATAATAACATACTTATTTTTCTTTGTCAATATTTTTTTTAAAATTTTTAAATATTGTTAAATCTTCATCATCCATAATGATTTGCCAGAAAGATTTATCTTTAAACATAACAGTATAAATCATCGCCTTTTTATTAGTTTCTTGAAAAATAACTTCTTGCACCGGTAAAATATCATCTATATCATACATATCAACATATATCTTACGTCCATCTTTATTTAAAATAATATATTCTGCACCTTCATTAATTGCCTTTTCTTCCATAATTATTTATCCTCCTAAATTAAAAGAGACTCAATTGACCTGAATGAACTTTAGGAGCCCTAGGCTTATATTCCTTTTTCTTTTTGTAAGTAAGTCCATCGTCGGTTTTAAAGCCTCTCTGCGTTACAATTTCATCAATATAATCAAATACATCAACAATATAATTAAACTCGTGTGATGCCTCTGTAAGTGCCTCATATTCGGTATATTCTAAATTATAATATTCACAAATAAAATTATCAAATTCACAAGCTTCATAACTATCTTTAGACATATTCATATTTGTTAAAGCTTCATAAATTTCTTTTTTACCTATCTTCTCCACGGTATTGTATTCATCTCACTCTCTAAATATTTTTCACATTTAGGACAAATAAGTTTACTAAAATCTTCCCAGGGATATTTCTTTTTATAACCGCACCTCTCACAAAAGCAATCAGGATTATTTTCATATTCCATAAACTTTCTTCTATTCCCATTTCCTTGAACTAAACCGCCACTTTGTTTATGCTCTATATCTTCATTTATACAATATGGTATATCTAAAATATATTTAGATAAATATTTTCCTATACTTTTTTTATAACTTGCAGTCCACATAACAATAGAATCTTCTAAATTTCTAAATGTTCGAGAAGAACTTGAAGTAGAAGCTCTTCTAGGAATAGCAAAATCAAAATTTTCTGTTAAATCTATATTAGATTTCATTTTCTTTTTAAAACAGATTTTATCTTTTTAAAGAATGATTTCTTTGGAGTATTGATGATTTTTAAATTATCATCTAATCTGTTTAATTCCTTTCTTATATCGTCTATGTTTTTTGGTGTTCCTATTTCCTTAAGTTTATTTTTACCTGATTCCTTTAAGAATTTATCCATAGTTAAATCACAATATTCGTCAACCCAATCTCCTAAAAAATAAAATCTATCACTCATCACAATTTCTTGTCTTGAAAAAGCATTTTCTTGTTCTGATTTCTTTTGAAAACTTCCAAATAAAATAGGGTCTTTATCTCTATGTTCTTTAGAAACTTGTTTTTCAATCTCTCCAGTATAATCTGTAAAAACGACATAAAATTGGTCAAAAATATCTTTTGTTTTAGAAATAATATCTACTATTTCATCCGGAATTTCACGAGGATAATTTTCTAATTCTATAATTTTAACAACATATTATCTATATATTCTTCTATATCTTCTCTATAAACAAAAGAATTTATTCCTAATTTAACAGCTTCACGCTCTTTTTCTACGCAATCAACTAAAAATCTTAATTTCTGAATTACTCTTTTTTGACCAGTTATTTTATATTTTTCTACGAGTGTTAAACATCCTTGATAAAATTCCACTAATTCTTCATCTGTAATATTTTGAATCTTATCTTTTAAATTATTAAAATATTCAGAAGGATTTAATTCTTCAACCTCTTTCTTTTTAGCCATTATAATCACCTTTCCTTTTTAAAGTTAACTTTTTAACTCTTTGATTATCATAATAATCATATCTCGCCATAACATCATTTTGCTCTTCTATTGGCATATCTTTAAATGTATTATTATAATATTGACAATTTCCAAATGGTTCTACACAACCACCACAACGAACACATTGAGGAACTAAAGACCAAGCAATGTCTTCATCATATTTTCTTATTTCTTCAACTAAAGCCTCCATATATTCTCTTGTTATAGGGTCTGCACACATACAAAGACGTCTTTCTGCTATATTCATTAATGCTTGAATATTAGCATCCATTTCCATAGGAACATAATTCATTTGGCTTCTTTCTGCACGGTCTTTAACTTCAGTTCTATCTGCTCTTTCTGTTCCTATAAATTTTTCGCAACCTTCGTGATGTCTAGCAAAATGCGTTGAAATGGCATAAGGGATATTATCCCACTTCCAACTTATAATTCCTCTTCTAATTGGAGAATGTCTACATATTAACAATTTACGTTTCCATTCTTTTGGGGGCTCTTTATCTCCAGCCTTTTTACTAATTGTCGTCATACAAGCCGACTTAATCTTCTGCCAATCAATATTAAAATTAGTAATTCTTGTAGTAGTATCATATTTTTTCATTTTTATCATCCTCTTCTTCATAATAATCAAAAAAATTATCTTTATGTTCAACACTCATTTCTTTAATTATTTTTTCTTCTGCTTTTTGTTCTTCTTCTGTAAAATAAGTCATTTCATCTAAATCCCATATACCTAAAATAGTAGAATTATAAATCTTTTTCTCTTTCTTCTAAATCTTCTATTGATAATGAATTGTTAATTAAATAATCTATATCTAAATCAAACCATTCAGCTAAATCTTTGTCATAATATTTTGGTTTATATGTTTTAATATCTTTTATTCCATTTTTTAAACCTCTAATTTTTCTTTGAGCATATAACCAACTATTATACCAATAGTCATCTCTTCCTTCCCAAAATAAATTTAAATTTGGTTCAGATTTTTCTTGACTATATCCATATTCTCCAGGCAAAGCACATATTTGACTAAATTTTTCTGGATGCCCATTTTTATCTAAAACATCTAAAAAGCATTTTAATCTATAAGAAAGTAATTTATTTGCTTTTATTTCTCCAGCCCAATTATGTTCTAAACATCTAATTTGGTCTATTAAGTCATCTTTAGACATTGATTTTAAAGTAGTATCTTTATATGGTTTGTAACCTTGAGTTGCTAAAGCATCTTCATTTCCAGCATCATATATAGTTTTCATATTTACCTCCTAATCCCAGCCAAAACACCCGCAGTAGTAGTGGTCAAATTCTTTATCTGGTCTATATGCAAAAAATGGTAAATCCCATCTGCTGTCAGTAATTTTCCCACAGTAATCACACTTTGCTTTTCTTCCTTTTAAATCTGGTTTTTCTTCTACTATTTCAAAAGCTTCTATTTTAGGAGCACAAATTAGGCAACAAGGTTTTCCATCTTCATACTCTGCATTAGCTGTATGTCCACATTTCATTAAAACATTATTCATAAAATCCTCCTTACATTATACTTATAGCAGTTAAAAATGCTAAAAATATCACAAATGCTATTGCCCCTCCCACAAATAATAATAAAATAAATCCACTTAAATAATATAACCAATCTTTTTTTAATTCTTCAATTAATTCTCTCACTCTTAAGCACCCTCTCTATTTTATGTATTAATACTATCATAAAAATATAAAAATGTCAAGATTAAACAATAAAAAAGAACTATTTTTTATTATTAAATAGTTCCAATAAAAACGTATCTCTATCAACCGTTTTGTGATGTGTTACAGCCATATTCAATGCTTTTGTTTGTGTTACTATGTGGCACATCTTTTTAGCCCTTGTGATAGCCGTATATAGCCATTCATTTGATAATAATATATATGAAGAGTTGTCAAAGCCTACAATAGCCACTTTAAATTGAGAACCTTGACTTGAATGGCAGGTTATTGCATAAGCAAGTTCTAATCCTCCATAATATTCAGAAGGAATAACTATTTCTCCTTCATCAAAGAAATCAACTATAATATAATTTTTGTTAATTTCTTTTACTACTCCCATAGAGCCATTATAAATACTTGTTTGAATACCGTCTGGTGTTTCAACATCATAATGATTTTCTCTATTTATAATTTTATCATTAACTCTTAAAACATTTTGATATTTTATTTTTATTTCTGGTTGAGATAATAATAATTTAGGATTTATTCTATTTTGTATTTCTCTATTTATTTGGTCTCTACCTAAAGCGACTCTTTGATTTTGAGCAACTATTATTTGAACATCTTGAATATTTTTATTATTTTTATTATATTCATCCATAAATGTTTCTATCAATAAGTTGAAAAGATTATCAGAATCTTGTCTTGCACATAAATGGAGGTCTCTTAATTGCCCGTATGTTTCATCTCCTTCAAAATCTCCAGAAAGCAAAAATAATTTCTTTCTAATTTTTTGAGAAGTTGTAATAATAGCACTCTTTTCTGCTTGTCTATGTATTTTAGTTAAATTCACTAAATTTATTTTTTCACTAGCCATTAAATCGCTTAATAAATTACCTACACCAATTGGAGGCAACTGACCATTATCTCCAAGCATTATTAATTTTGCTCCACGAGGTATCGCTTGTATTAAACTCCAAAACAGTTCAAGACCAACCATAGAAACTTCATCTAAAATGACTACATCTACTGGCAAAGGGAAAGTTTCTCTATATGTAAATATTTCTCCTTGCCACCCCAACAGTCTATGAATTGTACTACTAGGATAACCAGTTGCTTCATTTATTCTTTTAGCTGCCTGTCCAGAAAATGCACATTGTTTAATTATAGTATTGTAAGGGAAAATTTGATATGCACCTTTAATTATAGAGGTTTTACCAGTACCAGCCAAACCAACAACTAAAGATACATTATTTTTTAGAATAGATTTTATTCCATTTAATTGTTCATCTGTAAAATTGAAACCTTGTTCTAGCTGTGTTTTATTTATTCCTTTTTCTATTTCTTCTTCGGTATATTCTTTACATTCAGCAGATTGTAAACTTAATAATTTATTAACAATTTTACATTCTAAATCATAATAATACATTAAAGCTATTTGCTCTTTTTCTTTATTGCAATAGATTTCTTTTTCTTTTATCATTTCTAATACACATTTATTAATATTTTCTAATGGTATTTTTAATAATTCTACTATTCTATTTTCAAAATCATTTATCTTTAACCAAGTAGAGCCATTATTATTAGCTTCATCTTTGAAAATATATCTTATTCCCGATTTTATTCTAAAAGGGTCATCAGGTTTTATATTGTATTTTAATGCAATTTCATCTGCTCTTAAAAATCCAACCCCTTTTATATCATCAACTAATATGTATGGATTCTTTTTAAATTTCTTTATAGCGTTTTCTGCACTTCCATAAGTGTCACATAATTTATTAATTAATAATGGTGTTACTCCTAATGGTTTAAAAAAATTATATGCAGGAGCTAAATCCATAGTGGCATTGAATTTGCTTATAATTCTATTTGCTGTATGTTCTCCAATAAATTTAGCCTCCATTAATTTTTCTACATTACCATTTTTAACATATTCAAAAGGGTCTTCAAATGTGTCATATAAACTGTCAACTTGTCTATCTGTTAATATTTGTTCTAAAAATAATCTTTTTTCTTCTGGTGTTGTTAGCTTAACATTTTCATAACCGCCATCAATTTTAAATTGCCATCCCCATTTTTCATCTTTTATGAAATCTCCCATAATAACATAATCGCCTTTTGGTTGTGGTTCAAAAGAAATTAATCCAGCGGCTTTTATTGTGTTTGATACCCT
>OBLI01002701.1_pt1 | contig 14669 bp, 7 predicted proteins | sample 1519701 | NCBI WGS metagenome assembly OBLI01 (sample SAMEA3663005, study PRJEB22513) | pig gut metagenome | biome: pig gut; feature: pig-associated habitat; material: faeces | place: France | collected 2012 | reverse complement strand
AATGCCGATAAACATTGAAACCTCAGCAAGTTAAGCCCCCATGGCCGTCAGGCTGCGCCCCAAAGGGGCAACAGCCCCCAGCCCAGGGCAAGCGACCGTAGGGAGCGACACCCTGGGTTATCCCGACGTTTGACCTTGTCGCCCCAACGGGGCAAAAGCAGTGCAAGGTGAGCGCAGAGCAAAAAGAAAATCCTGCGGTTTTTCTTTTTCTATGCCGAGCCGCCGCCTGCTTTATGTAAAAAGTATTACGAGAGTCCGCACTGCTTTTGCCCCGTTGGGGCGACAAGGCCGGATGGCTGGGTAACCCAGGGTGCCACCTCGCTACGCTCGGCTTTGCCCTGGGCTGTGAGCTTTATGCCCCTCCGGGGCGCAGCCTGACGGCCTTGAACTTTTACCGGACACCAATATTTCTCTATACGTTTTTTTACCCCGAAAAAAGTATTCACCCCTTCACATGCTGGACTTTTCTTCCTGATTTTCAGTTGATTTAAGTGTGAAGGCTTTGATTTTCAACCCTTCACAGCGCAGGGGGCGTTCGAGCCGCTTCCATTTTGATTTTCAACGGTAATCGCTTGTGAAGGCTTCCTCCTTCCAAACATTCTTCACAAGCGTTCTGCCATGTGTGAAGGCTTTGATTTCAAAGCATTCACACTCAAACTGTCTGAAAATCAACGGGAAACGCGTACTGTGTGAAGGGGTGAATGCTTTTTTCGGGAAATAAATCCCGTATATACGCGCGCGCGTAAGGGTATTTCATAACAGATGAAGGATTTTTCAGTGTGATTTTATCCGCCTTTTTGTTTCGAGCAAACACAGCGTGAAGTTCTCTTCACAAGTCGCCGACTATTTTTTTCAACTCGACGAGTAGGCAAAACAACTCCCGGACTTTTGGAAGCTTATGGTGCAAGCTTCGGTTGCTTTTTAGGGGGGGCGGGCTGCGGCTCGGAATAAAAAAGCAAATCTTTCCGCTTTTCATAAAGCTGGCTGCGGTTCGGAAAATAATTAAAAAAGACTTGCGCTTTTTTTATTTCTTTTCTCTCACCTTGCACAGCTTTTGCTTTTTGTTCTTCACTCGCCTTGCACATCTATCATATAATAAAAGACAACTGAGACAACTTAAGACAACTTATTGCTTGGTTTTAATGAACGAGTAACAAACATGGACAACAACCGGCATGAAGGCGTTTAATGTTGTCTGCGCTTGGCACATGATAAAAGTTGTCTGTAGTTGTCAATGTTGTCGTCATATAGCAATTATTCTGTTGTTGTGGACTTTGCTCTTTGATATATCTAATTCTTTTCAGAAGTTAGGCTGCGGCTCGGATTTTCAATAATCATCCCCCTGTCTTGTAATATATACAGCGCAAAACACTGATTATTCCACTACATTTTCTTATCTTTGCCACGTAATCAGCTTTCGCCGTTCCTGCAACTCTGACCGCTCCATACACATCAATAATAATATACTTAAACTCCCTCGTAGTTACAAAGGCTTTGGTCAGCCGCAGGTGCTACTTGGGAGTTTATTTATCATTTCATAAGACATTGCCCGATTGGTGAAATATAATAACGGAAGTTATCATTTATTGCCACTGGCTGTTTGGTGCTATTTAGATGCTACTCTATAAGATGGATGTCCACAGGATTTGTGCTAGGGTTACGAATCTCCTCCTCGAAGACTTCTAGTCGCAGTTTTCTCCACTAACATTTTTGAACATTGAGTGGCTTCTAGACAAACAACGAATAATAATTAATACAATATGGCAAAGAAGAATCAATCAGAAAGACTGACAACACAGCATAGAGAAAGTCAAGGTGTTATAGGCATTTTTGGATTAGAAGCCCAAAAACACGACAAAACCACTGGAGATATTTCTCATTTAGTAAAAAGTGCCTTAGAACAGAAATACCCCAACCTGACATTTAGGTATCGACAGAGTATTGAAAAGAAAGAGATAAATGAGGCATTACAACAAGTTGATAAATATCTTGGGCAGACCCTATTTGTCGAAAACGCTAGCATTATTCCCGATGGTGGTATCATTGAGGTGCAGGACGATAACAACAAATGGCGAGTCGTATTAGTCTCTGAGGCAAAGCATCAGGGTAAGGATATTGAGAATATCGAAAAAGGAGAAATGGTTGGTACAAACAAAGACCAAGATCTCATGGCAGCAGGAAATGCCATCGAACGTTCGCACAAGAATATCTCTGAAATAGCCAATTTAATGCTGTCCGAATCTCATTTCCCGTACGTTCTGTTTTTAGAAGGTTCAAATTTCTTGACCGAGACTGTGTATGTAAAAAGGCCAGACGGGAGAGTGGTTACATTGGAATATAATTCTGGTATGCTTAACAGGTTGGATAGACTGACTGCCGCCAATTATGGTATGCCGATAAATACGAATCTATGTAAGAACAGATTTGTGCAACACGAAGATAAAACTATCATGTTGCAGGCCGCTTCTATATATACCCAAGGCAATGGTAGAAGTTGGGACAGGCAGAAAATGTTTGAAATCATGTTTGAGGTGGCAGAAACATCGCTTCAAATGTTAGGTCGCGACTTGTGGAATCAAATGAATCGATAAACTATGGCAAGAAAAGCAACTAACGACCTTCTGCAACAGGCTAAGAAGTCTAAGAGTGACGAGTTCTATACTCAGCTGTGTGACATCGAGCGCGAGCTACAGTATTACCCAAATTGCTTCTCTGGCAAGGTGGTGTATTGTAATTGTGATGACCCTAGAGTTAGTAATTTCTTTCGCTTCTTCAAGGACAATTTTCATAGGCTAGGCCTTCGCAAACTTATTGCCTCATTTTATAAGGAACAATCCTACGACCTCTTTGAAACGCATACAAATGAACGCCCTTATTATTGTGAATACGATGGCTCGGACGAGAAGATGACCACTGAGTATTTCCGTGGGGACGGCGACTTTCGCAGCAAGGAGTGTGTTAATTTGTTATTACAATCAGACATAGTTGTGACCAATCCTCCGTTCTCTTTGTTCCGTGAGTTTGTTTCGCAATTAGTGAGGTACGACAAGCAGTTCCTTATTATAGGCAATATTAACGCTATTACTTATAAGGAAATATTCAAGTTAATACAAGAAAATAAGGCTTGGTTGGGTGTCAATCTAGGTCGTGGAATTTCTGGATTTATCGTCCCTAACCATTATCAGCAATATGGCACTGAGGTAAGCGTGAACCAAGATGGACAAACCATTATTGCTACTAATGGTTGCTTGTGGCTGACGAACCTAGAACTACAACAACGCCACGATGATATTCTCCTTACCAAAGAGTATTATGGCAATGAAACAGCCTATCCGAATTATGACAACTGTAATGGAATCAATGTGGATAGGACACAGGACATCCCCAAAGACTATGCAGGATTGATGGGGGTTCCTATCACTTTCTTGCACAAATACAATCCTGAGCAATTCGAAATTGTCAAATTCCGCAAGGGAGATGATGGAAAGGATTTAAGCATTAACGGCAAGTGCCCCTATTTCCGTATTTTGATTAGGAATAGAAGGATATTAATAAATTATAGTGTCCCATTTCTCAATGTGCGTGAAAGAATTATGAATACCATAACGAAGTGAATCCCAAGCAATATTGTAATAGGTATTGGCAGGTCATTGGAGTCAACCTCAACAGTTTGAAAGGTTAAGAAGTTTTAGCTGTTAAATCCTACGTTTATCAAGTGTCATATGCAAAAAATTAACATTAATAACTTGGTTTATCCTGAGGTGTATTTGTCTAAAACCATTCAAAATGTTATGGCATCAATGCCAAACATTTCCCTCAAAGAGCCAGTCAAGCCATGTCCTCCATCACATCCCCTTAAACCCGAAAAGGAAAACGACACATCTTCTTTTGGATGTTGTTCTCTCTTTGTTATTATTGGATTTGTCATATTGATTTCCAATTGGGATAAGATGAAGGGGGAGGCTTTTACGATGATACCTTTATTGCTTCTCCTAGGGCTTGTTTCAATACCATTGTTTTTTAGCTTGCTAATCAATGGTGATGGCTATGAAGAAAAGTTGGCAAAATATTATGAAGAATTACGGAAACTTCCTCAAAAAGAAAAGGAATACGAGTCTCTATTGAGGAACTATGAGCAAGCCAAACAACAATATCAACAAATGTATGATGAATTGACGTCCCCACCAAGACTCTCGGAATTCAGAAGTAAAATCATTCGTGAGAAAATAAAGGATTTGCAGCCCTATTTAATGAATATTGAGGAAACGGATATGGTTAAAAAGGGTGCAAGCGAAAAGTATTTTGAAGGATTATTAGAACATTGTTTGTGTGATAATTGGAATTATGAGATTATTACAGACCAAAAGATTCCAGTAGGAGATACATTCTATTTTCCTGATATTGTCTTAAAGTCTTCTAATGGTTTATATATAGATATAGAAATAGATGAACCATATGATGCTTCCTCGGGAGAGCCTATCCATTACATAACAAATGGCCTCTCTATTGATTACAAGCGAAATATGTATTTCCAAGAGCATGGTTGGGTAGTGGTTAGATTTGCAGAAAAACAAATTTGTGAAAATCCAAAAGCGTGTATTGAATTCCTTTTACAGGTGGAAACAAGTATTTTAAATATGTCTTTTGACAATCTCTGCGTACCAGATGACTTTTTATGTCCTAAATGGGATGAGAAGCAATCTCACTTATGGGCTTATAGAAGGTATAGAGATTCTTATTTTCCAACTCGGAAGGAATTTTCTATTGATTAGATAACTTTCAGAAAATCTTAGAATAAACTTCAATTCTAAAATTGGATAGGAACTAATCAAAATAGGCTGCGGCTCGGAATAAAAAAAGCAAATCTTTCCGCTTTGCTTTTTGTTCTTCACTCGCCTTGCACTAACTTTGTCCGCAGAATTGTCAGTTTTATTTTCTAACCCTAAATTTTTTACCTATGAGGAGATTTATCTCGTTATTGGCTCTCATCGTTTGCATAGCGCTGCAAATGAGGGCGGACAAGGTGGAAACATCTTTTACCCCCCCCCTGATGAGGGTCGTCCGGAACATCTTTACACCATGGTGTCAGGAGCCGGCTACTACGCCAACTCGCTGACTGCACCCACCCAGACAGCCGACAACTACGGCTTGTTTGCATTCTACGCCGTAGACGGCCTGGACAACGCGTTCTACATCTACAGCTACAAGGCCAAGAAATGGTTCAGCTTTACCAAGTCCTCTGGCTACAACAACGGCAAGGACTTCGTACAAATGACTGATGAAAAAACGGAAGGCGCGTATTTCCGCGTGAACAACTACGCCGACGACTTCTACGAAATCGCTCCCTACAACACTTCCGGCCCCGCTGCCAAATACCTGAACTGGTTTACGGGTATCAGCGGCAACCCGCTGGACGGCACGAACACGCTCGGACTCTGGCAGGACAGCGGCGCGAATGATGCCGGCAGCCGCTGGACATTCAACGAGGTGGTGATGGAAACGCACAACTATACCCTCGTGGCTCCCGAAGGCGTGAGCGTCATCATCAACGGCCATACCTACTCCAACGGCGACCAGTACGAAGTGGAGGGCACGCTGAAGAAGGGCGACGTGACGGTCGTCGTGGCCGAGGGACAGTTTGCCGCCGTCTCCATCAACGACGTGGCCAACACCATCACGGTCAACGTGGTCAACATTCCCTCACAGCCCGACAAGCAGCCTTACACGCAGGCCGTGCTCTACCCTGCACAGCAGACCGCCGTAGGCGCGGCTGAACTGGTGAAGGAAGGCGATGTCTACACGCTGAGCAACAATGTGCTGGCCGCCAGCTTCATGAAGTTGGGTGAGGCCATCTACTTTGCCGGCTCGAAGGCCATGGACCTCCAGGCTGGCACCGAGCCCTTTACCGTGGCTTTTGGCAACGGCGACAACGTGCCGGCTTCGGCCATGCAACTCGTCAGTCTCGAAATGGAGGACATCCAGGCCGACGATAACGCCGTGGGAGGCGCGGAACACTTTGCCGGAAAGCAACTCGTGGCGCGCTACGCCTATACTTATAAGGAGAAAGCCATTGACATTCTCTGGAAAGCCGTGCTGCGCGACGGCAGCCACTACCTCCGCACGGAGATGGAGCTGACGGGCGTGGACGACGTGGACATGTACAACGTAATCCCCCTCATCTACAACGTAGACACCAAAGCCGCCGGCTCCACGCCTGCCGTGGTGGGCAATACGCGCGGCGCGGTACTGATGAGCAACAAGATTTTCGCCGGACTGGAGAACCCCGTGGCCTACAACACGGTGGGCGGCGCATCGGGCGAGGAGGACAAATGGGAACTGGCCCAGACGCTCGACGCGGTGAGCCTGGCCGTGGCCGACTGGAAGCAGGTGGCCGAGGAGAATGTGCCGGCCCGCGTGACGGAGGCCACAGGTGCCGGTTATCCCAATGTCTATGCCGCTACCCACGAAGGCGTGACGCTGACCGCCAACCAGAAGGTTGAAATCACGGTGAAATATACCTCGGGCAGCCACCGCCTGAACTTCGGCGGCGCAGACCTGCTCGAAGCTTCGGGCTCGGTGGCCGCCAGCGACTACCACGCCGGTTACTCGGGCACTGCCCAGAGTGACAACACTTTCAGCTTCATCGCGCCGAACGACGGCACGTACACGCTCCGCGTGTTTATCCAAGACCTGACGGAGTCCATCGATGCCACAAGCAACATGACGGTGAAAATCTACAGCCCGAAGGCCGGTGCCGTCATCTCGAACGACATCGTGGGCATTGAGGGCCTCTGGAGCCGCAACACCACACTCGCCACCGGCGAAACCTGGAAGATTTCGGGCGTGGTAGGACTCATCGCACAAGATGGCTCGGAAAGCAACGCTGACATCCACAAGACACAGAAGCGCCGCTCCTTCCTGGCCTATTCAGAGCGTGAGCGTGCCGTGCCCTGGCGTCCGTATCCCGCCTACATCTCCTGGTATGAGCTGAACATCAACCGCAACAATGCGCTGGACCCCACGCAGAACATGTCGAGCGACCAGGTGGTCAATGTAATCGACCACTGGAAGACGGACTTCTACGACCGTTACGGAGTCGCCCCCAACAGCTTCGTCATCGATGACGGTTGGGACAACTACGGTACTTGGACTTTCCACGCCGGCTTCCCCAATGAGATGAGGGATATGGCCGCCTCGGCCGCCGAAATGGGTGCCGGTATCGGTGCATGGCTCGGTCCGGTGGGCGGTTATGGCACCAGCGGTAACTACCGCCGCAAATATTGGACTGACAGGGGAGAACAGATGGTACTCTCCAATCCTAACTACTACAAGGTCTTCAAGGATGCTGCCTACAACCTCACGCAGAACCAAGGCGACTTCCGCTTCTTCAAGTTTGACGGCATTTCGGCCCAGTTCTCGGCCACAGGTCCTGATGCAGGCGACACGGGCAATGAGAATGCCGAAGGCATCATCCGCCTCGAACGTTACGTGCGCGAGGAACTGAAGCGCGACATCTTCTTCAACACCACGGTCGGCACCTGGGCAAGCCCCTTCTGGTACCACTACACGGATGCCACCTGGCGACAGGAGAATGACTACGGTACGGCAGGCAACAACAGCAGCGACCGTGAGAACTGGATTACCTACCGCGACCGCCTGGTCTACCAGAACTACGTGACCAACTCGCCCATCTGCCCCATCAACACGCTCATGACCCACGGCTTCATCCTCTCGCAGTACGGCAGTGTGAGCAAGGACATGAGCTATGAGGCAGTCCGCCACGAACTCCGCGCCGCCTTCGTCTGCGGTTCAGGCATGGTGGAACTCTACAACGACTATCCCTTGATGAACAGCATCAACAACGGCAAGCTCTGGGCTGACCTGGCCGAGTGCATCAGCTGGCAGAAGCGCAACGCCGACGTGCTACCCGACGCTCACTGGGTGGGCGGCAATCCTTGGAACAACGCCAAGACGGCTGTCTACGGTTGGGCTTCCTGGAACGGCAAGAAGGCTACCCTGGCTCTGCGCAACGGCGGCAACAATGCCGAAACTTACTCCTTCACGCTCCGCGAGGCTCTCAACATCCCGGCCAACGTGCAGGGCAGCATCGTGCTCCGCAAGTCGTTTGGCGAACAGGACGCGCTCGAAGGCTTGACCGAGGGCGAGGCTATCGATGTAGACCAGCAGCTCTCCGTAACCCTGCCCGGCAGCAGCATCTTCAGCTTCGACGGATTGGATGCCGCCGCTCAGGCTGTGGCAGTTGAAAGCCTTACACTTACTCCCGAGAAGGCTGAAAAGCAGGTAGAGATTGGCAAGACCTTTGTCGTGACGGCAGCCGTGGCTCCCGCCGACGCTTCCTTCCCCGCCCTGAGCTGGACCAGCAGCGACGAAACGGTGGCCACTGTTTCCGGCGGATTGGTTGTAGGTGTGTCCGAAGGTGAGGTGACCATCACCGCTACCGCACAGGACGGTTCGGGAGTGGTGGCTTCCATCGTGCTCAATGTGGTGCCGAAAATAGTGGAACCGTATGCCATCAACTTCGACAAGGATGCCACTCCCACGAATACGGGCCGCTACATCAACACTATCTCCTTCACTGCCGGCAGCGGCGAACCGCAGGTGCTCACTGTGGGCAACGAACGCTGCTACTTTGACTTCACTGCCAACGAAGAAGCTGTGTTGACCTGCCATGCTTACGACAACCTGAACGTGGTGTTCGACAAGGCCGGCAATTGGATGAACGGCTATGTGTTCGTTGACTTCGGCAACGACGGCCAGTTCTCCTTCAAAGAAGGTTCAACGGACCAGAGCGGCACTGATGTCGTTTCGTTCAGCTTTTACAGCGGCAGCTTCAGCGATGACTCCAACGGTGTGAACTCCGCCGGCACGGCTCTCAGCGGGGGCGACCGCAACACGATGGTTTGCCCCGAGTTTGTGGCTCCCGGCGAGGCTGGTGACTACCGTATCCGTTTCAAGATGGACTGGAACAGTGTGGACCCTGCCGGTCAGCTTGCTGCCGACGGAACACCGACCAGCGACAACGGCATCCTGAAAAACGGCGGCCAGATTGTTGACGCCATTCTCCGCGTGGACGCTTCGCAAACGGGCATCGGCAGCGTTGAGGCTGAAGGTGTGCAGAACAAATGGTACGACCTGAGCGGCCGCCGACTCCATGCCGCCCCTGCCCACGGCGTATATATTCAGAATAACCGCAAGGTGGTGAAGTAAATCCTGCTTCCCTCTTCCCAATGCTTCAAAGGCGCGCCCGGCCTGCCAGCCAGGCGCGCCTTTCAGTATGTTTTCATCCTATTGTTTCAGGTTTTCGCGTTGTGGCGCGTGTTTCTCCGTCCATTTTTCCTTATGCAAAACAAACGCTTGGCCTCGCTCGACATTTTGCGGGGTTTCGACCTCTTCCTGCTTGTATTCCTGCAACCCGTGTTGTGGGCCGTACTCTCCCGCTGCGACAGCCCATTGGCGCAGTCCGTGCTTTACCATTTCGACCACGAGGTGTGGGAAGGCTTCCGCTTCTGGGATTTGGTGATGCCCTTGTTCTTGTTCATGAGCGGCATATCCATGCCTTTCGCCTTTGCCCGTTACCTGCGCGGTGAGTGGCCTATGGGCCGCGCCTACCGCAAAGTGGTGCGCCGCTTCGTGGTGTTGTTCCTACTGGGCATGGTGGTGCAGGGCAATCTGCTGAGTTTCTGCCCGTCCTATTTTCAATATTACACCAACACGCTGCAGGCCATTGCCGCAGGCTACCTCATCGCTGCATTGTTTCTGCTTCGTTTCTCGCTGCGCGGACAGTTGGCAGGGATGGTGCTACTCCTGGCGGCTTACAGCGTGCCCATGATAATTTGTGGCGACTATTCGCCCGAAGGCAACCTGGCCTGCCGCATCGATGCCGCAGTGATGGGAAACCATCGCGGCGACCCTACTTACGCCTGGCTGTTGCCCAGCCTCAATTTCGGCGTGACGGTGATGCTCGGCGCAGTGGCGGGACAAATCATCCGCCTGGACCGCAACGGAGCAACGCCCCGCACGGCCCTGCGCCTGCTCCTCACAGGAGCGGCTCTCGTTGTGGCGGGGTGGCTGTGGGGGCTTGACATGCCGGTGGTGAAACGTATCTGGACATCGAGCATGACGCTACTCAGTGGCGGCTACTGTTTCCTCCTCATGGCGGCCTTTTATTACGTTATCGATGTGCGCGGCATTCACCGCCCGTTCGACTGGTTGAAAATCTATGGCATGAATTCCATTGCGGCCTATATGTTGGGCGAGGTGGTCAACTTCCGCTCCGTTGTCGACTCGCTGTGTTACGGTCTGCGGCAGTGGCTCGACGACTGGTACGATGCGTGGCTCACGTTCGGCAACTTCCTCATCCTGTTCTTCATCCTCCTGACCCTTGCGCGTGCGCGTATATATATAAAGGTGTAAGAGGGGAGAAAGTCGCCAACCGTTCTTTTCCAACCCGAAGGGTGAAAAAACAGTTGGCGACTTTTGAGATATAGTCCGTTTTTCTTTCCTTTGCATTCCCATAGTTCCATCTTCGCTTTCTAATTTTTATCAACCATAAACATGAAGAAATTTTTTGTTCTTTGCTTTGCCCTGCTCGCAGGGCTGACAGGAGTGCGTGCCGACGAAGGCATGTGGCTCTTGAAACTGATGGAGGAACAGCACCTTGCCGACTCGTTGCGCAAGGCCGGCCTCCAACTGCCCGCCGAGGCACTTTACAGCGAAACGTCGCCCAGCCTGCGCGAATGCGTGGGCATCTTCGGCGGCGGCTGCACGGGTGAGGTGGTAAGTCCCAACGGTCTCGTGCTGACCAACCACCACTGTGGCTTCAGCTATGTCCACGAAATGAGCGGCATCGGACACGACTACATGAAGGACGGCTATTTCGCCCACAGCCTGGCCGAAGAGTTGCGCACTCCCGAGACGCTGACCTTCACCTTCGTGCTGCGCATGGAGGATGTGACCGACAAGGTGGTGGCACAGGCCAAGAAGGAGAAGGTGGATGTCTTCACCATGCAGAGCCAGCAGTTCCTGGCTCCCTTGGCCGAGAAACTTTTCAAGAAGAGCGACCTGAAAAAGAAAAAAGGTGTGGAAGCGCACATCGCCTCGTACTACGGTGCCAACCGTTTCTACCTCATTTATGAGCAGACCTTCCTCGACGTGCGCCTTGTGGCCAACCCGCCGTACAACATCGGCCAGTTTGGCGGCAACTCGGACAACTGGATGTGGCCGCGACAGAATGCAGACTTCGCCATGTTCCGCATCTATGCCGACAAGAACGGCGACCCCGCACCTTACAGCGAGGACAACGTACCCCTCAAGGTGAAGAAATACCTGCCTATCTCGCTGAAAGGTCCGAGCCTCAATGATTACACCATGGTCATGGGCTTCCCCGGTCGCACCAGCCGTTATCTCACCGCAGCCGAGGTGGAGCTGCGTTGCAAGAGCTCGAACGAGCCTTTTGTCATTGCCGGCAATCCACTTCTTAAATATTATAAGGAACTGATGGACCAGAGCGATGAGCTGCGCCTGCTCTTGGAGGACGAGTACTTCAGCTGGGGCAACTCTGTTAAGAACTTCGGCGGTATGAACGAGGCCGTGGAGAAAGAACACCTGGTGGAACAAAAACGGACCGAGGAGCAGCTCTTCCGCCAGTTCGCCACACAGTCGGGCAAGCCGGAATATGCTGACATCATTGACCGCATCGAACGCCTCTGCACCGCTTACAAGGATACGCTCTACGACCAGGTGCTGGCATTCATTACACTCAGCAACCAGAAGTTTGGCTTCTCCGTTGACCTCGTCATGGAGTATGACGAGGTCCTGAAGGGGGGAAAAGAGGCCGAAATCCAAAAGGCCAAGGAGGAAATCATGAAGGCTTGGCAAAAGGATGTGAAACCCATTCACATGGATATTGACCGCGGCCAGACGGAATTGCTCATCCCTTACTTCGTGAAACATCACAAGCTGGATGCTGTTCCGGCATTCCTCGCTGATGGAAAGGATTGGAAGGCCTTCGTGGAAAAGGTGTACACGCAGTCGGTATTTGCCGACAGTGCACGCCTGGCACAAACGCTCGAAAAGAACAACGCACAGCTGCTTTTGGAAGATCCGCTCATCGAAATGCTCGAAGGCATCGAAAACTACATCATGAAATTACAGCCCGCCATGATGACGTTTACGTTACAGCGTTCCGAACTGGACAAGATTTACGTTTGTGGCCTCTGCGATATGTACCAGTGGGCTAAAGCGCCGGATGCCAACTTCACACTGCGCATGACTTACGGCCGCGTGTGCGACTTGAAGCCGCGTGATGCTGTGCGCTATGACTGGCGCACCGTGCTCGATGGTATGTTTGAAAAGGAGAGCAAGACGGAGAGTGATTATTTCATCAACGAACGCTTGCGCGAACTCTATAAGGCAAAAGACTTTGGCCGCTACGCCCGCGAGGATGGCAAACTGCCCACCTGCTTCCTCTCAAACAACGACATTACGGGCGGCAATTCCGGTTCACCGGTGATGAATGCTAAAGGTGAGCTGATAGGCTTAGCCTTCGACGGCAATATCGAGAGCCTCTCCTCCGACCTGCAGTTCAATCCCCGACTTCAACGTTGCATCAACGTGGACATCCGCTACGTACTCTTCATTATCGACAAGTTCGGCGGTGCCAAGTACGTGCTCGACGAGCTGGAGATTCACTAATTCCGCCTACGGTTTTTGATAATCGACAACCGGGACTCTGTCTGCCTTATTCCGGAAAAAGGAGTGGCAAGATGGAGTGCCGGTTGTCGCTTGATGGGCGTTTCCTTGGACGGGGTGTCAGGAACCAACGGCTCACTTGATAACCTTTCCGGTTCTTGGAATGGTTGAAGTTCTTCTTCAAATATTTCAATAGCATAGTGAGACTGATATTCGTAGAGGAATGTATAACTTTGCTCCGAATTAAAGTGTATTTTCAATAACGGGCTGTGTCCTTGGCCAAATAAGTAGGTGTTTAAAATTAGTTTATATTTATATGATTAATCAAAGTTTGCATATATCATCTGTCCCCTCTTGGGCGCATTTAGTTCCTTGTTTTTTCGGTCACATAGCCCGCTATGCTCCCTCAAAAAAAGAAACTAACTGCATCCCAATAGAGCACACATGATATAAACTAATTTTCAACACCTACTTAAAAACTTTCACATCCTTTTTCCCGAAGACCCGTCTCCCAATCTTTTTGCTTATGAACCAATCAAAACAGGGCGAACGTAAGCCCATCACCTTCGATCGCTTTATACGGGGTGTCATAGCCTTACTGCTTATTGTTGGCATCGGAGCTTTGATTTATTATCTCAGCGATGTGCTGCTCCCCTTCTTCGTGGCATGGATGGTGGCCTACCTGCTCTATCCCATTGTCCGTTTTCTGCAAAAGTACTGCTACATACGTAACCGATTGGCCGCCATTGCTGTCACCCTGTTGCTCACCTGCGGCACGCTGGGCGGCTTTTTCTATCTCATCGTGCCGCCCATGGTGGAAGAGGTCAGCCACCTGAAGGATGTGGCCCTGGAGTATGTGCAGAAAGGAGCCGACACCGCTGCCGTGCCACAGTCGGTGCAAAGTTATCTGCAACGCCACGTCAGTGAGTACCAGATAGAAAACCTCCTGAAACAGAAGGATTTTCTCGCAGCTATGAAGCAAGCTGTGCCGAAACTATGGAATGTGTTTTGGGGAACGGCGACCATGTTGTTCAATATCGTCGCCTCGCTCATCGGACTGCTCTACCTGCTCTTCCTCCTCACCGACTATGAAAAATATGCCAACAGCTGGATCCATTTTGTGCCGCGCCACCGCCGCGTCTTCGCCGCCCGCCTTGTGGCAGACCTGCAAAACGGCATGGCAGGCTACTTCCGGGGACAGGCTTTGGTGGCACTGAGCAACTGTTTCATGTTTTCCATCGGTTTCCTGCTCATCGGTTTCCCCATGCCCCTCGGGTTGGGCTGCCTCATCGGTCTCATCAGTTTCGTGCCCTACCTGCAAGTGATAGGTTTCGTGCCGGCCGCGCTGCTGGCCCTGCTCAAAAGTGTGGAGACGGGGCAGAACTTCTGGTGGCTCCTCTTCTTGGTGTTGGTGGTTTACCTGGTGGTGCAGGTGTTGCAGGACACTATCTTCACACCCCGCATTATGGGTAAAATCATGGGGCTTCCGCCTGCCATCATCCTCCTCTCCCTCTCCGTGTGGGGTTATGCTTTCGGCATCATCGGTTTGATAGTGGCGCTGCCCCTGACCACACTGTCCATATCTTACTACAAACGCTATGTGGTGGGCGACGAGTTCGATCCGCAGCAGCCTCTCGACTCGGAAATGGTAGAGGTGGAGCGCGAAGCCGGCGTTTACGTGGAAACACCCCGCACACCGGCCGATGAAGCACCCGCTTCCACGTCGCAAGATGCGCCTTAGCGCTTCATACTCCCGCCTCTGTATGTCTGAAATTGCCATTTGAAACCAAACAATCAGGCAGTTAAACAGGAATTTTATCTCTAAAGACAAAAAAACAGGCCAAACATTTGGCTGTTCTAAAACAAATCTCTACTTTTGCACCGCTTAACAGCAAAGAGGTCTGATCCGCTAGCTCAGCTGGTAGAGCACAACACTTTTAATGTTGGGGTCTTGGGTT
>OBLI01002700.1_pt1 | contig 14672 bp, 14 predicted proteins | sample 1519701 | NCBI WGS metagenome assembly OBLI01 (sample SAMEA3663005, study PRJEB22513) | pig gut metagenome | biome: pig gut; feature: pig-associated habitat; material: faeces | place: France | collected 2012 | reverse complement strand
CCGTTCAATGCAATTCAAGCCTTATTTGAGGCTTGATACCCCGCCATGCCCTTTCGCTGAATAGTTACCTACTCAAATTGCATACTTTCAATTCCATAAAGGTGCGATTGAAACTTTCAAATGCGCCAACGCTTGCACCTCGTATTGGCTTTCAATTCCATAAAGGTGCGATTGAAACCGCGAGGCAGTAGCGCGGCTTCACGCCATTCCTAACTTTCAATTCCATAAAGGTGCGATTGAAACTCAAGCATTTTGGGATTCTCATTCTGTTAACGGTCTTTCAATTCCATAAAGGTGCGATTGAAACGGTCATGCCCGCCGATGAGCTGAAGCGCAACAACCTTTCAATTCCATAAAGGTGCGATTGAAACGCTCCTCTTTCCAGCCCTTCTCACGGCTCAACTGACTTTCAATTCCATAAAGGTGCGATTGAAACATCGTAGGGCAGGGGAGCGTCGGGCTCTCCACCATCTTTCAATTCCATAAAGGTGCGATTGAAACTTTGTGGCGATCCACGTGCGTGGTACAATATACTTTCAATTCCATAAAGGTGCGATTGAAACACCAAGCGAACGGGCAGCAAAACGGAGGATGTCACTTTCAATTCCATAAAGGTGCGATTGAAACTTTGCAAGATCGAAAATAGCTATTTGCTTATTCACGCTTTCAATTCCATAAAGGTGCGATTGAAACTGTTCAATTTCCGGGGCTTGTTCAATTTTATTGAACACTTTCAATTCCATAAAGGTGCGATTGAAACCAGCGTGTCAAGTCGGGCGACCCGATTGCCGTGCTCTTTCAATTCCATAAAGGTGCGATTGAAACGCAGAAGGCGGCCATACTTGCCGAGGGCGTTGCAACTTTCAATTCCATAAAGGTGCGATTGAAACGCGTGCCTACTTCGGTGTTTTGGAGACGGGACGCAACTTTCAATTCCATAAAGGTGCGATTGAAACGGCATTGTCATCATCGGCAAGACGCACGCCATCAACTTTCAATTCCATAAAGGTGCGATTGAAACGGGAGGACCACGACGGGCACCAGGGCACCACGCCCCTTTCAATTCCATAAAGGTGCGATTGAAACGGGCAACGTGGCGCACATCGTGCTGCATCCCGATCTTTCAATTCCATAAAGGTGCGATTGAAACTTTTCCATGTTGTTGAAGATTAGATTGTTAATAACTCTTTCAATTCCATAAAGGTGCGATTGAAACGACAGGGCGAGGGGCTAACCGCATGCCCTTCGCCACTTTCAATTCCATAAAGGTGCGATTGAAACAGAACCTCGCAGGTCTTGGCACAGATATTTACATCTTTCAATTCCATAAAGGTGCGATTGAAACCCCGTCGCCATCTTCGCACCCTTCACGGTCTTGACTTTCAATTCCATAAAGGTGCGATTGAAACGGGAAATGGAACGACGAGGTAGAACATCTCCACACTTTCAATTCCATAAAGGTGCGATTGAAACACGGCACGCCCTCCGTTGACGTGTCGACAACATCCTTTCAATTCCATAAAGGTGCGATTGAAACTCAGCAAGAAGGGCGTGCCCCACCTGTCGGATGACTTTCAATTCCATAAAGGTGCGATTGAAACCATGTAGCCGAGCAGGTGAGCAAGGAAATCCTCACTTTCAATTCCATAAAGGTGCGATTGAAACATTGCCCAGCTCACAGCCGAGAAGACTGACGCAGCTTTCAATTCCATAAAGGTGCGATTGAAACTGCGCTCGACTTTCAGGAACACCGCACCCTGTCACTTTCAATTCCATAAAGGTGCGATTGAAACTAGCCGGCGGTTCGCGCTTATGTAGTCGTGACTGACCTTTCAATTCCATAAAGGTGCGATTGAAACTAAGTTTCGTCGTTATCAAACAAACGGCTTGTCCACCTTTCAATTCCATAAAGGTGCGATTGAAACTTCGGCTACAGTCTTACAATTGCCACGCAACATTTCGCTTTCAATTCCATAAAGGTGCGATTGAAACCGCGCTATTACAAAGCTAAATAAGTTCTACGATACTTTCAATTCCATAAAGGTGCGATTGAAACAATTGTATGTCACTTGAATACTTAAATATAGACTAACTTTCAATTCCATAAAGGTGCGATTGAAACAACTCGCCATCGGGGCTTGCCTTGTCGCCAACCTCTTTCAATTCCATAAAGGTGCGATTGAAACGAGAAGAAGGGTGGTGTGCAGATAGCTCGTCCGCATCTTTCAATTCCATAAAGGTGCGATTGAAACGGCATACCCTTGCAGGTCATCGGCATTGAGCTTCGACTTTCAATTCCATAAAGGTGCGATTGAAACCGCCATCTTGCGATTGCCGCTTGCTTGCGCTTGTCTTTCAATTCCATAAAGGTGCGATTGAAACATTCCGGCTTCGATGCCCTCATAATTTTCGCAAGCATCTTTCAATTCCATAAAGGTGCGATTGAAACCCAATGACACGTGCTGCGCTGTCAGCTAACGGCACTTTCAATTCCATAAAGGTGCGATTGAAACAACCGACATGGCTTCACGTGTTACCATCTTTTCACTTTCAATTCCATAAAGGTGCGATTGAAACGGAGCTACGGAGGGCATCATATCCGAGACGATGTATCTTTCAATTCCATAAAGGTGCGATTGAAACTGCGCAAGATTTCGATGAGTTAAGTAGATGATGCACCTTTCAATTCCATAAAGGTGCGATTGAAACGAGGACATCGAGATAACGCTTGTGTGGGGCATATTCTCTTTCAATTCCATAAAGGTGCGATTGAAACTAATTCCATGTCGGCGTTGAATTGTTCTTCAAGGCTTTCAATTCCATAAAGGTGCGATTGAAACAGGTGGTTTGCCATGGAATGCCGAGGCAACACAACTTTCAATTCCATAAAGGTGCGATTGAAACAAGCCACTTTGCGCAAATACCATGATCCGCAGAGCTTTCAATTCCATAAAGGTGCGATTGAAACGTGTCAGGCTATTTATGCCGAGACATGCGTATGAACTTTCAATTCCATAAAGGTGCGATTGAAACTTCTGCCGTTTCTCTGCCACCATTAAGTTCTTCACCTTTCAATTCCATAAAGGTGCGATTGAAACCCTGATAAACAGTTATAACATGTTTGGTGGTGGTCTTCTTTCAATTCCATAAAGGTGCGATTGAAACGTGAAGAACCAACGCATCTTTCAGCACGTCGACACTTTCAATTCCATAAAGGTGCGATTGAAACGCGCCACGGCTTGAAACCTGCGTTCTCCTCTTTCCTTTCAATTCCATAAAGGTGCGATTGAAACTCGCAATCAACAATGTAACGGTGTAGGTGTTCTTGTCTTTCAATTCCATAAAGGTGCGATTGAAACCGTGGATAGAACCAACGACCTCTGATTTTTTAGTATCTTTCAATTCCATAAAGGTGCGATTGAAACGGCTGCAACAGTGAGCATAACGCTTGACCGATTAGCTTTCAATTCCATAAAGGTGCGATTGAAACTCCCATACCAAACATTCGCATAAAGGTTTTGGTACTTTCAATTCCATAAAGGTGCGATTGAAACCAGTATAAGCGAACTTTCCACATCCTTCTCCGCACTTTCAATTCCATAAAGGTGCGATTGAAACGCTGACCTGCTGCCCTGTATGACTTGCGAGGAACCTTTCAATTCCATAAAGGTGCGATTGAAACCAAGGACGCACGCATTGCGGAGTTGGAGCAGCAGTCTTTCAATTCCATAAAGGTGCGATTGAAACACGGACAGCAGACGGTGAAGTCAGAGAGTTTATTCTTTCAATTCCATAAAGGTGCGATTGAAACCCGTCCATGTCATTTTTTGCGCATCCCATAACGTCTTTCAATTCCATAAAGGTGCGATTGAAACTCCCCGGCGTCAAGTTCTCCGTATCTGTGCGCCGCTTTCAATTCCATAAAGGTGCGATTGAAACCGCCACGCCATCGTTTGCGATGATGGCCACACCGTCTTTCAATTCCATAAAGGTGCGATTGAAACTTCTTGTCACCATAATTTTCTCCTATTTTTTAGTTGCTTTCAATTCCATAAAGGTGCGATTGAAACCCTGACAGCATCGAGGCACCAGGAACGGCGCAAACTTTCAATTCCATAAAGGTGCGATTGAAACCTTGAATGGGCATAGTCGATGGCATACTTATAGTCCTTTCAATTCCATAAAGGTGCGATTGAAACACAACATACATCGATAACGAAAAATAAAAGCAACACTTTCAATTCCATAAAGGTGCGATTGAAACCATACATCATCGGGGATGAGCGATCCGCAACTGACTTTCAATTCCATAAAGGTGCGATTGAAACCGCTGCCAACGTGCTCATACCCTCACACGACTCAACTTTCAATTCCATAAAGGTGCGATTGAAACGCGGTGTGCGGACGGGCAAGGTCGGGGCGGTCATATCTTTCAATTCCATAAAGGTGCGATTGAAACTCCTTGCCGTAGTCGATGTCGCCAACGATCACGTCTTTCAATTCCATAAAGGTGCGATTGAAACTTTCGTCTTCCCACATCTTATTACGGAAGTAGTCTCTTTCAATTCCATAAAGGTGCGATTGAAACACTCCATTTGTGCAGAATTTTGTCTATCTCCTCGCTTTCAATTCCATAAAGGTGCGATTGAAACTAGAGCGAGGATGAAGGCAACGAACCGCACTAAACTTTCAATTCCATAAAGGTGCGATTGAAACCCGCTCATCAGCAACAAGGCCAACGAGCTTTCGGCTTTCAATTCCATAAAGGTGCGATTGAAACGCGTGACCCTTCGCGCGCGCGCAAATTCGTTGTTCTTTCAATTCCATAAAGGTGCGATTGAAACTCGACATTGCTCTTGATGATGATTTTAATGACGTGTACTTTCAATTCCATAAAGGTGCGATTGAAACCGCTGGTCCGCCATTTTGTGCAAGTCGGAAATGACCTTTCAATTCCATAAAGGTGCGATTGAAACCAGGTAAGGAACTCAAAAAACGCCTCAAAATGACCTTTCAATTCCATAAAGGTGCGATTGAAACTCGCATGCTCATAAGCGAGTGGTCGAGTCTCCCAGTCTTTCAATTCCATAAAGGTGCGATTGAAACTGACTGCATAAACTCTGACTTAAAGGCATTTTCTCTTTCAATTCCATAAAGGTGCGATTGAAACTCATACTGTAAGAAGGTGCAGACGGAACATTACCCACTTTCAATTCCATAAAGGTGCGATTGAAACCCATCATCACATACAAGGTCTTGCAAAGGATCCTCTTTCAATTCCATAAAGGTGCGATTGAAACCTATCAACCAACAGAACGCTGATACCCAAAGTGCTTCTTTCAATTCCATAAAGGTGCGATTGAAACGCTCACGCCCATGAGGGTATTGATTTTCTTGCCGTCTTTCAATTCCATAAAGGTGCGATTGAAACCCGAACCTATCCAACTGAGAAAAGTTTGAACATTCTTTCAATTCCATAAAGGTGCGATTGAAACTCGTGCGCTCCCATTTCGTGAGCTTACGCTCCACCTTTCAATTCCATAAAGGTGCGATTGAAACAAGATTACCTGCATGAGTTTCACTTGCACTGACTCTTTCAATTCCATAAAGGTGCGATTGAAACTTAATAAACTTTTGTATGATCGTACTAAGACCAACTTTCAATTCCATAAAGGTGCGATTGAAACGCGTTGTTTTAGGAAATGCAAACTCCTTATTTACAACGAGGTTTTGCGTGAGCAAAGTTACGATTTTATAATTAAAAAATGTCGATGGTTAATAATATATTTTTGTGCATTCTGCGACAACCGCCATAATAATTGGGGTTACAACAAGTCAAAGACCTCATTTTACTCGAAGAGATTCGTTATTAAAGCATTAAAAAACAGATCGACAACTTGTATTACAAGAAATTGTCGGTTGCCATTTTTTCTCTTCCAAGTATTTGTTTGTTCATATTATAGCCCATTTTGTTTGTAAAAAGAATCACACTGTCTTCAGACGGTTCGATTATTCCTTTCATTTTCAAGTTCAACTCCTTCAGTTTCACTTCCGACAATTCTCCTTCAAACACAGAGTTTTGTATCCAGCATAAATATTGCCGACAAAGTTTCAGCATCTTACCGACCCGCTTCTCGCCAACATCATAAACAACAATCACATACATGTCACCAATACATTCTAAAGGGTTTGTATTCTTCTATTCCTAATATGTCTTTTAGCAGCTTGTAGCATTCCAACTTTATGAGATGCTTGTAGCTTACATTGCGTCCTAATGAGCGATGGCGGAAGGTTTCGTCGAACCGTTCTTCCATTGCTTTCACAAATATCTTTTTCCCCTTCTCGTTCAAAAGGCACCTATTGAGATTCTTGTCAAAGTGGCTACCACTCAAAGCATGTTTGTTCAGAACTTTAAAGATCACTCTGTCTACAATAATGGGCTTGAATATCTCGGATATGTCAAGACACAACGAATAACGTCTTTCTCCGGGAGTATGAAGAAAGCTTATCGTTGGATTGAGCTGAGTTTGATGGATGGCCCGAAGTGTTTCGGTATAACACATCATATTTCCAAAGGATATTAGGGCGTTCACTTCGTTCTCGGGCGGTTGCTTTGTCCTCGATCCCATGTTGAAATCATCAAGAATGACATCGAAGGCCGCATAATAGGCCTGGCGGATGTTTCCTTCTATTCCCATGATTTCATCCACGGCCTTAGCGTCTGGCAAGGCTTCCGCCAAATTCTTGATCGTGTCAATAATTGGCTGCAAGTCCTTCCCTCTACGATTATAGTAATTGAGATTCATCACCATATTCCACGCTGCCCCTTGAATGAACTTGCGAGCCAACCCCAGTCGTTTCTTTTTGTTTTGGTATGTAGATGCTTGAGCGAGCAAAGCCTTTCCTGCCAAAAGGCCTTCTCGGGGCATAAAACTTCCTGTGTAGTTCTCGTAATAATCGAAGAAATGGACTGGAATACCTTTTTGTCCCAAGAAATTGTACAGGGCACTATTTGCCCGCAAACTTCCAAAAGCATACAACTCGGCAACATCCTCTATTGGGATATACCGAGGTTGCTGCTTGAGTTCTTCTTGATCGTCGTTCAAGATGATAGGCGTAAACTTCAACGTGTTGTCCTTCCGCTCCATAATACCTGGATTGAACAGATAAAAACTCCTTTTCATTCTTCTTCCGACTCATTAATGTAACAAAAATCAAAATAACTGCAGTTCTTACAGATGCCTTTCCTGGCTTCAGGCGGGCATGTCTCTTGCGAGATTATCGTGTTTATATCTTCCGAAATAGCACGGATGTCTTCCCTATCGACATCAGTCAGAAACACTTCTTGGGTCTTGCGCAAAAGAGGATATTCTAATATGCCTTTTACGCCGACGATTCCATGTTGCTCGAAAACATACATGTAATACTTGAGTTGCCATTCATGAGCCCTTTCAATCTTATTGGATTTTTTAATCTCATGAATAACCTTGTTCTTGGCGTCATAGTAATCCACTTTGATGCCGTCGACCACCACCTCTTCATACTTTGAAGCGCGCTGTGGATAGCTTGATTCATGCACCAGCTTTCCCTCATAGACCAAGCTGGATTCTTGCTCCATGTTGATGCCGTTGGCAAACAGCCACAGCTTGCGCCGACAAAGATGGTAATAGTTGAAATGTGTGCCCGTTATGGTCATATTGAAAATGCAAAGAGGCTCTTAGTGGAACGCCAAGAGCCTCATGATTTGCTTCTACATCTGATTCTCGTAATCAAACGCCATCATTCTATCTATCAGTTCTTGCTTTGCTTTGGCCAAGGCATCTGCGCTTTCGTTCTCTGTCACAACATAACTGGCACAAGGGAGCGTTACGAACGTCTTAGCACCAGCATTCTCGTCGACGATGGGTTTTGCCTTAGGCTTCTGCTCGTTATCGTCTATAAGTTTGGCACGGATAGCAGCCGCCAACGTATTGGCGTTGTCGCTAATGGCAATGGCAAGCGTCTCCATCAAACTGAATGTTCTGGCTTGGTTGGAGGTGATGTGCCAATCGATCAAAGCGTCGGCTATGGCAGGAATTACCTTCTCGCGCTGCTCTTTCGGCATCAACAAGCATTCGCCAAAAGACGTTGTGACCACATGCCAACCGTCGGCTTTCAATGTCTCAACCATGTCGGCCGTTATCTCTGGCTCAAACTGATTGGTCGAAACACAGAACAAGCGTCTCAGGTCGATGGCGATATCATAAACAAAGAGACCAGTGGCGCGATTGTTGTTGGGTATCCACTTGCGATAAAGGCTTCTGTCACTTCCGTCTAAGAAATTGCTGACCTGCTCGTCGGTCAGTTCCTTTCCGCTTGCATCTCTTACTACCACCTTATGCACGTTTGGCTTGTCAGAGCGGTCGAAAGAGATGTTCTCTTTAGGCACGGAAACCAAAAGAGGATGCAGAGGCGTCATCGCAGAAATACAGAATGGGCTTCTACGCTTTACAGCCTTTTCCTTGCCACCCTTAGGGGTTCTCATCCAGCCACCCAAGAGCTGGTCAATGTAATGCGGATCACAAGAGGAAAGAACCTCGCCTTCTTTGAGCGCCCCCTTCTTGTCTACATCAAAATAGAACTCTGTCGGAGAAGGTTGAACACCTAATACATCGGTAACCTTCTCCAGAACCGAGCGCTTCACTTGCTGGCCACTTGAGTAAGGAACCATTACCTTGAACTGTGGGTCATAATAAGATTTCTGACCATCTTCTACACAGAACACTGTGAACGCTGCGTGTTTGAGACCACGCAGGTAAATAAAAGGATTATTTCTCATCTTCTTATATTATATTTGTTACTGTAAAGTCTTATACTGGAAACGCAAAAGGGTCAAGAAGTATGGCACATTGTCTGTAGGCATACCATGGATCTCCTTTACAATTCCCTTGAACTCTTCAATCTCACCAACGAAAGGAACAACCTCGGTTGCAGCCTCAACAAATTGCTTCTTGTTGGTTGCACCGAGCAAAGCGTCGACCAAATTCTTACGTTTTGTACTGATCGACTTGTCTTTGTCACTGGAGGCCTCGTTTATCAACTCAGCCAACTTCTGGGACTTCTCCCATAAATCATCATTATTCAACATGGCTAATATCCAAATTTTATATACATTAAAACTAATCTGCTCGTCTTCATTTTTAGGACTCTTGGGCTGCTTGCCGCTATTGATATATGCTCTCAGTCCCTTAGGCTCCATGGCTTTAATGCCAATAGAGCCAAAAGCACAGGCCGTCTTGAATCCCATGGCGGTTCCCCATAATGCTTCCGCATTTCCGCCATCCTTCATCTTGAAAATCTTCTTGTAAAGATTGATAGGACGTCGTATTTGAGATAAGTCGAATGGCAGGAAACCTATCGTGGTGTTGGTTTGTCCTATGCTGTAGACATAACCCATAAGTTGGGAACTACTATATCTTCTTGAAAGTCCAATAAGTATTTGTGTCCATGTTTGGGTGTCTATATTTAATATGCCATCCTTATTCGCATTAAAAGGATTGAATCCCGCCAATGGCATAGTGTCATCGTAGACCCTGTCGTCATAATAGTGTGAGAGCCATTGCCCATTCCATGTGTTGATTTGATTTCCCTTGAGCATGGCCGTTTCATTAAGGCACTTGCGATATAGTTTCCATCCTTTGAAAATGTCAAGCAGGATTTCTTTTTTGCTAAAGAGAATGGAGAAACCTCCCTGCACGCCAACGCCAAGAGCGTCTCCTATCCATGAAGTGTAAATCATGTCCCGCGAACTGGGCAATCTCAAGTCAGTTACTTGGCCTGATGTTGTGGCGGTTACGTCTAAAGATGGATAACCGCGCGCGATGCTCGCATCAGCCTCGCTTTCTTCGATTTTCTTAATCAACTTGTCGAAACGGACTTTTCTCTGTTCAGATGCTTCGTAAGGCTTTTTCCCCTTTATCATATCATCCCAACTTAATTTGGGATTCTCCAAAGGCGAATTACCAGCAGTCATCATATACTTGTTTTGATCGAAAAACAAGGGATAGAACTGCTCCAAGAAGAATGTTTTGGCATCATAGCTGGTGCCATATTCTTCATTGTAGGCGCTGAGGAATATCTTTCCTATATTCGATGTTATCATAACCTATAGTATTTCAAACGATTGATAATATTCTGTTTTACACAAATCGGGCAACAGCCCCTTTTCGTCGTCATACGCTTTGTTCGGAATGACAAAAGGACGCGACCCCTTGCTAAGTTGATCAAGGTTTCTATGCGCAATGGAGTGGTAGCTTACAGGTATTTCCATCTCTAACCGTTCCAATCCATTTGCATTCATGTATTTCTCCTTGTCGTCTTCTGTGATACAGACAGCCGAATTGATATCGAGCGTTTCAAGCAATGCCGATTTGGGATAATGGCAAAGAGCTTTAAGCGACCACTTTCCATCCAAAAACGCCACACCTGTATAGTCTATGTTCTGGAAGTCGACCTTGGGATACACTTTGTCGATCATTTCCTGCACTTGACATTCTTCCATAACGTCTCCATGATCCGGTAAGACCTCAAACGTTTCTTTCAGGACATCCAAACTGTACGGTAGTGCGTCTTTTTCTTCTATGGAAGGCGCTATGACATATATCGGCCTATAATGCCCAATGGTGTCTTTCGTGCGCTTGCGGTTGATTCGTCCGAAACGTTGGGTAAGGGCGTCTATGGGAGCACACTCTGTTATCATGACATCAAAACTGATATCAAGGCTTACTTCCACAACCTGGGTCGACACCACGACGCATGGCGTATTTTCCATCTTGTTGAAATCCTCACGCAGAGCACCCTCTAATGCAGCCCTATCTTTTCGCCTGAATCTACTATGAACAAGCATCTTCCTGACCGTTGGGTAGAGCTCTTCTATCGTCTCATACAATTCTTGCGCTCGTTTCACCTGATTACATACGACAAGAAGTTTAGCGTTGTTCTTCACCGCAAGAGCTATCACGCCATAGGCTTCTGCCTTTTCTTTTAGTTTGTAGATTTTGTGGCGATTGAAGGTTTGAAGCGTTCGAGGATCGAGCTTTACCTCATAAACCGTTTCCGTTCCTCCTAACAGTTCCAGAATCTTTTGATACAACACAGTTGGCATTGTGGCTGTGCCTACATGAACCCTACAGTTTAGCGCAACGAGAATCTCTATAATCCTCAGAACAATGGACTGCATGGCATCGGAGTAGGTGTGTATCTCGTCAAGAATCACATCGCATCCCCGCAAATCCATTGCCATTGCCTCGTAGCCTTTAATGCCAAAGACAACCGAAGCCATTTGATGAGGGGTGAGAATCTTGATGGAAGCGCCAACATGCCGTTGCATGATGCTTTCTTCCACCGTACCACTAACCACTTTCAAATTAGAAGCAGCATGGAGAAGGTGCACCTGCGCATCCGTATCCGACAAGTCGTTCTTGATTCTATCATACATGGCATTGATGGATGCCTGGAAAGGCAACGTGTAAAACACCCTTCCCCGGCAGCGCCTCAGCAAGAAATCTGTTTTTCCCGCCCCTGTGGGGGCTGTTACCAACGTGTGTTTTTTATTGCTATCAGCAGAAATCATAGACAATGGGTAAAGCTCACTCTTCCTGTTGTAAAAGGACAAGTCGGGCTTGATGAAGAGCTTATTCAGCGGCATCTCGCACTCTGTCTCCAGAGCCGAGGCCATGTGATCCGCAGCCATCAGCAATCCCCTCCATTCAGAGCACCCCGCTTTTTTCTTAGCGCAATAGTTTACTACATATTCGTAATTATCTTCGGCCTCATCCAATGATATCGCATGAGGTTTCACGCCAAGGCTTTCAAGAATTTCCAATGCCTTATTGCTCCATTGCTCAAACCCGCGCGAATGCTCCTCGAAGCAATCCATATTGTCATCCAAGTCCAAGATACCCATATCCCTTACATCCTTATACATGGATTTGTGGTGGGCTACAACCATATCTATGACAGCATCCCTATGATCATTGCATACAAGCGACAAAAAAAACAAAGATGCTATTTCATGACGAAAAACAGAGCCCGGTTTCATATTGCCTGTTTTTCTCAACGACTGCTGGAAAACAGGACTTGCCTTTCCTATGTCATGAAGCACAGCACCTTCCATGGCAACTTGCTCATCAAGTCCCATGTGTTTAGCCATGACACAAGCAATATCAGCAACATTTTTAAGGTGCTGATACAAACAGATACGCCCATTCTGTTCGCTTTTGGCTAGTATTTCTTGATGATTGTTCATAGAAGGTTGTGACTTAAAGTAAAGATTGGCCGTTATACTCTATCCAACCCATCATGGGCTGATTGTTGTTAAAGCGATTGTAGCCTACGAGGAATGATTGCTCAGACTCGCCAAAGCGCAATTCAAAGCCGGGCACATGGCTGAATTCCTCCTCATTCATACTAAAAACCATTGATTCCGGTAAGAGTATATCCTCGTTTCTGCATACGCATACATGTTGCTTTGAAGCAATCATGGCATCTTCCTCTGTTCCGAAAGCAAGATACAGAATGGGGTTCAAAAGAACCGAGCGCCTTAATACTGAACGGCTTCTGGAAAAAGTTCTGTTTTTATACTCCCATCCTCTTGTTTGCGTTACCTCTTGTTGAGAGTCCATGGCGCTGTAGCTCAACTTGTGCCTGATTATTTTATGTATTCCCGGCACATTCAACAACTCAGGAAACAGTTTTTTCTCAATGCCTTCAATGATAGAAGGCGTGAGAAACTGTTGGCTGAAGGTCTCTCCGTCTCTAACAGCTGTCCATGGCTTAATGAAGCCAAACGGACCTTTATAGATTACTATGTACATAATCTCCTCCATTTTTTAGTAAATAGCTCCGAACCCAATTCCTGTGCAATTGCCAAGGCCGACATTCCAAGCGAAAAGTTTTGTTTCTGGTTTTGCTTTGATAACGACAGGACAAAGGCTTGCCTTATTGCCAATACCATGGTAACGTACAAGCTTAAACTTCTTCCTGTTATAGCTTGTGTCAAACCTTATCTCCAATGTTTCATCTTCTTCCAATCCGGCTTCTCTCATTTTGGACAATAAGGTTTCCTTGAGCAACAGCCCACTTTGCTCATCTTCATAAGTATATTGCTTGGTGCTCCCATTCTCCAATTTCCTTTTTATGAAAATAGGACTCGCACAATAAAAAGTCTCCCGGTCTTCAAGCAACGGTACGTCGTCAATGGTAATGTTCACCACCGACATGCCACAAAACATTTGGGGATCATCCAATATGGTTCTTACCACTTGTTTCATGGTATCGTCATCATAAAAGCTCAGGAACATCGTTGCACCATTCGGAAAACTCAAGGCGTTCGCCTTCATCTCTCCACCTTTTAACCATGAAAAAGAATATAGTGAGATTCTGTCATGAATAGAATTGGAGCCTATCCATTTATGAATCGTTCCTACTAGTTTTTGCTGATAGTCAAAAGGAACCAAACTGGTGTTCTTGGTCGTAGAAATATGAATTCTCATTATTGTTGTTATTTATCTATCTTACTTAATCTTGCGTCCATTCGCTTCTCCCTTCCAACGGTTTCAGGGAAAGCGTATACACCCCACCCTTCTTCCAGTCGATTCTTATTGATGTTCTCGTCGAACCACCAATCATAGTGCTCGCGCGAAATCATGCGGATGTCCCAAGCTTCGTGCACCTGGGCGGCGATAGACACACCATACACTTCCTTAAGGTCAATCATCTCCTCAAGCGTCAGCTCCTCACGATGCTCGCCGCCCATCTCTTCTATGAATGCCGACTTGGGGAAGAGGAAAAAACCAGCGAATTTGTTGCAGCGCTTTTCCACCGTCAGGTCTGAAGATGGAGGGAAAGACAGCAGCAGGTGGGCCAGTTCGTGAACTGCGGTGAAGCGCAGACGGTCGGCTGTTGTTTTAGAACGGCGTGTATCAAGAACCATAAGCGGAACGTGCTTGTCTGCCCACGTGCTAAGACCGTAAACGCCTGTCGGGAGTGTTGCCTCCATGATTCTAACACCCTTTCGTTCGAAAAGACGCAACACGCTTGCTATGGGACCATCGCCACAATTCCAATGGTGACGAAGAAGATCGGCCGCTTGAATGGCTTCCTCAAGAGTGGACACCTCATGGTTTTCAATCGGATTATCAAACTCAATAGCAGCATCCGTTGCGCGTTCTTTAGCCAAAAGGCGCTCCGCCCAATACGACAACCTCGACTCTAAGCCCTCCAGATCCTCTTCGCTCAAATTGCCTCCTGTAGCTCGTAGCATGGGCATATCAATGTGGAGATTGGTACCAAGGAAATATGATTCACTGACATCCAAGGCCTTTGCCAAAGCAGACAAAACATTGGCATGGGGACGCATAATGCCTCGCTCATACTTGGAAAGGCTCTGCTTGGTTACAACAAAGTCGGCAAGTTCTACGAGCTTATCCATGCTGAGCTTTCGCATACGTCTGGCTTCTCGCAATCTGGTAGATAATATATGAATCTGCATAGGCTCTTAGTTTGGTTACAAAAGTAATAAAAACAATCTGTTTTGTAACCAAAAAAATGGTGTTCTCCCGATTTTTAAGTTTTTTTGGCACAGTTGCAAATATCCGTGGCTTATTTTTGTAGTATAGGTCTATATTTTCTTG
>OBLI01002699.1_pt1 | contig 14673 bp, 14 predicted proteins | sample 1519701 | NCBI WGS metagenome assembly OBLI01 (sample SAMEA3663005, study PRJEB22513) | pig gut metagenome | biome: pig gut; feature: pig-associated habitat; material: faeces | place: France | collected 2012 | reverse complement strand
ACGGAGATCATCAGCCCGGATACGATCACGGAGATGCTTGGCTATTGTATGCGTGAGGACGTCGGCATTGTAGGAGCAAAGCTCTGTTATTCGGATGATACGATTCAGCATGCAGGTGTCGTGATTGGATTTGGCGGGATTGCAGGCCATACCTTTATCGGTTCTTCCCGCTATGACATCGGTTACCAGTCGCGTATTATCTGCGCACAGGATTATTCCGCAGTGACCGCAGCATGTATGATGACGAAAAAGGAAGTGTTTGATGCAGTCGGAGGACTGACAGAGGAACTTAAGGTGGCATTTAATGATATTGATTATTGCTTGAAGGTCCGTGAACTTGGAAAACTGGTGGTATATGATCCATATGCAGAGCTTTACCACTATGAGTCGAAGTCGCGTGGACTTGAGGATACCCCGGAAAAGGTGGAGCGGTTCCAGCGTGAGATCGCAGTATTCCAGGAGCGGTGGCCGAAGATCTTAAAATCCGGAGATCCGTATTTCAATCCGAACCTGTCCTTAGATAAAGCGGATTTTTCTTTGAAGTAGACCATGTGGAAATGTTTTCACATGCGAAGAGAAAGGCATGGGAATTATTATGATGAAAGTATATATCTGTCCAAACTGTGGCTGGCTTCGGGCAGTCTCAAGGCGGAAGGATGTAGAGTGCTTCAAATGCGGGGAAAAGCAGATGGAGCTTACGAAAATGACATATGAAAAATATGCGTTCTTAAATGAACAAGAACGTCAGGATTATTCGGAGAGCTGGATGTATATTCATAAAAAGGGAAAAGTTTGATATGAAGATTACAGGTTATAAAATAAAAAAAGCAGTCCTTTACCTGAAGCATTATGGCTGGAAGCGGTTCTGGGTGCGTGTGGCGGAACGGTTAGAGCCGGACGAAGTACAGTATGATCCGTGGTATCAGAAGCATAAGATCACGCAGGTAGAATGGAACAGACAGAAGGAAGATGCCGACAGCTGGGAGAATCGTCCACTTTTTAGTATCTGTGTTCCGGTCTATCAGACACCGGAGCTGTTCTTACGGCAGATGATAGAGTCCTTACAGGCACAAAGCTATACGAACTGGCAGCTCTGCCTTGCAGATGGTTCGCAGGATGATTCCGTAGAAAGACAGATCCTTACACACTGGCAGGAAGAGAAGCGTATCAGTTACAGACATCTTCCTGAGAACCTTGGGATTGCGGGAAATACAAATGCAGCATTGGAATTGGCAGCGGGAGAGTGGATCGGACTGTTAGACCATGATGATACGCTTGCACCGGATGCCCTGTATGAGGTGCTTGCCAATGCGGGTATCAATCCTGCAGCAGCATCAAAGGCATATGCATATGATGATGCATACTGGGCATGCCACAGGCAGCCGGATGTGATCTACACTGATGAAGATAAGGTATCACAGGACTTAAAAAAGCATATCAAGGCACACTGGAAGCCGGACTACAGCCCGGATCTTTTACGGTCGAACAATTATATCACACATTTTTTTGTGGCAAAAAGAGAGATCGTAGAAAAGGCAGGCGGCTGTTAAGGCCGGAATTTGACGGCGCACAGGATTATGATTTTATTTTCCGCTGCATACAGGAAGCACATCATGTCGGACATGTTCCGAGAATCCTGTATCACTGGAGAACTTCGGAGGGCTCTACCGCGGATAACCCGATCAGCAAGCAGTATGCATTTGAGGCGGGTAGACGGGCGATTGCAGAGAATATGAAGCGTCAGGGCATAGCCTGTAAGGTAGAACAGACGAAGAATTTAGGCTTTTACCGGGTGATCTATCCGGTTACCGGCACGCCGCTTGTTTCGATTATCATACCGAATAAGGATGAGGCAGCGACCCTTTCGACCTGCCTTTCCTCGATCGCAAAAAGCAGCTATCCGAATCTGGAAGTAATTATCGTAGAGAATAACAGTACCGATCCTGAGACCTTTGCTTATTACGAAAAACTGACCGGACAGCCGTATACGAAGGATGGCATCTTAGAAGGAACGTTTACAGGCACAGGAAAGATTAAGGTAGTAACCTGGGCAGGTAAGTTTAACTATTCCGCGATCAACAATTATGGTGCACGTTATGCGGACGGGGAATATCTGGTCTTACTGAATAACGATATTGAACTGCGGACGACAGACTTTATCGAAGAACTGTTAGGCAACTGCCAGCGTAAGGATGTTGGAATCACAGGTGCAAGGCTGGTATATGATGACCATACCGTACAGCATGCAGGGATCGTGGTCGGAATCGGTGGAATTGCCGGCAATATGTTTGTCGGTCTGCCGGAGGAGCGGGACGGCTATCTGCATCGTGCCGTGATACAGACGAATTACAGTGCTGTGACCGCGGCATGTCTGATGGTAAAACGCAGTATCTTCGATGAAGTGGGCGGTCTGACCGAGGAGTTAGAGGTTGCGTTTAATGATGTAGACTTCTGTCTGAAGGTCAGAAAGCTGGGGTATCTGGTGGTTTATGATCCGGCGGTTTTGGCATATCATTATGAGTCAAAGTCCCGTGGAAGTGAAGATACGGTAGAAAAGGTACAACGGTTTGAGCGGGAAATTGCCTATATGAAGCAAAAATGGCAGGATATTTTCACGTATGGTGATCCATACTATAATCAGAATCTTACACTGACGAAGTCAAACTATTCTTTAAAACAGAATCACACATAAATTTAAGAAATTTTAAGAAAGTTTTGATTGTTGTTTCAAACACCATATTGTATCATTAAGACAATATATGGAAGTTCGTTAGAGTGGATGCTATCGTTTATATGAGGTAATACATGTATAAAAAAGAGAAAAGAAGCTGGATGAAGCATATCGATTTTACGATTGCCGATATCCTGTGCTTACAGGCAGCATTTATTATATCTTATTTCATCCGACTGGGATTTATGGTTCCATACAAGAATGAGCCATATCAGAGACTGGCGATTATTTTACTGATGCTGGACATCTGTGTGGTCTTTTTCGTGGAGACTTATCAGGGAATCCTGCGCAGGAATCACTGGCAGGAGTTAAAGGCGGTACTGATGCACTGTACCGTGATTTTCCTTGGGATGACATCCTATGTCTGGGTGACGAAGCAGTCGGAGATCTATTCCAGACAGATCCTTCTGGTATTCTGGGGACTGTCGATCGTTTTTGAATATGTCGAGCATTGTGCATTAAAGATCTGGGTCCGCAAAAGACTTCGGAATGCAAAGAACCAGTCTGCGATGATCATTGTTACGACAGATGAGAGAGTGGAACAGTGTATTAAGGATTTTGAGAGCAACCGTTACCGGGAGTTTATTGTCCGAGGCGTAGTGGTCGTGGATAAGGACCGCAAGGGTGAGGTCATTCGTGAGATACCGGTTGTTGCGAATGCGGATGACTTTTTTGAATATGTCCGTACCAATGTGGTAGACGAAGTATTTATCAATGGAAACTCCATTGACAGCAGTGAGGCACTTGCCGAGGATCTGTTAGAGATGGGAGTTACGGTACATTTTAAGCTTGTACACGAATCAAAGCTGATGCCGAATAAGGTGATCGAGGAATGTGGGAATTATATGGTGCTGACTTCCAGTATGTGCATTGCAAGTCCTAGACAGCTGTTTATCAAGCGGTGTATGGATATTTTCGGAAGTCTCATCGGACTTGTGATCATGGGAATTGCATTTCTTATTTTCGCACCGGTCATTAAGCATCAGTCACCGGGACCAATCTTTTTTTCGCAGATCCGTGTTGGAAAAAATGGAAGAAAGTTCAAGATCTATAAGTTTCGCTCAATGTATACCGATGCAGAGGAACGGAAGCAGGAACTGATGAAGGATAATGAGATGGATGGATTGATGTTTAAGATGGACAACGATCCAAGAGTTTTCCCTGCCGGGAAGATCATGCGGAAGCTTTCGATTGATGAACTGCCACAGTTTTGGAATATTTTAAAGGGAGAGATGAGCCTGGTCGGTACAAGACCACCGACTGTAGATGAGTTTGTACAGTATGAAGCACATCACCGTGCAAGACTTGGAATCAAACCGGGGCTGACCGGCATGTGGCAGGTAAGCGGCCGGAGTGACATCACGGATTTTGAAGAAGTAGTGAAGTTAGATACCCAGTATATTTCAAACTGGTCACTTGGACTGGATGTGAAGATCCTGTTTAAGACGATCGAGGTTGTAGCAATGGGAAGCGGTGCGAAGTAATATGACAGATATCAGTATTGGGATCGTGGCGTATGAGAATGAGACAGATGTGAGAAATGCGGTTGCATCGATTGAAGCTTATACACCGGACACCATTTCAAAAAAATTATATATTATAGATAATAGCATAGAAGAAAATAACCTGAGCAGTATAGAAACGGAGTATTCGGATGTGAGTTATGTCCGCACCGGGAAAAATCTTGGCTTTGGCGGTGGACACAATTACATATTACCAATGCTTGATTCGCACTACCATGCGATCGTGAATCCGGATATTATTCTCAGATCGGATGTATTTTCACCGCTGTTAGTGTTTATGGAGGACGAACGCATTGGTATGTGTGTTCCAAGACTCTGCGATGAAGAAGGAAAGCTGCTTGCTGTATACCGGCGGGAACTTACCGTTGCAGATCTTTTTATCCGGATGTTTGCAAAGGGACTTTTCAAAAAGCGTCAGGCATATCATACGATGCAGGATATGGATTATACGAAGCCGTTTGATGTGCCTTTTGCGCAGGGAAGCTTTCTGGTGATCCGGACACAGTTGTTTCGTCAGATCGGAGGCTTTGATGATCATTTCTTTCTCTATATGGAGGATGCAGATCTCTGTAAACGGGTGAATGATGTTTCGGTACTGCGTTACTGCCCACAGGCAGAAGTGATCCATAAGTGGCAGCGTGGTTCCCATAAGAACCGGAAGCTGTTTTTCATACATCTGAAGTCAATGCGGATTTATTTTCAAAAATGGGGGTGGAAGTTCCTATGATCCGAGCATCTGTTGCGATGATCACATATAATGGAGAAAATTATGTTAGGGAACAGATCGCATCTGTTTTAGCCGGAATGGGCGAACAGGATGAACTTGTTATATCGGATGATGGTTCGACCGATCATACGGTACAGATCTTAGAAGAATATGCCATGCAGGATGCAAGGATACGCCTGACAACCGGTCCGGGGCGGGGCGTAAAGGTGAATGTAGACCACGTTCTGAGGGAATGCCACGGTAAGTTCATTTTTCTGGCAGATCAGGATGACATCTGGAAGCCGGAGAAGATGGAATGCGTGTTACAGACCTTTGTAAAAACAGGATGCAGTGTGGTAGTGCATGATGCAACGGTCGTTGCAGGAGATGGCAGTACCGTATTGCGTGATTCCTTCTATACCTTTAAGAACTCCGGGGCAGGAGTGCTAAAAAATATCTGGCGGAATACATATGTAGGATGTTGTATGGCATTCCGGCAGGAACTGTTAGAGGATGTACTGCCGATTCCGGATACGATTGAGATGCATGACCAGTGGATCGGTGTGATCAATGACCGGTTAAAGGGAGGAACCTGCTTTTTGCCGGATAAGCTGCTTTTGTACCGCAGGCATGGAGAAAACAGTTCGAATATGTCACATTACGGAATCAAAAAAATGTTGCATAACCGATTGGCTTTTATCCACGAACTGCATGCAAGAATCCACGAAATCCAGAAAAACAGATCTTGTTGACAGATGTAAAAATGTGGTATATAGTAAATTCGGTTTACACTTTTTGGCAGATTCCGCCCGGAATCTGAATGAGAATGAAGCATAGGTGGAAAAATTCATGAGTACAAAGAAGAAGATGACAAAGAAACAGCGCAGAAAAAAGAAGATCATTATCTTTGCAATAGAGATCATTCTGTTGCTTGTTTTACTGGTAGGTGTGTTTGTCTGGTCAAAGTTAAATAAGATCGAAAAAACAGACCTGAAAAAAGAAGATGTAAAGGTCAATGAATTAGACGAGACAACGAAGGAATTATTACAGGGATATACTAATATAGCGGTCTTTGGTCTGGATAACCGTTCGAACGGAAGCTTTGAATCCGGTAACAGTGATGTGATCATGATCGCAAGTATTGATAATGACAGCAAGGAAGTAAAGCTGGTATCGATCTATCGTGACAGCTATCTGAATATCGGTGATAACACTTACCGTAAGGTCAATGCAGCCTTCGCAAAAGGCGGCGTGAAGAATGCGATTGAGACACTGAATACGAATCTCGATCTGGACATCAGCCAGTATGTAGTTGTTGACTTTAATGCAGTTTCCGATGCAATCGATTTATTAGGCGGTGTTGAGATCCAGATCGAACAGGAAGAGGTAGAGCTGTTAAACAGCTATACACAGACGACAGCAGAAGTAACCGGAAAGAAAGCAAATTATATCAGCGGACCGGGACTGTATACCTTAGATGGAACACAGGCAACCGGATATGCGCGGATCCGCTATACCGCAGGTGATGATTACCGTCGTACCGAACGTCAGCGTACCGTTGTAGAACAGATGGTAAAAAAGGCGAAAAGCGCAGATTTGTCTACCTTAAACAGCATCATTGATAAGGTCTGTGATGAGGTAGAGACCAACATGGCAAATACAACGATTCTTGGTCTTGCATCAAGTATCATGGATTATGAGATGGCAGGTACACATGGCTGGCCGTTTGAGTTAAATACCGAGCAGCTTGGCGGTAAGAAGGGTGATGTTGTTGTTCCGACCGATCTGGTAACAAACGTATCCGAGTTACACCGGTATCTGTTTAATGAAACAAACTACGTTCCATCCAATACCGTACAGAAATACAGTAAGGAGATCTCTTATGAGACCGGATATACAGCTAATGATACGGTACGAAGAGACAATCCGTTTGATACAGAAGATGGAATAGAAGGTACAGAGAGTGGAAGTACAGACAGCGGGAATACGACAGCAGAGTAGTTTATGGAATAAGAAATATCAACTGCCCTTATGTGGGAAAAGTTATATTTCGTCCTTGACAGATAGTTATGACTGACCTATAATTGCTAAAAAGCAAACCGATGATTGAGAAGAGTAGGCAGACGAAACGGTAATCCAGAGAGTTGTGCATTGGTGGAAGCACGATATACACGGGTAGGCTGAATGGACTCATAAGGGTGGAGAGAAATGCAGATGCAGAGTAATGTCCAACGGGTGTCTCCCGTTACAGAGAACAGGTGTTAGATGACACTGACAGAGTGATGGAGTAATTCCATAAGACAGGTGGTACCGCAGAAGATATAAGCTTTTGTCCTGATATTCAGGACAAGAGCTTTTTTTATTAGAAAGGAGCAGGCTATGAACAAAGGAAGATTTGGTATTCATGGTGGACAGTATATTCCGGAGACACTGATGAATGCGATCATGGAACTCGAGGAGGCTTATGACAAGTACAAGGACGACCCGGAATTTAACCGGGAGCTGACGGAACTGTATAACGAATATGCAGGACGTCCAAGCCGTCTTTACTTCGCAAAGCGTATGACAGAGGATCTCGGTGGAGCGAAGATCTACTTAAAGAGAGAGGATCTGAACCATACCGGTTCCCATAAGATCAATAACGTATTAGGACAGATGCTTCTTGCAAAAAAGATGGGCAAGACGCGTGTGATCGCCGAGACAGGTGCCGGACAGCATGGTGTTGCAACAGCAACCGTAGCCGCCATGATGGGTATGGAATGTGAGATCTTCATGGGTAAGATGGACTGTGAGAGACAGGCATTAAACGTATACCGTATGAAGCTCTTAGGCGCAAAGGTACATCCGGTGGAGGAAGGAACCAAGTCCTTAAAGGACGCCGTATCGGCAACCTTCCGTGAATGGACGAGGAGAATCGATGATACCCATTATGTATTAGGTTCTGTCATGGGACCATATCCGTTCCCGGGCATGGTACGTGACTTTCAGGCAGTGATCAGCCGAGAGATCAAGCAGCAGATCATGGAGAAGGAAGGAAAGCTTCCGGATGTTGTCATGGCATGTGTCGGTGGTGGATCAAATGCCATGGGTGCCTTTTATCATTTTATCGAAGAACCATCGGTAAAACTGATCGGCTGTGAAGCAGCAGGACGTGGAATTGATACTTTTGAAACAGCGGCTACCATCAACACCGGTAAGATCGGTATTTTCCATGGAATGAAGTCCTACTTCTGTCAGGATGAATACGGTCAGATCGCACCGGTATACTCTATCTCAGCTGGACTTGACTATCCGGGAATCGGACCGGAACATGCATATCTGCATGACAGTGGACGTGCCCAGTATGTAGCAGTAACCGATGATGAAGCAGTTGATGCATTTGAATATCTTTCGAAGATCGAGGGTGTGATCCCTGCAATCGAAAGTGCACATGCAGTTGCATATGCAAAGAAGCTTGCACCAACGATGGATAAGGATCAGATCATTGTAATTAACATATCAGGACGAGGCGATAAGGACGTAGCAGCAATCGCCAGATACAGAGGGGAGGACCTTTATGAGTAACATCAGAAAAGCATTTGACCATGGAAAAGCATTTATTCCATTTATTACCTGTGGGGATCCGTCACTTGAGGTGACCGAGCAGATTGTCATTGAGATGGAAAAGGCAGGCGCAGACCTGATCGAATTAGGAATTCCGTTTTCCGACCCGACCGCAGAAGGCCCGGTAATTATGGAGGCAAATATCCGTGCACTTGCAGCAGGAACAACGACCGATAAGGTCTTTGAGATGGTAAAAAGACTGCGTAAGACCGTGAAGGTGCCAATGGTATTTATGACCTATGCCAATGTGATCTTCTCCTATGGGGCAGAGAAGTTTATCCGTACCAGCAGTGAGATCGGAATCGATGGATTTATCCTTCCGGATATCCCATATGAAGAAAAGGGAGAGTTCCTTGACATCTGCAAGAAATACGATATGGATCTGGTATCCATGATCGCACCGACCTCCCATGACAGGATCAAGATGATCGCAGCAGATGCAACCGGATTTTTATACTGTGTATCTTCGCTAGGTGTTACCGGAACGAGAAGTCAGATCACAACAGATGTCGGGGCAATGATCAAAACGGCAAAGCAGGTCAGTGATGTGCCATGTGCGATCGGTTTTGGAATCTCAGGACCCAAGCAGGCAAAGGAGATGGCAAAGAGTGCAGACGGTGTCATTGTAGGATCGGCGATCGTCCGTCTCTGTGCCGGGGATGGGGAAAAAAGCCCGGCAAAAATCGCTGAGTTTGTACGCATCATGAAGGAAGCGATTGCCACTGTCTGATGACAGAACTGACAAAATTTGCGGGAAAAATAAAAGAAAAACATAAGAAATGCAGCATTGAAATGCATCCTGAATATTGCTATAATAACGCTATATGTATTTTGGGCATATTATAGGAATTGAAATAGACTACAGCAGATCAGGAGGATATCATATGTGTGGTATTGTTGGTTACATAGGAAAGGAACAGGCAGCACCGATCTTGTTAGACGGTCTGTCTAAGCTGGAATACAGAGGGTATGATTCGGCAGGAATGGCGGTTTACGATGGCGAGAAGATCAATTGTGCCAAGGCAACCGGACGTCTGAAGGTATTATATGACCTCACACATGGCGGAGAGACCATGCCGGGATGCTCCGGTATCGGACATACCAGATGGGCTACCCACGGTGCACCGTCGGATGTGAATGCACATCCGCATTTCAATGCAGATAAGACGATCGCAGTGGTTCATAACGGAATCATTGAGAACTATGTGAAGTTAAAAAAGAAGCTGACGGATAAGGGATATGAATTCCGTTCTGAGACAGATACCGAAGTAGTGGCACATCTGTTGGATTACTATTATAAGGGCGATCCGTTAGAGGCAGTAACAAAGGTTATGCATCGTGTGGAAGGTTCTTATGCACTTGGAATTATTTTCTTAGAGCATCCGGATGTGATCTATTCGGTAAGAAAAGACAGTCCGCTGATCGTAGGACGCGGCAAGACAGGTAATCTGATCGCATCGGATGTGCCTGCTGTTTTAAAGTATACAAGAGATGTATATTTTATCGAGAATGAAGAGATCGCGCGCCTTTCCGCAGAGGATATTGCATTCTTTAATGTAGACGGAGAACCGATTGAGAAGGAATCCAAGACGATTGAGTGGGACATCAATGCCGCAGAAAAGGGTGGCTATGAGCACTTCATGTTAAAGGAGATGAACGAGCAGCCAAAGACTGTCCGTGATACCATGAATCCAAGGATCAAGGACGATCAGATCGTGATCGAAGAACTGGGCATGACAGATGATGAGATCCGGGCGATCAAGAAGATCCATATCGTTGCCTGTGGTTCTGCATACCATACCGGTGTAACGAGCAAGTATATTTTCGAAGGACTTGCAAGAATCCCGGTTGAGGTTGATGTGGCATCCGAGTTCCGTTACCGTAACCCGATCTTAGAAGAAGGTGCGTTAGTACTGATCATCAGCCAGTCCGGTGAGACGGCAGATTCCCTTGCAGCACTCCGTGAGGCGAAAAAGCAGGGCATCCAGACACTTGGAATTGTCAACGTAGTCGGAAGCTCGATCGCAAGAGAGGCTGATAAGGTGATGTATACCTGGGCAGGTCCTGAGATTGCAGTTGCGACCACAAAAGCATACAGTGCACAGCTGATTGCACAGTATCTGCTTGCAATCAAGTTTGCAAATGTCCGTGGCAAGTTAAGCGATACAGAGATGGCTGCAATGCTTAAGGATATGAAGAAGCTGCCGGATCAGATCGAGATGCTTCTGAACAATAAGGAACGTATCCAGAAGTTTGCAAACCGTTATATTGCAGCGAAGGACGTATTCTTTATCGGACGTGGTATTGATTATGCCATTTCCTTAGAGGGGTCCTTAAAGTTAAAGGAGATCTCCTACATTCATTCTGAGGCATATGCAGCAGGAGAGTTAAAGCACGGAACCATTTCCCTGATCGAGGATGGAACTTTGGTTGCTGCGGTTGCAACACAGGATGATCTGTTTAAAAAGACACTCAGCAACATCGTGGAAGTACGTACCCGTGGTGCATTTGTTATGGCAGTGACGAATGAAGGAAATACAGAGATTGAGAAGAATGCAGATTATGTGATCTATATTCCTCAGACGAATAAATATTTCACGAATTCCCTTGCAATTATTCCGTTACAGCTCTTCAGCTATTATGTATCCGTTGGAAAGGGCTGCGATGTAGATAAGCCTCGTAACCTTGCAAAATCCGTAACGGTTGAGTAAGTAAAAGAAAACCGGGCTGTCGTTTCCGAAAGGAGGCGGCAGCCTGTTTCGTTTACATGGAAAAGGAGAAGATAGATGAAAGAAAAGTGTCTCCGGCTGTTTGAACAGCTTGTAAAGTTTGGAATCGTTGGTGTGATCGCATTTTTGATCGATTACGGGGTATTGTTTGTGCTGACGGAATATGCAGGTGTCTATTATCTGATCTCAGGAGCAATTTCGTTTACCGTGTCGGTGATCTTTAACTATCTGGCAAGCATGAAGTATGTGTTTGCAGGAAAAGAGGATATGAGTAAAAAAAAGGAGTTCACCATTTTCGTGGTCTTAAGTGTGATCGGGCTTGGAATCAATCAGATCCTGATGTGGCTCGGTGTGGATATCTTTCATATCCATTATATGGTGACTAAGATTTTTGCGACCGCATTTGTCATGGTTTACAATTTTGTGACAAGAAAAATATTTTTAGAGGAAAAAAGTGCGGATTAATCACAAATTAGACACAACTATCGGGTAAGATGTGGGTATACATTAAGAGAGAAGGGAGTATCTGTAAGATGGAATCCTATTATTCTTATCAAATGAATCCTAATCAGGAACAGAATACAAAACAGGAACAGACTCCGGATCAGGAGCAGAATACACAGCAGGCACAGGACAATGCATGGAGCGCACAGGCACAGTACACGCAGTATAAGAAGCCGCCGAAGAAGACGCGCCCACCGAAGAAAAAGTCCGGTTTTGGTGCAAAGTTTGCAAAATGTGTAGCACTTGCACTTGTTTTTGGTCTGGTTGCCGGAACAGCCTTTGAAGGAGCGAGAATGTTTTTTACATCCGTAACCGGAGGTACGAAAAGCGAAGTAAAAACAGAAGCGTCGGCACCGGTTTTAAATAAGACTGCTACGACGGCTCAGGATACCGTACCGGAAGGCAGCAATGGAGATAAGATCACATCCGTAACAGATGTATCCGGCATTGTGAAGAACGTCATGCCAAGCATTGTTGCAATTACCAATATGAGTGAGACACAGTATCAGAACTGGTTCGGACAGATACAGAATTACGAGAGTGAGAGCGCAGGCTCCGGTATTATCGTAAGCCAGGATGAGGACAATCTCTATATTGCAACGAATAATCATGTGGTAGCAGATGCAACCAGCATTACCGTTCAGTTCTCGGATGATAAGACAGCCGGTGCTGAAGTAAAAGGAACAGATCCGGGCAATGATCTTGCAGTTGTTGCCGTGAAGTTATCCGACATTGAGAGTGATACACTAAGTTCGATTAAAGTGGCAACGCTGGGTGACTCCGATGCGGTGAAGGTTGGCCAGCCGACGATCGCAATCGGCAATGCACTAGGCTATGGACAGTCGGTAACGACAGGCGTTGTCAGTGCGTTAGACCGTGAGGTATCCGTAACAGATGAAGAGACCGGTACTACGACCACGAGTGAACTGCTTCAGACTGATGCAGCGATCAATCCGGGCAACAGCGGTGGCGCACTTTTGAATCTTGCCGGAGAAGTGATCGGTATTAACTCCGTGAAATATTCCGATACCACGGTAGAAGGCATGGGTTATTCGATCCCGATCAATACAGCATCCCCGATCATTGAGAAGCTGATCAAACGGGAGGCAGTGTCGGAAGGCAAGACCGCATACCTTGGCATATCCGGTGTCGATGTGTCTAGTTCGGTGGCAAAGACCTATAACATGCCGGAAGGAATCTATGTTTATCAGGTAGTCAGCGGTTCTGCAGCAGAGAAGGCAGGAATCGCGCAGGGTGATATCATCACGGAGTTTGACGGAACGAAGATCAAGACGACCGCAGACTTTGAAGACCAGATGCAGTACTATGCGGCAGGTCAGGAAGTCGAAGTTACCATTCAGCGGTTATCAAATGAACAGAACGGCCAGTATCAGGAACAGAAGCTTACCGTGACACTTGGCAGGAAGAATTCCTGATGATATATAGGAACTTCATGGCTCAGATGTCAGAATTTTTTTCATTCAAAAGGCAAAATGCACAAACTATGTAAAGCAAACTTTTATTTGCGCTTTTCGTAAGCAGTTAGTTCACGATGCGCATTGCAAATGTTTGCGGAACGTATTTTGTGCATTTTGTCTTTTATATAACTTGAAAGCATATATTTTACACAATATCAGTTGTTATGCCCCCTGAAATGTGCTAACATTATCTTAGTCCAGTATACGAATTTGGAGGTATTTACCATGAAAAAGAAAAAAGTAGTCATTGCATTGGGACACGAAGCATTAGGAACCACACTTCCGGAACAGAAGAAGGCTACCAGACAGACTGCAAAGGCAGTAGCTGATTTTATAAAGGATGATTATCAGATCGTTATTACACACAGTAACGGCCCGCAGGTGGGAATGATCCATACCGCCATGGCAGAGTTCTGCAGAATCTATCCGGAATATACGGCAACACCGATGTCGGTATGTTCCGCGATGAGCCAGGGTTATATCGGTTATGATTTACAGAATGCGATCCGCAGCGAGTTGTTAAACCGTGGAATTTATAAGTCTGTTTCTACCGTACTGACACAGGTGGTGGTAGATCCTTATGATGAGGCATTCTATCATCCGTCAAAGGTCATCGGCCGTGTGATGACAGAGGAAGAGGCAGAAGCTGAGGAGAAGAAGGGCAACCATGTTGTGAAGGTAGAGGATGGATACCGCAGAATTGTTGCAGCGCCAAAGCCGATTGATATTGTAGAGATCGATGCAGTGAAGGCATTATCCGATGCGGATCAGGTAGTAATCGCATGCGGCGGTGGCGGAATTCCTGTGCTTTCCCAGGATAACAGCTTAAAGGGTGCAAGTGCAGTCATCGAGAAGGATCTTGCTGCAGGAAAGCTTGCAGAGCTGATCGATGCAGATGAACTTGTGATCTTAACCAGTGTAGAGAAGGTATGCCTGAATTATGGTAAGGAAAATGAGAAGCCGTTAGAATCCATGACGGTTGCAGAGGCGAAGCAGTATATTGCAGAAGGCCAGTTTGAGGAAGGAACCATGCTTCCAAAGATCGAAGCAGCGATTGACTTTATTGGTAATTCCGCAGTAAGAAATGTACTGATCACAAAACTGAATCCGAATCAGGAAGCAGGAAGCAAGATCAGTGGAACAAGAATCCATAAGTAAGAACAGATGACAGGCAAAGAGTAAAGAAGGACCGAAAAATGAGACAGAGAAAAAGAGTGCTGGCAGCAGTGCTTAGTTTTCTGATGCTTTTTGGAACAGACAATAGTATGAACATATATGCATCGGAGATAACAGGTGAGAATCTGGGATCTCCGATGCAGTCTGTGGAAGAGACAGAGACTGAGACACAGGAAGAAACAAAGACAGAGAATGCAGCCGCAGAGCAGAGCCAAGTTGGAGA
>OBLI01002698.1_pt1 | contig 14678 bp, 18 predicted proteins | sample 1519701 | NCBI WGS metagenome assembly OBLI01 (sample SAMEA3663005, study PRJEB22513) | pig gut metagenome | biome: pig gut; feature: pig-associated habitat; material: faeces | place: France | collected 2012 | reverse complement strand
CGAACCTCACGGCTGACCCTATCCATAGAACATTAATTCAATCAACTATTTTTTGTTATTACCTCAACCGCATTTTCACTTCCTGCATAATTTTGAGGTTTATATTGCTTTCAGACATTCCTTTCGTTCCCTTGATAGTGAACATAGACACCTCTTTTTCCTTGTCGGGATCGAGATATGCGGTACAGAACACACACGGCTGTCCGTTTAACTTGTCATCCTCTTTCTCAATGTAATACTTTCCAATCTTTAGCATAATCTTTCTATTTTTTAGTTATTATACATTAAGTGTCATTACGGCAAAAACAATTCCCATTGCCTCTCCACTTGCCACAGCATAATCCCGTCTGTCAAATGCGCCGAACTTCTTGCAGAACTCTTCAAAGGATTCCACGCACTCATCGAAACATTTCCTCATTTCTGTTTCAGTATTGCAATCCTTTTCGGTTGTTCTTTCAATCCCGTCAGAATAAATCTTTGAGAATATCACTCTTTTAGCCATAATCAAATTTTACCTTTAGTTGTTGAACTTGTTTCCTTTACACTTGCAAATATAATCAAAGTTTTTATTTCTACAAAATTTAATTAAGGTTTAACCTTTATGGTTTTTTAGCAGTTCCCTTTCTTCATAATTAAGAAATTCAGTGACATCCTTTGTGCAGTCAAAAAGACTTCTCAAATCCCATATTTCATAAGAATATGTACCGCATTTGATTTTTCTCCCATACGGGTCTTCGTCATAGTTGTCGCAAACTTTATAAAAGACTTGTTTTGCACCTTTCAATGTTGGCAGAAACTCTCTCAAATACCTTTCATTTAGATTATTGGTTGATAACACGACTACGGGGCATTTAGGGTCGCAAACACGCAAGCCATAAAGCCATGTATTGCCGTTATAGATAACATCTGTCTGATACCTTTTATCATTGAGTAAACAGGCATATGTACCATTCCACCTGCCGCCATCAATAATCTGTAAATCGTCTCTTGTTGCCATAATTCTTAATAATTAAGTTTATTAATATTGTTTTTGTTATTGCAAATATAGGCAAAAAAATTAAGACGGCAAAATTTAATTTTCGCCATAAAACGATTTAATTGATAGTAGAAAATTAAGGCTATTATCCTATAAAATAAAAAAATAAATGACATTTCCAAACAAAACAATAAAAAAAAATGCAGAGAAATTTTATATTCCCTGCATTACTCCTTATTGATACTCAACCGAGTATATTACAATAGGATGTAACCTCTATATACATCACTGAAACTCTTGTCCGTCAAGTCGGTGTATTCCTTGATATGGTTATAGACGTGTTCCAAGCAAGCATAGATGACATCAAACCCAAATCCGTTCAAAATTACATCCGTTTCAAACCCATACGGGTCTGTTGCTATTTTGAAGCCGCCTGCCCTTGCAATAAACTTATTTATCTCGTATGAATATACACTCCCGTCCTCCTTCACCTCTAAGGCATAGAAACATACCTCACGGGACATACCGCTCTTTGCGACGTGCTTAACCACTGCCGCGATATTTCCTTTCTTCATATTCTTAACGAATCTTTCTGCCTGCTCTTTGCCCTCACCATTGAGGTACTCTCTGAACTCCTTTTCACCCCACTTGCTAAAACTTTTTCCCATAACCGAAAAATTTTAAAATTGTTAAACTTACCTTGTAGTTGTTTTCCTTTCTCAACTACGATGCAAAGATAAGAACAATTTTCCGTACTACCAAACTTTTTTTATATAAATCGTTTTACATCTAAAAATTAAATTTCCGCCTATTATTCTATAAAATAAAAACTTTTTCCTTATATGCAAGAAAAATCTTAATTTTTTTATCCTCTCAGTCTATAATCGTTCATATTTTCTTCTGCCTATTATAGTTTAATCTGCTGAATCCCATATTTACCCATTTTTAGGCTCTATTTGGGTGTTATGCCTATTAGGTGGAGGGATTAATCATATTTTATATTATTGCCCCAAATAAACCGATTTAAATGGAAATTTAATTTTTAGGGTTTAATGTTTTGTATTATCCTATAAAATAAAAAACTTTTTGATATATCCAAATAAAAATAAAAAAAGATTGAGAAAAATTAAATTTCCTCAATCCTTAAAATGTATGTACGTAGGCGCGTTATTTTGCCCTTAAGTGTCTTTCAAACAAGTCTTTAATACTTTCAGTAAAATCAATATCTTCAAATTCTGTGCCGTACTGAAATGAACTTTTAGGAGCAATACCCTCTTCGTTTCTATGTCTGTAGGGGATTTCAGAACCCATAACGCGTAGATATACCGAATATTGAAATGGCGGTGCACTTTCAAAATCTCTTTGCGGTTTCGTATTGTCAATTATTTTCATTCTACACCAATCGAAATTGTCAATATAGCCACTTTGCTTATATATAGCGAAAAAAATCCCGTTAAACGTAATACGGCTACCAAGAACGTTTCTAAACTTTTTAGGCTTGCCGTTAAAATTGATAATAAGACCGCCCAACTCACTGATATGATAATTCAATGCTAAAGTATCATCATATTTTGCTACAAGCAAGGAAAAACGGCTCATGAACTCTGCGATTTCCTGCTTGCTAATAGGCTCATCTTTCTTGCCTACAAATTTTCCAAATTTTGCCATAATCAAAAATTGTTTATTGGTTTAACTTTTAACTATTGCAAAGGTACAAACCTTTTTCCATATATGCAAAACTTTTTTGACTTTTTTTTGATAAAAATCGTTTTAATAAACTTTTTCCAATTAAATCGTTTTATGGTTTTGGAATTGTCAAAATTAATTTTATTTTATAGGATAAACCCTAAACACATTGATTTTATTTCAGTTCCCAAATCTTAACTATTATTCTATAAAATAATAAAAAAAATCAAATCTCCAAAAAAAAAATAAAAAAAAGTGCAAAGGACTTCACAGCCATTTACACTTATAAAAAATAAGATATGATATAAACCACTGACTTTTTTACGCTCTCATTTTAATTTTTTTCTCTGCAAGGGTAATCAGTTCTCTATCCGTAGCAGTATTTAAATCCACGTTTGCCGTGCCCTCATAATCGTTGAGGTTTCTGCCACTAAAAACTTCTATTTTTCCATTTCTTTCAATAAAGATAACATCGCCAAAGGTCGTTGATACAATTCTATACATAATCTAAAATTTAAAATTGTTTAACTGAAAATCTTTTTTAAAAATTTTAGAGTACCCACACCCACAAAAAGCATGGGTACTCGTTTGAGTATTACTCCTCTTCGTCCTCGTCTTCTTTCCAATCCTCCTCATTATAATCTGGGTCGTTCTCCTCGGCAAACTCTTGAAGTTTGTCATTATTCTTTAGCCATTCATATATCTCCCCAATATCGCCCCTACCTTGACTAAAGAAGATTTCAAGATAATTTACTGAACAGAGTCTTCCGTACCCGTCAAAGTAAAAGTAATCATCATTATAATTAAAGTCGTCATTTACCATTGTAAGTAACTCGCTAGGCTTTTTGCCTGCCAAAAGGTCATCAAGTTCGTCCATGCTGAACAAAGTCTCTTCGTAGCAGTATTCACTACAAAGTACATTCCACAATTCGACTTTTTCAGAATCGTCCAATGTCTTAAAGATTTCTTCAAATTTTTCAAATGTCATTCCTTTCATAATCTTATAGGAATTAAAGCCGTTTTAAAATCGGCAGGCTTGTTGCCGTTGAGGGTTCTCCCTCATTTCCATAGGCAAAGTTAATACTATTTTTTTAATCTACAAAACTTTTTTGACTTTTTTTTGATAAAAATCGTTTTAATAAACTTTTTTTCACCTAAACCGTTTTATGTTTTGCATATCCCAAAATTAATTTTATTTTATAGGATAATAGCCTATAATATTAAAAAGCCTAAACCTATATAATATTATGTAGTCTATTTCAGCTATAAGCGATATTCACCCATTTTTAGCCTATTTTAGCCACTTTCTTTTATTTTAGGATAAATCCCTTATCTTTCATAAAATAAGTCAAAATAAAACGTTAAAATTAAATCTTTCCCTTATCATTGTTTTGACTAAATCTTATAAGCCTATTATCCTATAAAATAATAAAAAAATTCATTTATCCAAATAAAATTAAAAAAATAGGAACTGAGGAAAATTAATTTTTCCCTCAATCCCTATTTATCCGCACGGCTTGTTTCAGTTTCTAAAACAAGTATTTGCCTAATGTTCGTAAATTTCTTCTATTAGTAAATTTTAAATCCGCGCCATAGTTATATTTCATTTCCGCGTCTTCTGTTAGGAACTGCAAAGTAAATACGTTTGTTCCGTCGTGATGCGTGGCCTCGATTATAATCTTGCTATATTCTTTATAGACTTTGCAATAGTCTGCATTATCAATGCATAGCCATAATGCGTGTTCAAAGTCTTTTGCAACTTCGGGGACTATTGTCTTTTTGCCGTCCCACAATCCTAACGTTCCCGAAATGACTACTTTAGCGCCCCATAAATCATTTCCGTCCTTGTCCTTTGCATACTGCATATTAGCAAGAAAATCGTCAATATATTCTGCATAGTATTCGTTTATTTCTTCATCCGTCCCCTCGTGTCCCGTTGATTCAAAAAACTCCTTTCTCCATTCGTCAGTAATTTCTAAAGGTTCGTTGCTGAACAAAATTTGTCTTTTCATAACTTAAAATTTAAAATTGTTAAACTTAATTCTTAGTCATTTCTTATTTGACTTCTGCAAAGGTACGAACCTTTTTTGATATATGCAACTATTTTTAAAATTTTTTTCATAAAAATCGTTTTAGTAAACTTTTTCTATATAAATCGTTTTATGCATTTGCTTTTCTCAAATTTGTTTTTATTTTATAGATTAATCCATATAAAGCCAAAATTAAATCTTATTCTTATATTTTCTATTATCCTATAAAATAAAAATCTTCTCTATATATCCAAATAAAATTTAACTTTTTTATTTAAACGTTTTATTTTCAATCATAACAAAAAAACAAGCCGAACTCTCGTTCAACTTGTTTCCCGTCCTTAAACAGACTGATTTACAACAAAAACGGCATATATATTAAAATTAAATTTGTTTATTTGTTCATTTTCTTCCTCTCTGCCCTCTCAGCCTTTATATCCTCTATGATTACCTTGCTGTCTTGTATTTGCTGACCAATAAATAAAACTAACAAGCCGCCTACAATTATAATATAAAATGCCCAATACAAAATGGTTTGAAGTGTGGCGAAAATCGTTGCTATCATAATTTTTAAAAATTTAGAAGTCATTTCATGTAGGCTGACCTCGTTGCCCTTTTCTTATCTTGCTTTTGCAAAGGTACGAACTTTTTTTTATTCTTGCAAGACTTTTTTAATAAAAATCGTTTTAATAAACTTTTTTTGTGTAAATCGTTTTATGCCCTTGCACATTTCAAAATTAAATTTATTTTATAGATTAATCCCTATTACGCTAAAATTATTCTTTCACTATTATCGCTCTATTATCCTATAAAATAAAAACTTTTTCCATATATCCAAGAAAAAATTAATTTTTTTTTTAATTCCCCGTTAAAACGTTTTATTTTCAATGATAATAAAAAATAGGTAAGACTTATCATCCTACCTATTTAAATCCCTTGTAGCCGCTTTATGCAGTCAAATTGTGGCGTTCTGCATAACCTTTCAACTTCTTGAGCGCGGTCGCTTGTATCTGTCTTATGCGCTCGCCCGTTAGTCCTAACTTGTTAGCGATTCTTTCTTTTCTCCACCCTTGCAAATACCATAACTTAAGGACTTCCCTTTCGGTTTCCGAAATTACTTTGCAGTTGAGGAGTATGTTAATCGTCTCCTTTTTGTTATCGTCCTCAATCTTCGTTTCAACGTCGTTAATGCTCGCGGTTCTTCGCGCTACTTCGCCCACCTCGCTCGCGGTATCGTCGCTGTCGGTGTCTATCTTTGCGTCAAGTGCAGTAAAGGTCGCGCCATGTATCTCTGAGGTGAATTTTACCTCGATACCATGCTCGTTTTTAAGGTAGGACAAAATTTCGGCATCGGTCGGCATCTTGCCATTTTCGGCATAGTAACGTGTCTCGTAATCCTTTACCTTTGAGCCGATTTTGCTCGCGTTGCTTGATTTTACCAAGCCGCTCTCCTTTGCATATGCAGACATATACGCGCGGATATAATGAACCGCGAATGATATGAATTTGAATCCTCTTTGTGGCTCAAATCTATCAACCGCATCCGCAAGCCCTATCGCGCCCTCGCTAAAATAATCGCAAAGCATTTCGCTGTCTCTTGCGTATCTCTTTGCTACCGAATAGACAAAAAGAAGATTACGCTGAATTATTTCCTCGCGGTGTGCGTTCCTATCCGCAAAGGCGGTCTGCTCCTCCTCTTCGGTCATTGGTTCGTGCTTGCCGTCGTGCAGGTCGGCGAGAAGTTTTTTAACCATCTCATTACGATTAACGATTGAAATTTCACGGGTGTTGATTGAACGTGCCATATTATATAAGTGTTTTGGCGTTGTGGGTACTTAGCGGCTTTCCCTTTCCGTTGAGGTGTTTCCCTCATTTCCGAAAGCAAAGGTACGGACTATTTTTTTAACTTCCAAACTTTTTTTTATAAAAATCGTTTTACCCCTCGTAGACTACCGCCAAATCGTTTTAATATATTATCCCGTCTCCTAAATCGTTTTAATGAAAAAAATTAAAGTTTTCCTTGCAAATATAAAATTTAATTTTATTTTATAGGATATAGGCCTGCCTATGTACCCCCTACCCCTACCCCTCCCTATGTAAGTGCTCCCTTTGTCAGACCTCCGTACCACGTCTATATGCGGCGGGGCTAATGGCTGCAATAGATTTACCCTATTTTTTCGATTTTTCCATAGGGGGTACCCCCTTCTTTTGAAAAATGCCTTGTGCGAAAAATTTTTCCCCTATATTTTTGAGTTTTTTCAACATTAAAGTTCTGTTTCATAAAATTAAATCTCCATGCCATGAAAATCAAAGTTCTGTACAGTTTATTAAAATTAAATCTCCGTCTTCTAAAATCAAATCTTTGTCAAAAGGCACTGTCGAGGTGGGAAAATGTGGCGTTTTGGCCACAGGGATACGTCGATCCAAAAACACCGATTTCCATCAGGGGTAGGGGGTATTTTCCAAAAATCAATGCCCCAAAAATTTTTCCCCATATTTTTTTGGAATTTTTCAAAATGGATTCTCTTTGCACTGCTTAAGAAAATTAATTTTCCATCACTTATCAAGATTTGATTTTCGGTTTTTTGAGGACGGGGAATAAAAAAATCTCAGGAAGGTTTATTCCTTTCCGAGATTCCGTAAAATATTATGTTTGATTTTGTATTGCGCGGCAGTTCAATTGCCGTATGCAATCAGTTGGTCGAAGTTGGAGGCGCCTTTGCTCCTCAATATCCATGCGCCCAATCTCATGATTCTGTTCGAGTCCTCGTCGGGGTCTTCCGTGTTCAGTTTCCTGATTGGCACGTTGGATGTGTTTGACAGCAGCCTGCAGCTTTCATTGAAGGCATATCCTCGTGTGCGTTTCAGTTCGGACATCACACTTGGCCTATATTGTTCCAGACCGAATTTGTGCAGGGTGTTGGAGATCAGCGCATATGCGCGGTTGTCTTTTCTGAATATCTCTCCGTCGCTCAACACGTTCAGCAGGTGCAGCAATATTGTGACATATTTGTTTTTATGGGAGATGTCCTTGTGTGCCCTATATAAGGGTTGGTCGCTGTAGTCACGTTCCGTTTTTGCATGGAAGTCGTCCTTGTAAAGCTGTTCGATTTCGTTGTTGATGATGTTGTCGGTCATGAAATTGAAGTCCTTCAGATTGTCGTATATATAAACGGGAATCTTGTTTCTTTTGCCCAATACCCATATGATGACTGCAGTTTCCTTCTCGTTGTTCAGACGTTTCGTGTCATTTGTATCTGTCTTGATATACACATCAATTCTGTTGATATATTTCGATGCGTTTCCAATAGTAGGCTCATAGGAGAAGATTCTATCCTCCATCTCAAAGTTCGGATGGTGCTGTTTTGTACTCGTCATTCCTTCATTATAGGGGTCGTCCTTATAGTAGTATTGTTTTCCCATGGATGCGCCCCAATAGTCAATCGGTTTTCCTGCATACTTTGTCCGCAGGGCATTTCCGTCGAGTTGGATTCTTACGCAGGAACTTAGATGGTTGGCATATCCGATATCCTTGCTTCTCCCGCGTTGTGTAGACAAATAGAACAGCCTTTTGTGGTCATAGGCATCTGAACGGTTGGATGACATGGTAAGATTGAACGTATTATTTTTCAGTATATCAACACACGAATACAATGATGTAAAATGATAAGTCGTATCGCTTATGCCCTCGTTCAGTACCTTTTTAAGGCGTTCTTTTATGATGTTTCCGAGTTGTGCCTCAGTGATTGTTATGTTTGTTTTCATGCGTGTTATCCCTTTCTTTATAAATATCGCCTCAGCATTAATAAAATTCAAATCTTCGGCACTGTTTCATGGAAAATAAAAAAATCTTAGACAATTTAATTCTTTCCTGAGATTCTGTTAAAAAATTAATCTAAATTGATATTGAAGATTTGAATTTTCAGGCATTGCTCAATTTTGGCCATGGTTTCAAGGGTCAGGTTTTCTTGTCCTTTAAGTATTTTTGAGACATATTCTTGAGTACAGTCCAACAGCTTGGATAATTGTTCTTTGTTTATATTAAGTTTTTCCATTTGATCAAGCATCATCATAGCAATATGTTGGGAGTAGCATAGCCATAATTTGTTTTTCATGCGCCACTCCGTTTTTTCACGCCATTTTGATGGAGTCGAGGACTGATGTTCCTTAAGACGGGAAATGATTTCATTGTCTTGGGGCATTTTTTTATTTTTTATTGTTTTTCGCAAATATATAATTAATTTTTATATATTTCAAGAAGTGAGAAATAATAAAATGTGGAAACTATTTATTTATAAAATAAAAAAAATATTGATTGCTATGGAAGATAATATATTGTCAGAAGCTGCAGGGCGATTTCGCATGGTGGCGGGGCCCAACGATTTTTTTGATATTTTGGAAGGCATAAAAGCGGGTCAGTATGTAACTATCGGTTATGTGACCGCAGCAAAGGTCGATTATCCAAAGAAAAAAGTGCTCAATAATGCCACGAACAGAATGAATACCGTAGATGATTATGCGGCATTTGCTAAAAATCTTGGGAAGACAGGAGATGTATGTGGTGTCATAAAGTTGACCATTTATAATATGAAATGGCAAGACAAGGCAAAATTCAATGACAGATACAAACAATATAAGGATACCCGAGACCTGCTCAATAAAAAATATGGCTTTGAAACCAATGCGACAAGGTACAAGACACAGTCAAATCAATTCGGCAACGGGATCAAACAATATAACGGTAACAACGCCGAATTGGAAAAGCATACATATACGGATCTTAATATGTATGGAATTAAGCCAATAGGTACATCTTATTTTTTGACATATCAGGATGGACGGATAGAACCCATAGATAAAGCCATTCTTCCTTTATCAGCGAAAAAGGAGATAAAATCTTTGGTACAGAAATTTACTGATGCAGGCGCTACCGAAGACGAGATTGCGCCGTTGAAGAATTTTGATTACCGCAGGTTTGAACACTCTCATATCCTATTTATTTCAGTAACATCAGAAGGTATACCGACATTGTTCATCAATACCAAATTATCAGATAAAGTAGGGAACGTGGCAAATATAAATCCAAACGACCTGATACAAGTTGCCAAGAGTCGTTATCCTCAATTTACTGCGGCGGAAGTAAATGAAAATAAAGAAGAAAAAATAAAAAAGAGAATTATTATCAAAGAATCTGAATTGAAGGGGTATATTGAGAAACAGGTCAGAAAAATTATATATGAGAGTAGTCAATCCTTTGGAGAAACTTTTGGTGACTTGTCTGAATGAGTACATCCTTTTTCCAATTTTTATTTTTCTTTTGCGGAAAATAACAAAAAGCCCCTCCTATCTAAAAAGGAGAGGTTTTTTATATTAATAATTGAGGGCATCTTCCTTATTGATGAAGAAATGGATGCCGTGCGAGCATTCGTGCCATCTGTTGTCATCAAAACTATCGGGATAAACCATTTCGCCTACAATATATTCAGTCGGAGTGAATTTTTTGCCTGTTATTCGGGTTAGAGGTTCTTGTGTGTCAACATCAACGATTTCCAACACTTTAGCCTTGCTGCATCTGCATTTTCTTGAAGATGTAGATGCTGAACTCCGTTTGGCATCTTCGGGGATTTCGAGTTTGACCAATGCATATGATTTTTTCCCCGTTTCGGAGCCGTCCTTATACATGACTTTCTTCCATCCTATAAATGATCCGTGCGATGGACAGTTGATGGGATAATAGGAATCTATATTGAGTGTTTCATTGTCCTTAATAAGATCATTATCAAAAAAACACGTTTCAAATCTTTTTACCTCTTTAAACTTCGTATTATAATACCCTACGCAAAAACTAAATATATTATTACTTAGGACATCTTTTTCAAATGTTGTGGGGGTAAGATTGCACCAAAAAAAAGCAGAATCAACAATCTCTGAATTTTTAATGACCGCTATCTTAAATGATACTTTTTGGAATACTACGCCATACATCTGCACAGCATCCCACATTGTTCTTGACATATCGCAATTAACAAAAGTTGCATCAGAGATAAACCAATGCGTAAATTTCATTTCACTTAGGTCCGCCCCGATTAATAGTAAACCGTTCAATGCTGCATGTTCTTCAATTGCTTTTTCAAGTGTTATTTTATAGCTATTATTCTCACACCTGTAGCTATAAAGCATATTGCCTTTGTAGTCTTTCAGTTTTATTGTTTTTGCTGTGCTCATAAAATCAATTTTTTTTAGATATTGTTGTATGCCACAAATATATAAAAAAATCCGAAAAGAAAAAATCTTCTCGGATTATTGAAAAAATTAATTATCTTTTCTTTTTCGAATTTTAATTTTATGATTGTAGACAATTTTCGTAGATGGATTGGCATTTACGGCATCAACCTCAATATACTTTGTTCCCCACCTGAAGAAGAGGAATTTTTTCGGTACCCTAACTGCCGCCATTGTTAGGGTATCTACCCCATGGTATGATACATCAACCTTATCATTAGGATAAATTGTTCCTTGTATCTCATTCCAAGAATCAGACCATTTGAAATACTTAGCCTCCTGTTTAATAACCGAACTATCCTTTACAGTAATATAGACAGTATCCCTCAATGTGCTTGAACCGTCTACGTCCGTTTTCGTTCCGGTTGATGAAAGGCTCTCAAGATATTTGTTTTTAATCTTCAGCTCTTTCACCTGTTTCTGCAGTTCGGGAAGGAGCTTTTCAAATTCAGACTTTGTCAGTTCCAATTCCATAATTTTGCTTGCATTTCTGCCGCTTTCCGTCTTATAGTATTCAATGTCGGTCATCAGCGCCGTCTGATTGTTCGTCAGCATGCCGTTCTCAATCTTGGCCCTTTTATAAGAGTTCATAAATATCAAAAGCAGTACAGTTGTCAAAACAATATAAATGCCTACTATCCATTTCCAATATTTCTTAATATTATTTTTGAAATCAAGAAAAAAATTAATTAAATTTACCATAAAATAAAGTATCTTTCCTATAAATAACTATAGGAAAGATTTTTTATCTGGCTGTCAGCGTATCATTTGCCATTATATGATCGTTACCCCATATTAACTCTTTTTGAAGTGGCTGAGATGGCTGAGGCTGAAATGGCTGAGTATTTAGAGGCTGAAATGGCTGAGGTTGCTGCCGTGGAGATAATGGCGAACTATAATCATCATTTTTCAGAACCTTCTTGAGAAATTCTACTGCATTGAACATCTTGCAAATATTATCATCTGTAGGATTACACCACGCCTCGTTAGCCAAGGTCTTAATTTCCTCAAGAATAACTGTTTTAACTTTTTCTTCGATAGTTTTTGTTTCCATGTTAATTAATTATTTTGTCAAAATCAAATATATATTTTTTTTCATAATCATTATCAAGAAGCAAGTCAGTGATTTTGTTTTCTACATTGTCTTGAATTGCTCTCGCTATTGGACGTGCTCCATATTCTTTCTGTTGTTTTATAACCTCGTAGATAAAATCTATGGTTTTGTCTCCATATTTACCGTCAAAATTAATTTTATGCAACCTGCCAATAAGTTTATTTATTTCAAGTTTGATGATATCTTTCAGGTTGTCATCTGTCAGGTCATTAAAATAGATGACATCATTAAGACGGTTAAGGAATTCAGGGGCGAATTTTGATTTTAATGATTTTTCAATAATATTTTTTCTGTTTTGTGCGTTATCAACATTAAAGCCGATACCGTTATTTAATGTTGCGTCTTTAACCCCAACATTGGAAGTCATTATTATGATTGTATTCTTAAAGTCAACCCTATCGCCCATATTATCAGTCAGACAACCCTCATCCAAAACCTGCAGGAACAAGTTGAACACCTTGTCATTCGCTTTTTCAATTTCATCAAAAAGGACAACTGCATATTTTTGATTCTTTACTGCTTCCGTAAGCAAACCGCCTTCCGTGTATCCGACGTAGCCCGCAGATGAACCAATAAGTTTATTAACTGATGTTTCATCTGAATACTCCGACATATCAAATCGCACAAGATATTTTTCATCTCCGAACACCTCTTTTGCAATGGTCTTTGCCATGAGAGTCTTTCCACATCCTGTTCCTCCCACACAGAGAAAACTTCCGATTGGCTTATTGTCAGGGGCGAGGCCCATTTTGTTCCTCTTTATTATTTTGCAAATTTTCTCAATAGCCTCATCTTGTCCGATAACAACTTTTTTTACCGAATCGTCAATGTTTTTTAGGGCTATCTTTTCCGAAAGGGATATTTTTGCAATCGGTATATTCGACATTTTTGAAACAGTATTGAAAATATCCTCCTCTTCAATTTTAGCTTTTTCCATTGAAGCATTATATTTTGCCAACTCATCTCGTTTAGATTCTATATCTTTTTTTAGTTGTTCAATGTTAGTCTCACTATATTTAGTTTTTTCTTTTTTAGTAAGAGTGGATAATTCTTTCTCGATTGGTTTCCTTCCTTTGAGAAGTGAAAGTTTCTTGGCAGCGCCCACTTCGTCCATAAGATTAATTGCCGATATCGGCAAACATCTATCATTCAGGTAACGCATAGCCAATATAGTACATGTTTCCGCAACATCTTTAGGATATGTGACATTATGGTATTTTTCATAATCTGCTTTCAATCCTTGAAGGATGCTAACAGTTTCATTCTTCTGCGGTTGTTCCATTACTATTTTTTGGAACTTTTTTGATATTGACTTATACTTATCCGATAGAGTTTTATATCCTTTGGGCGTTGTTGTAATGATTAATTTAATGTTTTCATTATTCAGAATACCACTGACAACACCTGAAAAGTCATCACTTCTTGAATCTGATACTATTAAGTCCTGTATATTATCTATAAATGCTATGGAATCCTTCTGTTTTTCTAACTCATCTACAAGGGTTTTAATTCTTCCTTCAAATACACCTCTGAATTGGGTACCCGACATCATTTCAGGAAAATTAATATTATAGATTCTTTTTGCAAAAAACTCAGGCAGGTCATCATTTGCGATACATTTTGCAATATGATGTATTAAAGCCGTTTTACCAACGCCGCTCTCACCAACAAGCACAACATTACTTTCTTTCTTCTTAGCCATTGTGCTTATGATGGAATCAATAATTTTATCCCCGCCTACGAACCTATCATTACTTTTTTTGGATAGGGACACCATTTCTGAACAAAAATCAATTTCATCCTTCTTTTTCTTCCTATGTGAATTTCCCCCACTCAAATAATTCATTGTATCTTCCCCATTCAGAGGTATCATGGAGCCATTTTCGCCATTCAAACCAATAGTATATGTAATAACATTATCGGAATTATTGTTAGAAACTAAATTTTGTATAACATCTGACAATTGTTGAAATGTATCTCCATATGATGCAGTCATTGCAACATCATCTTCTGCTTCCAATTTCTTAGCAATTTCTTTTGATCCCTCCTTGACCATATCGTAGGTGATATCTGCCTTTTTAAGAATTTCTCTGAACCCATCGTTTTCATATTTTTTATCTTTAATGAAGGCTAATAATAGATGATCTGATGTAATTGTTTCTTCTTCAGCTAAAATACTTTCATTGTTAGCAAGGTCCAAAAGATGGCTAAAATCGTCTGAGAACGTATACGCATTTTTTGGCTTTACTGCATTCAGGGTTTCTGTTTCTACGATTGCTTTCAACTGATCGTGGACACGTTCAATTTCTTTTCGTGACATGGATTGAGCTAATGCCTCATATAGAAAACATCCCTCAATATCCAGGGCTGTCAGAAAAAATAAATGTTCCGTGATATGAAGTGATGGATATTCTTTCATTATATCCTTTTCCGTCTCCTCGATGAGGTTCAACATCTCCAATGAAAGTTTCTCCTTAGAATTTTTCTTTTTCGGTTGTTTGTTGCCCATGTTAAATAATATTGATTTATATAATAAAAATACTATTTTTTTAAAAAAAGTACAATGGTTACATTTAGAAATTATGATGAA
>OBLI01002696.1_pt1 | contig 14684 bp, 9 predicted proteins | sample 1519701 | NCBI WGS metagenome assembly OBLI01 (sample SAMEA3663005, study PRJEB22513) | pig gut metagenome | biome: pig gut; feature: pig-associated habitat; material: faeces | place: France | collected 2012 | reverse complement strand
TTCAGCGCATTCTTGGCTGCCATAGTGCCATAAGTGATGATATGTGCGCAGTTGTCGTGGCCATATTTATCCATTACCCACTGAAGCACCTTTCCTCTGCCGTCATCATCAAAGTCGGTATCAATATCCGGGAGTGAGATACGGTCAGGGTTGAGGAAACGTTCGAACAGAAGGTCGTACTTCATAGGGTCCAGTTTGGTAATACCCAAGCAATAAGCCACAACGGAACCTGCCGCAGAACCACGTCCTGGACCTACCCAAACGCCTAACTCTTTACGTGCGGAATTGATGAAATCCTGCACGATAAGGAAGTAACCTGGGAAGCCCATGGTCTTCATAATATGGAGTTCGAAGCGTATTCTCTCATCTACCTCCTTGCTGATGCCGTGATTATGCGCCCAATCAGACAGTTCGTCTGGCTGGAGAGCTTTGTCATAAGGGATTTCTTCATATCCAGTGCCGTAGAGACGTGATGCACCTTCGTATGCGAGTTTGCCGAGATAGTCGGCTTCAAACTTGATGCGGTAGAGTTTTTCGAAACCACCGAGCTTCTTGAGTTTCTTCTTTCCGTCTTCTTCTGGCAACTGATTCTTCCAGTATTCGTCAGAAGTAAACTCGTCAAACAGGTCTTGTTCAGAGAATCTTTCCCTCCATTGCTCCTCTGTACCGAATTCTTCCGGAATAGGGAAGAAAGGCATGATAGGGTCGCTCTCGATGTCGTAGGTCTCCACTTTATCGAGAATCTCAATGGTATTGGTGAGAGCTTCAGGTACGTCTTGGAAGATATCGTTCATCTCCTCACGCGTCTTAAACCACTCCTGCTTACTGTAACGCATTCTGGTAGGGTCATCAAGGTCCTTGCCGGTGGAAAGACATAGCAGGTGGTCGTGAGCTTCTGCATTGTCTTCATCCACGAAGTGGGAGTCATTACTGCATATTACCTTGATATTATACTCCTTTGCCAGTTCCAGAAGTACGCGGTTTGCCTTCTGCTGCAGCGGGAAAGTCTCGCGGTTTGCCATGATGCTTGGATTCTTCACCTCATGACGTTGCAATTCGAGATAATAGTCATCGCCCCATAATCTCTTGTGCCACTCGATGGCTTCACGAGCTCCCTCGATGTCGCCATTGAGAATTTTCTTTGGCACTTCACCGCCAATACAGGCAGAGCAGACAATGAGATCCTCATGAAACTCCTCCAAATCTTTGCGGTCGGTACGTGGACGGCCGTAGTAACCATCCACCCAGGCACGTGAAACCAGCTTGATAAGGTTCTGATAGCCATGAAAATTCTTGGCGAGAACGATGAGGTGATAGCCTCCGAGGTCACCGTTGGCACGCACCATGTCTTCCTTATTGTGGTGGGCAACATACATTTCACATCCGAATATCGGCTTGAAAGGCTCCAATCCTTCAGCCTTTCTCTTCTTGTTGACACCATTAGTGTAGTCGAAAAATTCCTTGATGCCAAACATATTGCCGTGGTCAGTGATGGCCATACCTTTCATTCCGTTGGCAACGGCTTTGTCAACGAGTTTTCCTACTGGCGACATGCCGTCGAGGATGGAGTAGTATGTGTGTACGTGGAGATGTATGAAGTCTTGCATTTCTCTTGTTTTGTCCGCTTGTCGGTTAAGTGATGGTTTACGTAATCCTTTCTGTTGTTATCCATCTGTCTATGTGGATGGTGGCTCGGATATATGGAAAGGAGATAAGAGTTCCAGTGTTTAGTTGGATATTTGCCCTTGCAAAGTTATTTCTTTTTCGTCAAACTACCAAATTATAATAAAGAAAAAAGTAGCGAATCTCACGATCAGCCACTTTCAAATAAATCTCAGAATCTTATTATTTAACAAACGGTATTTATACGAAAAATTATTTCTTATGTGTCATAATGTCGAGTACCATCTTGTCGGTTTCGTTCATGCCTTCCGCTCCGATACGTGTCATGTTGTGGATAGTGCGGTCCACATCGTCCTCAACGAGACCTTCTACGCTGGTGACGTGCTTGTTTTGAATGGCGAGCATAGCCGAGAGAACGGCAGTAGAGACACCACTTGTCACTTTGAGTGCGCAAGATGGCTTTGCTCCGTCGCATACCATGCCGGCAAGATTGGCTATCATATTCTTTACAGAGTAAGATACCTGCTCGTAAGTGCCACCCATAAGGTATGTGATACCGCAGCTACTACCTGTAGAAGCAACGACGCAACCACATAATGCGCTAAGGCGTCCGAGGCTCTGCTTGATGTAGATGGCGGTGAGATGGCTGAGAGTAAGTGCTCTTGTTATCTCATCCTCTGTGTTATGGTTCTCTTCTCCGAATACCACTACTGGCATGGTAGCGGCGATACCCTGGTTTCCAGAGCCGGAATTGCTCATTACAGGAATCATTGCACCAGCCATTCGTGCGTCGCAAGCACTGCTGGTAGCAGAGAGAATATGTGAGAACATGGAGTCGCCCATGATACCACGACCGAGAGGGCGGGAGAGAGTCTTGCCCAATTCGTGACCATAGTTGCCTTCGAGAGACTTCTTTGAAGCGTTCTCATTGAGGCGACGAGCTTCATTGATAAACTCTATCTCCTCGATAGGAACGGTGTCTGCAAACTCATATACCATGCGGAGAGACAGTTCGATGTCCTTGTTCTCCATCTGAGTGCCGTTCTTCTGCTTTGAACTGAGAAGCACTTCGCCATTATGGGTGATAGAGATGAAGTGAGTATGTCCGCCTGCTATGATGGCAGAAGCGGTGTTATCACCAGCCTTTACGGTCACTTCGATGTAGAGTTTCTCTGTTATATTCTCCTTGAGAGAGATGTTGATGCGTTTTTCAGCGATGTAAGCCTTACCTTTTTCTACATGCTCTGGAGTGGAGTCCTTGAGCACTTCGAGTTGGTATTCACTCTTTCCGACGATGGCTCCAAGCGCTATTGCTATAGGAAGACCCGACATACCTGTTCCAGGAATGCCTACGCCCATTGCGTTTTTCAGCATGTTTCCACTGAGAAGCACGTCGATGCTCTCAGGCATTGTGCCAAGAGTCTCTGTAGCTTTTGCTACGCATAATGCAACAGCGATAGGCTCTGTACAACCTATTGCAGGTACCACCTCACGCTTGATGAGGGCTACGATCTGGTCTCTTGTTTCTTTGTTCAGCATGATTAGTAAGGTAATAATGAAAAGTGGAAAAATTCATTAGGCAGGAATGTCTTGCTCGTCAATCATTGTACTCATGAGTAGAAGCCTGCAGGATGAACTCATTTTCCACTTTTCAATCTTCTTTTTATTTATTATTGCTGTTGTTATGAAAAAATATTACTTCTTGAAGTTCTTCAATCCAGTCTTGAGGAAGTCGATATACTTGTCGATGTCCTCGTCATAAGAAGCACTGTGATTGAGTGGATGACCCTTATGGTCGAGCAGAACGTAGAATGGCTGAGCCTGTGCTCCGAACTTAGTGCTCTGGAGATAGCTCCACTTGTCGCCTACTGTGCGCAGTTTGCGTGTCTGACCGTTCTGAGTAACCTCGATTGGCTCTGGCAGAGGAGTCTTGTCATCCACGAAGAGCTGAATGAGAACGTAGTCATTATTGATGAGATCTTTCACGCGATCGTCGGTCCAAACGGCAGCTTCCATCTTACGGCAGTTTACGCAACCAAAGCCAGTAAAGTCGATCATGACAGGCTTTCCAGCAGCTATTGCAGCCTGCATACCCTGTTCGAAGTCCTTATATTGTGGTTCGATATTCTCGCTCTTAGCGAGGTTGAAGTCCTGTGTCATCATAGGAGGAGCGAAGGCAGATACAGCCTTACATGGAGCACCCCAGAGACCTGGAATCATATAGACAGAGAATGCAAAGCAGATGAGTGCGATGAAGAACTGTGGTACGCTGGTCTTGTGGTGAAGCACCTTTTCTCCCATCTCGTCCCATTCCTCTTCGTCGTGAGGGAAGCGAATCCATCCGATGTGATAAGCACCGAGCAGAGCGAAGATGATAATCCAGAGAGCGAGGAATACCTCACGGTCGAGGATGCGCCATCCGTAAGCGAGGTCAGCCACGCTGAGGAACTTGAGGGCGAATGCGAGCTCAAGGAAACCGAGTGTCACCTTGATGACATTCATCCAGTTGCCTGATTTAGGAGCAGACTTGAGCCATGTAGGGAAGAGGGCGAAGAGAGTGAATGGCAAAGCCAATGCTAATGCGAAGCCGAGCATACCTACTGTAGGTCCAACCACTGAGCCAGATGTAGCCATTTCCACGAGCAGGAAGCCGATGATAGGACCTGTGCAAGAGAAGCTTACGAGCGCCAATGTGAATGCCATGAGGAAGATAGACAGCAGACCGCTGGTCTTTCCAGCCTTAGAGTCAACGGCGTTGCTCCAAGATGATGGCAATGTAATCTCAAATCCTCCGAGGAATGAAGCTGCAAAGACGAGCAACATAAGGCAGAAGAATATATTGAATACTGCATTGGTGGACAGTGAATTGAGAGCGTTAGCACCGAAAAGGAGCGTTACAGCGAGACCGAGAACGACGTAAATCACTACGATGCTCGCGCCGTAAGTCATTGCTTCGCCTACAGCCTTTGACTTGTCGTCCTTGTTGCGCTTGAGGAAGAAGCTGACAGTCATAGGGATGATAGGCCATACGCAAGGAGTGAAGAGGGCAATGAAGCCACCGAGTATGCCGAGCAGGAAGATGGAGAAGATACCACGTCCCTCAGCAGCGTTGCTCTCGCCGAATGACTTCAGCTCATCGATTACAGGAGTCCATAAGCCGTCCTTGTCCATAGGAGTCTCGGCAACAGCCACTGTATCAGTCGCTACTGTGTCGGCAACAGCTGCTGTTTCCTCTGTTCCAGGAGCCTCTTCAGCAGCCATTTCGTCCTTTTTATCTTCTTTTTTATCCTCAGCGACTGGCTTGTCGATACCCTTGCCAGAGTATTTTACATCGACAGAAGTAGGAGGAAGACAGCTCTGGTCATTACATGCTCCATACTCCAGATAGCCTTCAATCTTGTAAGTCTTGCCGGTAATCTTGAGTTTCTGAGTGAAAGTAACGGAGTGCTCGTAGAAACTTACGTTTGCTCCGAACATATCTTCATATTTTGTGATAGGAGCCTTGTTGGCCTTAAGTCCACCTTCGAGCTTGCAACCCTCAATCTTGTCGATATTGAAAGATGCAGGGATAGGACCGTTTTTCTCGGTAGGTGAATATACGTGCCAACCGCTTGCGATTGTACCGGCAAACGAGATTGTAATCTCGTCAGGCGCGGTAAGGGTCATACTTGGCTTGAATGTAATCTGTGCATTCAAAGCCACAGCCAAGAATAAGGCAAGAGTGCCGAGGATGATTTTTTTCATGTTATATTATTAATGTATGAATATGTGTTTGCAATCCCTGTTTAGGTTTACGCTTACTTATATAACGATTAAGAGGCAAAAAGTATAACCCTACCAATATTTATTTAATATATATTAACATAATGGTGTGATACTATCAGTCGGTTAGTTAAATATGTATAATTATTATCTTTCGAGAATTACAAACAATAGGTTCATACGTTTATTAAGTAGAAACGGTTTTATCGTGTACTTTCAGAAACTACAAGAGTAATAGTAATTTATTATATAACAACAAAACAAGCAATGAAAAAATTCTTTCTTTCAATCGCGGCAGTAGCAGCATTCATTTCCTGTGATGCCCAGCATTCATTGACCCTTAATCTTGATGATATCAAGGGCGATACAGTCATTCTCTCTCTTATCTCAAGAGATTTCCGCAGCTTGGAAAAGCAGGAAACTCTGGTTCGCCAGAATGGTGTCTTCACCTATGACTTCACTGGCGACAAGGCGCGTTTGTGTCAGGTGGCAGTAGGCAAGGGACAGCTTGCTCAGCGCTTCAATATCACTCTCGTTCCTGGAGAGCAAGGCACTCTCACCGGAAGCTTGAAGAAAGCTACATGGAGCGGCACCGCTTTCTATTCAGAATTGGCTAAGCTCGATGAGAAGACTTCACCGCTGGAGAAGCAGATGAATGAGCTCACTGAGGACTTCTATACAAAGATAAACGCTGGTGCTAACAAGGATTCCCTTCAGAAAGTCATCATGCCTAAGTATAGTGCTCTGCAAGCTCAGATGCAGGAAGCTCAGATGAACTTTATCAAGGAGAATCCAAAGAGCGGTGTCAGCGCTTCTCTCCTTATGGGTGTAGAGGACCTTGAGACTGCTTATGGCTATCTCGATGAGTCAGTAAAGACTGGCGTGTTCTCCCTTTTCACTGATGCTGTCAAGAATGAAATAGAAAAGCAGCAGGCTCAGAAGAAGGCTATGGAGAAGCTCGCTCCTGGTAATCCTGCTCCAGACTTCACCCTCAATGACATCAATGGCAAGCCTCTCGCATTGTCAAGCCTTCGTGGTAAATACGTAATCATCGACTTCTGGGGCTCATGGTGCGGATGGTGCATCAAGGGAATGCCTGAGATGAAGAAGTACTATGAGAAGTATAATGGCAAACTTGAAATCCTCGGTGTGGACTGCAATGATACTGAAGAGAAGTGGAAGGCTGCCGTAGAGAAGCATCAGTTGCCTTGGAAGCATGTGTATAATCCAAGATCCAACAGAGAGGTGCTGACCAAGTATGCAGTCAGTGGCTTCCCTACAAAGGTGCTCGTTGACCCTAAGGGCAACATCGTGAAGCTCCTTGCTGGTGAGGATCCAGCATTCTATCAGCTCCTGGATGAGGTGCTTGCAAAGTAAAGAAAACAAACTAATCACCTAAAGGGTGGGAAATGGCAGATACCAGAACGTCTTTCTGATGCGTTGACCCAGAAAGAAGGAAGCGTAAGAGTATCTTTCATTTCCCACCTTTTTTTGTGTCCTTATCGTAGAATGGATGATGATATTGTCCTATTGGGGCTTTAAATGATAACAAAAAGAAATGGCTTTGCAATGCTTTGATAATGAATAGGTTACAAAAGCATAGTTATTAGCCTGTAATAACTATGCTTTTGCAGTGTAATAACTAAGCTATTACAGTGTAATAACTATGCTTTTGCATCGTGAAAGCTTAGCTATTACGTTGCAAATGCTAAGCATTCTCATTTTGTCCTATTCCCTCCCATCTCTTCACCTCATCTTTATCCTTTCTTCTTCTTATCTTTTTTATCTCCCTTCTTCCTCTTTTTCCTCTCTCTCCTCTCCATTTATTCTCTTTCTCTTCAACGTTTTTCCTATCTCATAGTCCCTTTTCTCTCCCGTCATTGCTTTCTTCTCTCTGCGTTTTCTCTCTGCTTGTCATGTTTCAGAACCATCTTTGGTTCTGCACCGCCCTTCAATCCTCAGAATCGGTCTCTCTGTCTCACCGCCTCAAAGAGCAGCACTGCAGCGCTGACCGACACATTGAGCGAATCGAGAATGCCGAGCATAGGGATGCGGATGTGGGCATCTGCCGCCTTGCGCCAGATGTCGGTGAGGCCTGTAGCCTCTGTTCCCATCACTATCGCGGTGCCACATCTCATGTCTGTGTCATAGTAAAGGCTGGAGTCCTGCAGCTGTGCCGTCAGTATTCTTATGCCCTTTGCCTTGAGAAAAGCGATGCATTCCTCTGACGTACACGCCACGCAAGGTACGCTGAATATGCCTCCCGTACTGCTACGGATGAGGTTAGGATTGTATAAGTCTGTGCGTGGGTCGCATACTATCACTGCATCCGCTCCCGAAGCATCGGCTGTTCGCAGTATGGCACCAAGGTTTCCGGGTTTTTCTACTCCCTCAAGCACTACGAGCAATGGGGCGTGTCCATTCTTCATTCCGCTCTCATCGATGCCTAAATCCTCCAGTTTCATGTCCTTCGTGCGCACCTCAGCTACGACGCCTTCCGTGCTTTCGCGATATGCTATCTTGGAATAGACCTCTTTGGAGATTTCAAAAATCCTAACTTTCCCTTCCCTTTGAAGCCTCTCCAGCAGGTGCTCTGTGGTGTCGTTGAGCTCTGGTTGTGCAGATTTTGCTATGTTTCTGCAGAAGAATATGCTGTCTATTTCATAGCCCTTCATAGCGCATCTCTCCACTTCTCGTTGACCTTCCACAACGAAAAGTCCGGCTTTTCGTCGTTCGGAAGACTTCTGCTGCAACTGAAGCAGTTTCTTTATCTTCGGGTTTTGAGTACTTGTTATCTGTTCGTAAGTCATTTTTTCTAATTGATGTTTTTTATTACTGCAATAGTAATCCTCCATAAAGGAAGAATATTAGGATGGCGCTTTATTATTTTAACTTATCTGCGCCCAATCCACGGAGTCCGATCGCAGTTCGTTAAGGCGTCGCCATAGCAATGCGTGTCGCTGGCTGTTGCATTCCGGATCTTCGTCTATTATCTTCTGAGCTTCATCGCGTGCCAGTTGTACCAGTTGACCATCGCGAGCAATATCCGCAATTTTCAGGTCGAAGGCAAGTCCGCTCTGCTGAGTTCCTTCCAGGTCGCCGGGACCACGGAGTTTGAGGTCTGCTTCTGCAATGCGGAATCCGTCATTCGTCTCAGTCATGATTTCGAGTCTCTTGCGTGTCTCGACTGATAGTTCGTGTCCGCTTACAAGGATACAGTAGCTCTGATCTGCGCCTCGTCCCACTCTGCCGCGTAGCTGATGAAGCTGTGACAATCCGAAGCGTTGCGCCTCCATGATGACCATTACGGATGCGTTTGGCACGTTGACACCTACCTCAATGACGGTCGTTGCCACGAGAATCTGCGTTTCTCCAGATGCAAACCGCTGCATTTCCGCTTCCTTTTCGGCAGGCTTCATTCGTCCGTGTACCTTACTCATTTTATAGTCCGGGAATATGTTTTGAAGTTGCTCAAAGCCGTCTTCCAGGTTTTTCAAATCCATTTTCTCGCTCTCGCTGATGAGCGGATATACGATATAGACCTGCCTTCCCAAAGTTATTTGCTGACGAATGCCATTGTATAGCGTCGTCATCTGATTGTCATATTTATGCAAGGTCTGGATAGGCTTTCTGCCAGGAGGCAGTTCGTCGATGACGCTGACGTCGAGGTCGCCATAGATAGTCATGGCGAGGGTGCGCGGAATTGGCGTTGCCGTCATCACGAGGATGTGCGGTGGGTTCAGGTTCTTTGCCCATAGTTTTGCTCTTTGTGCTACGCCGAATCGGTGTTGCTCATCTACTACGGCGAGACCGAGGTTATGAAATTGCACAGTTTCTTCGATAACGGCATGTGTTCCCACGAGTATGTGCACATCGCCAGTGACCACTCCTTCGAGGATTTCCTTGCGCTTTTTGCCTTTTACTATGCCGGTGAGCAGTTCCACGCGTACATTCAGTCCTTTCAGGAAGTCTTTTATTGTGGCAAGATGTTGCTCTGCAAGTATTTCGGTGGGTGCCATCATGCAGGCTTGGAAACCGTTGTCCACGGCTATTAGCATAGCCATCAGCGCCACAAGAGTCTTTCCTGACCCTACATCACCTTGCACAAGACGATTCATTTGCCTTCCTGTGTTCATGTCAGCTTGTATCTCGTGCATCACTCTCTTTTGCGCTCCAGTCAGTTCAAACTTCAGGTTCTGCTTGAAGAAACTGTTGAAGTGCTCGCCAATCCTTGGCAAAAGGTAGCCACGATACTTGCGTCGGTGGTTTGCAGTGTAGCGCAGAATGTTGAGCTGAACATAGAATAGTTCCTCAAATTTCAGTCTTTCCCTGGCTTTCTGCATCTCCATCTGTGCGTGTGGATAATGCACTCCGCGTATGGCGGCGTCGCGCGAAACGAGGTGGAGTGGGGCAGTGATGTAGTCAGGCAGCGTCTCTGGTTGTGTGGGAAGCTTGGAGAGTAATGCCTTTACTATCTTTTCCAGTGAGCGTGAGGACAGTCCGGAGTTTTTCATTCTCTCGGTAGTGACGTAGAAAGGCTGCATACCCATCTCCGACAGTTGCAGATTTTCCGCTAAATCCAGTTCGGGATGACTTATCTGAAAGCGTCCTCCAAAGATGGTAGGCTTGCCGAAGACGATATATTCCACCCCCGTCTTGTAGTTTTTTGACACATATTGCGTACCGGAAAACCATACGAGATCCACTACTCCCGTGCCGTCTCCGAAATGGGCTACGAGGCGTTTCTTCTTCACACCCATCTGGAAGGATTCGAAAGAGAGTATTCTGCCCTTTATCTGTACGAATGGCATATCTGGTGAAAGGCTGCTTATGGTATATATATGACTTCTATCCACATATTTATATGGATAGTATTCGAGCAGGTCACCGTAGGTCTCGATGCCTATTTCACGCTTTAGGATATCCTTCTTTTGCGGTCCTACTCCTGTTATATACTTTATGTCAGTCTTCAGTATGTCGCTCATCGCAGTATGCTTTCTGCTATCTTTATGTCAAAAGGCGTGGTTATCTTGATGTTTTCACGGTTTCCTTCCACCATAGTAACTTCCCTTCCGATGCTCTCCACTACGGATGCGTCGTCGGTGAAACTGTCTTTGTACTCTTGTCTATAGGCTTCTTTAAGCGTTTGTATGTCAAAGACTTGTGGAGTCTGTACCAGTCTATAGTCGGAACGGAGCACATTTCTCTTTTCTTCCACGTGGCGGAGAGTCTCCACTACCGGTGTTACCGGAATGACGGCTTTGGCTGTTTGGGCAACTTCATAGCATCTGCTGATGACTTCCACCGACGGGAATGGGCGCACTCCATCATGCACTCCCACGGTCCCTTCTGCATTGTCGGGTATGAGGGAAAGTCCATTTCTCACGCTGTGAAAACGCGTTTCGCCACCGTCGGCTATCTCGTATTTCTCATGAAAATGGTATTCATCGCAGAGATTTGCCCAATATTCCTGTTGTGCTTTGGGCAAAACGAGGATTACGTGGATATCCTTGGAATACTCACGAAAACGCTCTATGGTGCGCATCAGCACCGGTTTGCCGCATATTGGCAGGAACTGCTTGGGTATGTCGCTACCCATTCTCAGTCCCTTGCCTCCTGCCACTATGATGATATATTCCATTCTCTTATCCCTTTGTCTCCATGAGATAATTATACACCATGCCTTCTCTTAATGCTTCTGCAGCATCTTTTGCACCGAGCATCTCCAGAATAGCATAGGAATAAGGCAGAGTAGCTGCTGGTCCCTTGCCGGTAATGATGTTTCCGTCGATGGTGAAAAGGTCGGCTGTGTAGTCTGCGCCGTCGAGCTTCATTTCAAAACCTGGGTAACAAGTAGCACGCTTTCCCTGCAGAAGACCGAGGTCGCCCAGTACCTGCGGAGCGGCACAGATGGCACCAATCTTCTTGCCTGCTGCATTCTGGGCAAGCAATGCCTTGCGTACACCTTCGTGATGGAGAAGATAATCAGCTCCTGGCAGACCGCCTGGAAGTAGCAACATATCGGCATCTGATAAGTCGGCAACCTCAATCGTGGTGTCGCATTTGATTGTAACACCGTGAGATAGTTCTGCAAATTCATTACCGGTGATGCTTACTGTTACAGTTTCTATTCCTGCGCGACGCAGCACGTCGATGGTGGTCAATGACTCTATTTCCTCTGAGCCATTTGCTATGAATTGATAGACTTTTGCCATTATATTGTTATTTTTTAAGGTGTGAAATGTTTGTTTGTCAATATAAATTGTTATTTTTGCAGTTGCAAATATACTAAATGTTTGTGACAATACAAATTTTTTGATAAGATAAAGGAACAAAAATATTGAATATATGCCAGACAAGTCTCTCAGATTTGCTTTTTTCGGCAATGAATATCAGGCGAAAAAAAGTGCTACTATGCAGAAAATGGTGGATCTGCTACGCCAGCATGGGGCGCAGATTTGTATAGATCGCCCTTACTATGTCTTTCTCACTAAGGTGTTACATCTCGATATTGATGTGACGGATGTCTTTGATGGTGATGATTTTACAGCCGATTTCGCTGTCTCTATGGGGGGCGACGGCACTCTCTTGCGCACTGCTTCACGCATTGGAGCAAAGAACATCCCCATTATTGGCATCAATGTAGGTAGGCTTGGCTTTCTTGCTGATGTCAATCCTGCCGAACTGGAGTTTGCTGTTTCTGCCATTTATGCTGGCGATTACAAGGTGGATGCGCATTCGGTGTTGCGTATTGATGTGGATGGTAAGGAACTGAATACGGTTCCTTTTGCCATAAATGATGTGGCATTGCTAAAGCGCGACACGGCATCTATGATTTCTGTCCGTGCCAGTGTGGATGGAGAATACCTCATGACCTATCAGGCTGACGGACTTATTGTAACCACTCCAATGGGTTCTACAGCGTATTCTCTTAGTAATGGCGGTCCTATTATTGCGCCTGGAGCCGCCATCCTTTGCCTCACACCGGTTGCACCGCATAGCCTTAATGTGCGTCCTATCGTCGTCACTGACGATTCGGTCATCACTCTTAATGTGGAAAGTCGTAGTCATACATTCCTCGTCGCTGTCGATGGACGCTCGGTAAGTCTTCCAGAAGGCACTCTCATCACTATCAGTAAAGCGAAGCATTCTGTGAAAGTGGTGCGTTACAGCGGTCGTTCCTACTTCTCCACACTGAGGGAAAAGATGATGTGGGGTTTAGATCAGCGATAAGTCTCGTTCCCCAATCCCGCTGCCTTATAATGCAGTATGTCAGGAATCCGTCCCCGCGTCAGCCGCATTACCGGCGGATATAATGTAGAATCCGTCCCCGCGTCAGCGCGATTTTTCACTCTTCACTCTTCACTTTTCACTTTTCACTCATCACACTAAATAAGGAGTCGCCACTGTGTCAGCCGCGTTACCGGCTGACATGAGTTAGTTACCGCAAGGCATCAGCCTATTAAGCATTAATAATTATGCATTATGAATTAATAATTATGCATTATGAATTAATAATTATGCATTATGAATTATGAATTCTGAATTAAAAAACTACCCCTCCAGCCAGATATTGAAATGGCTTTGGAATTCATGGAAAGGCAATCGCTTTCAGGCATTCCTCAATGCTGTAATAGGATTACTGCAAGTAGCAGTGAGCCTTTCGATGGTATGGGCAATAAAGCGAGCCATAGACATAGCCTCCCATACCAAGGAAGGCGATGTGGTGACTGCCGTCATAGTGATGGGAGCGCTGATATTGTGTGAGTTTTTCCTCAGTATGGCTGCCGTATGGGTGCGTAGTATTCTCGGTGTAAAGGCACAAAACCGTATGCAAAGGCAGATGCTCGCACGTATCTTGCGCTCTGAATGGAATGGTAAGGAAAATCTGCACAGTGGTGATGTCGTCAATAGACTTGAGTCGGATGTCAGTCAAGTGGTAAGCTTTCTTACAGAGACACTGCCGAGTGCGCTCTCTGTCCTTACGATGTTTCTTGGCGCCTTCGCATATCTATATCTCATGGATCATTATCTCGCCCTCGCTATTGTGGCGATGATACCGGTCTTCGCTGTTCTTAGCAAGTTTTATATCCGTAAGATGAGACAACTGTCACGTGAGGTAAGGGCATCTGACAGTAAGGTGCAGAGCATTATTCAGGAGACTGTGCAGAATCGTGTCCTTGTCAAAACACTCGAAGGCGAGGATTTGATGGTAGATAAACTTGATGGTCAGCATTCGGAATTGCAGAGCAAAGTGGTGCGACGCACCAAGTTTTCTTTGTTCTCCAATTTCGGCTTTGCCCTCGGTTATCTCCTCACCTTTGGCTGGAGCGCATTGAGAATGTCTGCCGGTACGCTTTCTTTTGGTGGAATGACTGCTTTTCTCCAACTCGTAAGCAAAATCCAAAACCCTGCTCGTAATCTCATGAAACTGGCTCCTGCCTTTGTTTCTGTCTTTACTGCAGCGGAGAGATTGATGCTTCTGGAGGAAACACCGGTCGAAAAGCAAGGCAAAAGCCATGAGATGATGGCGCCATGTGGCATTATGCTCGATAATGTCACTTATGCTTACAGCGACAATAAGCAAAATCCCGTAATCAGAAATCTCTCCTTTGATTTCCGACCAGGTGAATGTACTGCTGTTCTTGGAGAGACGGGAGCAGGTAAAACCACCATTATCCGACTCATTCAGGCGCTTCTTCGTCCCGACTCTGGTAATGTATATATATATAATAAGGTGGAAAAAGTGCCGGTTTCGCCTCTCACTCGCTGTAATATAGTTTATGTCCCACAGGGAAACTCACTTCTAAGTGGTACTATTCGTGACAATCTCCTCATGGCAAATGAGAATGCTACCGAAGAAGAAATGCGCGAAGCACTGACTCTCTCATGTGCCGAATTTGTGTTTTCTCTTCCTGAAGGCCTCGATACGCTATGTTCTGAGCATGGTGGGGGACTGAGTGAAGGACAATCACAGCGTATTTGCATTGCGAGAGCTTTGCTCCGAAACCGCAGCATTCTTCTCTTCGATGAGGCTACAAGTGCCCTCGATCCACAGACAGAGCAGACTTTACTCCATAATATCTTAGCTAAAAGTCTGCACACCGTAATATTTATCACGCATCGCCCTGCAGTAGTAGATTATTGCTCCGCAGTTCTAAAGATCGAAAAAATATAACCAGCTCCATTCGCATCGCCCATCCATTTCCTCTATATCGCCTCTCCACCATCTCGTCCATTGCGTCAGCACGATTTTCCCCTTTTCTCTCTTTACTAAAATAAGAAAATGTAACTCCCAT
>OBLI01002693.1_pt1 | contig 14689 bp, 13 predicted proteins | sample 1519701 | NCBI WGS metagenome assembly OBLI01 (sample SAMEA3663005, study PRJEB22513) | pig gut metagenome | biome: pig gut; feature: pig-associated habitat; material: faeces | place: France | collected 2012 | reverse complement strand
GTACTCTTAACATATTATTTAGTTATCTCAGCGGTCACCTCTCACGACGAATGAAAGTCACCTAAACTGCTATTTTTTTGTAGTTTTATCCTGTCCACTCAATTTTATCCAATCCCGAAAACCCGCATAAAACAAGGCTTTTCTGGACTAAACAAAACTGAAAATTTGATGATATCGTAGTAGGACACAAAGTATTCTACCGCATTTTCCGGGAAAAATTCCTTCATTTCCCCATATAGCTGCCCGGCAAGTGTCTTATTATGTGAAATGATCAAAGTCAGCTTATTCAGCGCCTGAATGGCATTTGCCATCGTAAATGTCTTACCGGAACCGGTCACTCCGAGAAGTGTCTCGAACTGATTGCCTTCTTTAAATCCCTGAACTAATTTTTCAATCGCCTGCGGCTGATCGCCGGTCGGCTTGTATTTGGATACCAGCTTAAAATGATCCATCTGTACTCTCCTTCTTGATTTCTTGATTATAGCAAACTATAAAAAAAGCACAGAACAAAATCGAACTTTTGTTCTGTACCCTGTTTTTAAGAATTATATTCATACGTAAACCATGTTAATATAAATACAACCTTATCATTTTCATCAAAATAGAAACATCTGTTAAACTGGAATTTTCCATCTGTATAATTAGCATTTACACAATATACCGGTGTATGTTTTGCATTTGCGTAGAAACCACTGAACACATCGCCGTCTTTCACATATTCAATCGAAAAACAATCACCATACGCATTTGTAACAGCCTTATATGTTGAGCCAATATCGATACCTCTGAGATATGGTGCCATATAGTATGCTCCGGCTTCATCCGTCCAATTTAACACATCATAATAAAATTTCCCATTATCGTAAACACAGCTTTCCCCAAGCTCTTCTATCCATTCGCTGCTCTCATTCGTATCAACTAATGAAAACTTGTCTCCATTTTTTGTCTGCGACAGGAAGTCATCACGACCGATATCATCGACAATTTTAATGGTACACTTGTATGACTTCTTTTTGTAGGTTGCGATAATAGTAGCCTTCCCCTTTTTAACACCTGTAATTTTACCTTTCTTGTTTACTGTAGCAACCTTCTTATTGGATGACTTCCAGGTAACTTTTGATGCTTTTGCTCCCTTTAGCTTATTTTCTATATACCAGCCGGGTCTGAGCACAAAATTTTTATAATCCAACTTAACGGTTGCTGCTTCCGCCACAATTGTATCATTTAATTGAGGAATTACCTCAACTGCCGATAAGGATAATGTAACTGCCATTACAAAAGCCAAAATTTTTCTTTTCATATCTTACTCCTCCATTATCTGTTGTCTAACTGTTTCTAACATGTTATTTTATATAATACACGTTTTTTTCTCCGTGCAATACAAATTTAATATTTTCCACACGTTTACTTACGAAAACTGTAATATGCACCGGTTTCTTTCATTCCACCCCTGCATTCCGCGAGTTCGCTGACCGTCACAAGCTGGTATCCCCGTCTTACAAGTTCCGGGATGATCGTCTCCGACGCAGTTGCGGTTGCACTGTAGAGATCATGCATCAGCACAATATCTCCATCTTTGACACGATTTAACACAGCACGTCTGGTACTGTCTGCATTGCGTGTTTTCCAATCAAGCGTATCAACCGACCATATGATCGACGGCATTCCAACCCATTTCTTTATATTGGTGTTCGTTGCACCGCCGGTCGGACGCATGATAACCGGTTTCTCCCCGATTGCCTTCTTTACCTCTTTGTTCGTCTTACTGATCTGACGCTTTACCTCGGTCTCACTAAGGTTCGGCAGCGATTTATGTTCATATGTATGATTTCCGATCTCGCACCCCATATCATGCGCTTTCTTTACCGTGTCTGAATACGTCGGTACACGATTTCCCACGACAAAAAATGTGGCAACCGAATTATTTTCCTTAAGTGTCTTTAAAATGCGTGGTGTATAGATTGACGGTCCATCATCATAAGTCAAAGCAACCATCTTCTTATTTTTGTCGATTTTTCGCAGTAAAACGCCTTTTTCACTAAAATAGCATAAATAATGGGATATTGTTTTCTTTCCGGTTACCATTTTACCGTTTTTCGGAGAAAAATAATATTTTTTTCCATTGATCGTGCGCCATCCGGTCTTGCGCTTTCCGTTGACCGCAAAATAGTAGGTTGCCTTGCCGACTTTTCGTTTTCCAACATAGGCCTTGCCGCTTTTGCCGAAATAATACTTACTTCCGTTTACGGCCTTCCATGTATTTTTAATCTTAACGCCATCCTTATAGTAAAACAAATGACCGTTCTCATCACGAATCAGCCCCTGCAATACCGGCTGTGGTTCCACCGTATCAGGCTCATCCGCGCCCGGATTCTCGTTATCCGGCATTGCTGTATCCGTATTTTCACAATCGGAATCTTCGACATCCGAAATCACCGGATCTGTGTGATTCTCTCCTCCCGCTTCGGCAGCACGGACCGTCTCCGAAGCCGCACGGCTGACCGTTTCAAGCGGACTGATCAGTGTCAACGCCAATACCAATACCATAACCAATCTCTGAATGATTTTTCTCATACGCATCCTCCTGTTCCACCTCTGTTTTGCCTGACCGAAATGATACTTATCTTCTGTCGGTCAGATGGTTCGGTGGTTTTCCTCTAACCATCTATGTTTATCATACAAGAAGCGCTCCCGGAATACCATCAAGTTTTGTTAAAGAATTTCTTAATATCACTTAAGAAATTTCATGCATATCTTATAGTGTACCCGCATATATGAAAAGGAGAAAAAATTATGCCAAGATTTACAAATCAGGCTCAATTGCGTTACGGCAATTCCGTAACAAATTCAAACATTGCTGTAGGGGAAATTCTTGAAGTACTTTCCATGACCAAGACTGCTGTACGGGACCAATATGATCCAAACGGACCTATCACCTATGTCATCAGCATTCTGAATTCAGGCACACTCCCGATGAACGGTCTTACTCTGACCGACAACCTTGGAGCTTACGCTTCCGGGACAGCCACGCTGACTCCTCTTAACTATCTTGCTGACTCTGTAAAATATTATGTAAATGGGGTTTTGCAGACCACACCAACCGTTACCGCAGGACCGCCGCTCTCCATTACGGGAATCAATGTTCCTGCCGGAGGCAATGCGATCATTGCCTATGAAACACAGACAAATGCGTTTGCCCCTCTGCAAAGTGAATCAGCAATCACAAATATCGTCACTGCAGAGGGCGGAGGAATCACTTCCATCACCGCAGAAGAAACCGTCGGTGTTGTCGCCGCTCCAATTCTTGCAATCACCAAGTCTGTCAGCCCGGTTCCGGTTACTGAAAACGGAACTCTGACCTACACGTTCCAGATTCAGAACTCCGGTAATACCGCTGCCGATGCCGCAGCCGGAATTGTTGTCACTGATACTTTCACGCCTCGCCTGTCCAACCTGACTGCAACGCTGAACGGCACAGCACTTGTACTGAATACCGACTATACTTACGATGAAACAACCGGCGAATTTGCAACTGCCGCCGGACGTATCACCGTGCCGGCCGCAACCTTTATCACAAATCCGGCAACCGGTACGATCAGCACCGATCCGGGAGTCACCACCCTCACGATTTCCGGAACCATCTAAAATAAGGGGGCAGCCTGTGCTGCCCCACAAACTTATTTTCTAAATGGATATCTGTTTTTATCCCCTACAAGCTGTCCCTCATACTACAAGCCATCTCATACTGTGCTTTATGCCGTTCCTCAACCAGAGCCTTCGGATAACGGATCAATCCGTGATTCTCGTGCGGATCATTGAAATAGTATCCTTCCTCATCATATCCGACGAGCAGCATACAATGCTCGTTTGACCGCCACGTAAATAACTCACCACTGTCCAAAAGTTTCCACTGAGGACCGATGATTTCTTTCTTCATATCGATGCATGCCCAGAACACGACCGGCATCTCCCGGTCAATATAGCTCCGGATCAATTCCTGCATCGATGTTCCCGTCTCATCGACCACCCTGTACTTATCCCCAACCGCTTTCTGCAGCGCCTCGCAGATCACCGGCGCGTAGCACCCAAACGAATCCTTGTCATACGGGCTTCCGCAAAAAGCCTTGCGCGGATCCGGTCCGTACATCTGTCCGTTCCGTTCCTGCATCGGCACACACGGAACACAATCGCAAATAAATTCATCCACTGTGATCTCATATCCGAGATACTGCAGAAGCATCGTTGCCGACACGCTCTCGCAGCCGGTCGGATAGGAAACACTCTGATCGATATATGGTACCTCTATTATCTTTCGCATGTTATTTTCTTCTTCTCCCAAAGCATGCCGCTTCCACTCCTGCCTCACTGCCGCATGCAAATTTTCATCAGTTACAGCATTGACACATCATTTGTGAAATCATTTTTGATTCTGTATTTTATCACTATATGATTACGCAGCCACGCTTTTCTTCTCACGCGAAGAAAACATGCGCTTCATGACCGTCAGCACAACAAGTAAGATCACAAGACTGCTGCCCAGCGCAATCCACCAGCTCTGCGATACCCCGGCGATCATGTAACCGATAAAACATACGACTGCGACCACTGCCGCATACTGCATCTGCGTGGTTACGTGGTTAATATGGTTGCTCTGCGCTCCGGCAGATGACATAACTGTCGTATCGGAAATCGGAGATACATGATCGCCGCATACCGCACCGGCAAGAACTGCCGATACGGAGATGATCATCATCTCAAGTTTATCCGTTCCCGGGAACATTGCGGTTGCGATCGGTACAAGGATCGCAAAAGTCCCCCAGCTTGTTCCGGTAGAAAATGCGAGGAAAATTGCTACAAGGAACAGGATTGCCGGAAGCAGCAGACTCGCTGAAGCACTTGCTCCAACCGCATTCTCAACAAACGTGCCGATTTCCAAGGCGTCACCCATGCCTTTTAATGTCCATGCGAAAATCAGGATTCCGATTGCCGGGATCATCAGCTTAAAGCCTTCCACAAAGCTGCCCATGAAATCTTTAAATGTAATGACTTTACGTGGCAGATATAAAAATAAGGTAACAAAAACCGTAACCATCGTTGCAAAAATCAGACTCGTCTCAGCATCGCATCCTGCGAACGCACTGACCACATTATCGGCACCACCCAGATATCCGGTGTAGATCATCGCGCCGATCGCGGAAACGATCAGTACCGCAACGGGAAGCACCAGATCAATCACCTTGCCCTTTGTAGAAACTTCTTCCTCTTTTACCTGCTCGAATTCCTCTGCGCCGGATGTAAAGAGATCGCCTTTGGCCGCATTGTCTTCATGCTTTTTCATCAAGCCGAAATCAAAATTTGCCACGATCACATAAAATACCATAACCAACGTTAAAATTGCATATAAATTGTACGGAATCGTGCGCAAAAATAACTGGAAGCCCGAGATTCCCGCATCCTCCGGCACATAGGAATTGACCGCTGCCGCCCAGCTGGAAATCGGTGCAATAATGCACACCGGAGCAGCGGTGGCATCAATAATATATGCCAGCTTTGCACGCGAAACTTTATAGCGGTCCGTAACCGGCCGCATAACCGATCCGACCGTCAAACAGTTAAAATAATCATCTACGAAGATTAAGATACCAAGTCCTGTAGTCGCAAGCATCGCACTCTTTTTCGACTTAATCTTGTCTCCGGCCCACTTACCGTATGCGGCCGAACCGCCGGACCTTGACATCAAAACAATGATCATTCCGAGCAGCACATCAAAAATAAGAATATTTAAATTCATGCTGCTTTTCATGATATCAAACAACGCGGTAAACGCATTCCACGGATGAAATCCCGTATAAAGCAGCGCACCCACTGCAACTCCGATAAAGAGGGAACTGTACACTTCCTTCGTCACAAGTGCAAGTATGATTGCAAGAAGCGGCGGTACCAGTGACCACCATGTACCGATAAACATTGACGCATCCATTTTCAAAACCATCCTCTCTCATTTGTTTCACTACATAACATTTCTTTCATCATACACATAAATTTGATGTATGAAAAGTAATTTTTGCACTTTTTGGCACGGAAATTGCATATCTATTCCTATAACATCAAAAAGGACCGACGTATGCTCTTATCCGGAGCCGCATCGATCCTTTCTTCTTACTTTATGCAATTACATAATCACAAACTATACTGTTTTACGTCCGCAGCACTGCTTATACTTCTTACCGCTTCCGCAAGGACACGGATCGTTTGGATATACCTTCGCATGTTCACGCTTCTTCGGTGTATTCTGTGCCGTATCATCCTTGTTTGTTCCGGTAACCTTGGCAACCTGCTCTCTCTCAACCTTCTGTTCAACCTGAACATGATACAGAAGACGGATGGTATCTTCCTGAATCGAAGAAATCATATCGTCGAACATATCGAAACCTGCCATCTTGTACTCTACCAGCGGATCTCTCTGTCCATATGCCTGAAGTCCGATACCCTGACGCAGCTGATCCATATCATCAATATGATCCATCCACTTACGATCGATGACTTTAAGGAGAACGACACGCTCCAGTTCACGGAACTGCTCGATCTCCGGGAACTCTGTCTCCTTCGCCTCATAGAGAAGTACCGCCTTCTCTTTCAGGTGCTGCTTAAGTTCCTTCATATTCTTCACATCGGAAATACTCTCTTCTGTGATCGGTTCAAGCGGGATAATCGGAAGAAGCAATTCATTTAATTCGTTCAAATCCCACTCTTCACGAGGAATCTCATTGGAAATGCATGTGTCTACAGCCTTCTCAACCTGATCCTGGATCATCTTGAAGATCGCATCTCTCATGCTGTCTCCGTTTAATACTTTACGACGCTCAGAGTAGATGATCTCTCTCTGATCGTTATTTACCTGATCATATTCTAACAGATTCTTACGGATTCCGTAGTTGTTGTACTCGATCTTCTCCTGTGCCTTTTCGATTGCGGAAGTCAACATCTTATGCTGAATCTGCTCCCCTTCCGGCACTCCCAGTGCAGTAAATACAGACATCAGTTTCTCAGATCCGAACAAACGCATCAGATCATCTTCCAGAGAAATGAAGAACTGGGATTCACCCGGATCTCCCTGACGGCCGGAACGTCCACGCAGCTGATTATCAATACGGCGGGACTCATGTCTTTCTGTACCAATGATCTTCAGACCACCGGCTGCCTTCGCATCATCGTCAAGCTTGATATCGGTTCCTCGACCAGCCATATTTGTAGCGATCGTTACGGCACCATGCTGACCTGCCTGCGCAACGATCTCAGCCTCAAGTTCATGGAATTTTGCATTTAATACCGTATGCTGAATTCCTTCACGCTTCAACATTCCGCTGATCAGTTCGGAAGTCTCAATCGTGATGGTACCAACCAGAACCGGCTGTCCCTTCTCATGTGCTTTCTTAACTTCCTCTACAACAGCCTTAAACTTTTCCTTTTTCGTCTTATATACAGCATCCTGATGATCGATACGGGCGATCGGACGGTTCGTAGGAATCTCAATAACATCCATTCCGTAGATATCACGGAACTCCTTCTCCTCTGTTAAAGCAGTACCGGTCATACCTGCCTTCTTATCGAACTTATTAAAGAAGTTCTGGAATGTGATCGTAGCAAGTGTCTTGCTCTCTCTCTTAACCTTAACATGCTCCTTTGCCTCAATTGCCTGATGCAATCCGTCAGAGTAACGTCTTCCCGGCATAATACGTCCGGTAAACTCATCGACGATCATAACCTGATCATCCTTAACCACGTAATCCTGATCACGGAACATCAGATAATGTGCGCGAAGTGCAAGGATGATATTATGCTGGATCTCAAGGTTATCCGGATCCGCAAGGTTCTCAATATGGAAGAACTGCTCAACCTTATGCACACCTTCCTGTGTCAGGTTGACCACTTTATCTTTCTCATTTACAATGAAATCTCCAGACTCTTCCTGCTCGATTCCCATGATAGCATCCATCTTGGAATATTCAGGAACGTCCTCACCTCGTTTCATCTGCTGCGCAAGAATATCGCAAGCCTCATACAACTTTGTGGACTTTCCACTCTGTCCGGAAATGATAAGCGGAGTTCTCGCCTCATCGATCAATACGGAATCGACCTCATCAATGATCGCATAATGCAAATCTCTCTGTACGAGCTGCTCCTTGTAGATTACCATGTTATCACGCAGATAATCAAAACCGAGCTCATTATTTGTTATATAAGTGATATCACAATTGTATGCCTCACGACGCTCGTCATTGTCCATATCATTCAGAACAACTCCAACCGTCAGTCCAAGGAATTCATGTACTTTACCCATCCACTCGGAATCTCGCTTCGCCAGGTAGTCATTGACCGTTACGATACAGACACCCTTGCCCTCCAAAGCGTTCAGATATGCCGGAAGTGTGGATACCAATGTCTTACCTTCACCGGTCTTCATCTCTGCGATACGTCCCTGATGCAGGATAATACCACCAATGATCTGTACTCTGTAATGTTCCATACCAAGGACACGGCGTGCGGCCTCGCGGACTGTTGCAAAAGCCTCAGGAAGAAGATCATCAAGTGTCTCTCCCTTGTCCAGTCGTTCCTTATATTCTTTTGTTTTCGCTTTCAGCTCATCGTCGGAAAGAGCTACCATCTGATCACGATAAGATTCTACTTTATCGACGATCGGATAAATGCGCTTTAACTCCCTCTCACTGTGTGTACCAAAAATCTTGGTTAATTTACTCATAATATATAGCTCCTAACTCGCATAGAATATTCGTATTGTAACACTTTTCACGAATTATCTCAACTCTATATGGAGTAAACGTTTTATGAACTTTTTATTAACAGACAATTGTAAAATGCGTCATCGGTTGCTATAATTGACGCAAAACGGCTTCGTCCGTTTCAGAGAGTATACAAATAAGGAGGAAACAACATGTCATATTTATATAAGACAAAGGGTACATGTTCCACTCAGATTGAAGTAGAACTTGACGGAGATATTGTAAAGGATGTCAAATTCACCGGTGGCTGCCACGGAAACCTGCAGGCGATTCCACGTCTCGTACAGGGTATGACGGTCGATGAAGTCGAGCGCCGTATCGGCGGTATCCGTTGCGGAATGAAAAACACTTCCTGTGGCGATCAGCTTGCCAAAGCGCTCCGCGAAGCATATAACGCACAACAGAATGCATAATTGATTCTTTTTCCGGCTATGCCTTCATATAATTTCTAAGAATATTGCTTAGGAGTTATTTATGAGTGCTATAGCCGGATTTTTTCATCCAGATTTCATTTTCAAAAAAGATGACGAATATGTCAGGAATGCAATTGCAAACATGTCAGATGCGTTGCGAAAGCGAGGTCCCGACCGTCAGGAATTCTATTATTTCACACATGGCTGCATGAATCATAATGCACTTGCATGCAGCAGTATCCATCCACAGATTCCATGTGAAGTACAACCATCTGTCAAAAAATTTAATGGAAAAAACTATACCCTGATATATGACGGATTTATCTCAAACCTTCCCGAGCTGCGGGAAGATTTAAGGAAAGAACACGTTCTCACGGACGGGTTGACACAGGAAGAACTTTTGATCTGTGCCTTCCTGCAATACGGATCCTCCTTTGTCAAAAAATTAAACGGCGCTTTCGCAATGGCGATTTACGACGAACGCAACAACCAAATGTTTCTGTTTCGTGATCCTCTTGGTCTGCGCCCGTTGTTCTACACGATTCAGAAGCAGATTCTCGTCTTTGCTTCCGAACCCAAAGCGCTCCTTAAGTATCCGGGAGTAGAAGCGACCGTTGATGCAAACGGATTAAATGAGTTACTCTCCATGGGACCTGCTCATACACCCGGACAGACTGTTTATCGTGATATTTTTGAAATCAAGCCGGGACACATGCTTGTTTTCGGAAAAGGAAGACTCTACACCGAACGATACCACCAGTTCGTCCTAAAAGAACATACCGATTCCTACGAGGATACCATCGTCCACATCAACGAACTGCTTGATCATTCCATCGCAACCTGTGCAAGTACGAATGCACCGAGCGCATCCCTGTTGTCCGGCGGTCTGGATTCTTCCGTCATCTCCGCACGCCTTGCCCAGATATCGCCCGAACCGATCACGACCTACTCGTTTGACTTCATCGGAAGCAGCAAATATTTTCAGGCAAACAGTTTTCAGCCCTCGCTTGATGCGCCTTTTGTTCAACAAATGCACGAATCCCTGGGAAGTGAACACACAACCCTGACCTGTGGCAATTCCGAATTATTCGAGTATTTGACACCGTCTGTGGAAGCACACGATTCTCCGGCCATGGCAGACGTCGATTCATCCCTCATGTATTTCTGCAGCAGGATTGCCAAAGACTATCCGATCATCTTTACCGGCGAATGTGCAGATGAACTGTTTTGTGGATATCCCTGGTATCATCGCAGCGAGATGTTCCAATCTGACACTTTTCCATGGACCAGGGATATTTCTCCAAGAAAATTGTTGTTAAATGATAATTTAATAAATATGCTCGACATGGATTCTTACATTCATTCACAATATATCACAAGTTGCAATGAAATTGGAATTGATGGACAGAACACCCCGCATGAATTATTACACAGACGCACCTTCTATCTTACCGTCCGCTACTTTATGCAGACGCTTGTCGACCGCACAGACCGTGCAGCATCCTATTATAGTATGGACGCACGTGTACCTTTTGCAGACCTTGCCCTGGCAGAGTATCTGTTTAATGTTCCTTATGAGATGAAAACAAAGGATGGGGAGATCAAACATCTGCTTCGAACTTATGCAACCGGGTTGATTCCTGAGAAAATCCGCACACGCAAAAAAAGCCCGTTCCCGAAAACTTACGATCCGGGTTACGAGTCGCTCCTCATCTCCGCGCTGCAGAAGATCATTACGGATCCAAACAGTCCGCTGCTTGCGATCGCCGATCCAAAGAAGATCCAGGCTTTCTGCTATCATCCAAAGGATCTCGGCAAGCCTTGGTTCGGTCAGCTTATGGCAGGGCCACAGCTTATGGCCTATTACATTCAGATTAACGAATGGTTCAAAAAATATAATGTAAAATTAAGTATTTAAGAAACAGCTATGTAGGCGGGCAGGAACAGGCCCGCCCTATTAGATTTCCGACACGATCATCGGTTGGATTTGTTTTCCCCGCAGCGCTGCTTCAATCGTATCCGGGAGCAACGTCATCTTTGCAATCATCGAATTTGGTTTGCTTTTATAATTATCCTGACCAAACGGAACAAAATAAATATGTTTCATATTCATCAATGTTCCGATCGTCTTAAAATTTATCCCAAGTGCATCATTTGTGGAGATTGCAATTACAAGGGCTTTACCGTTTCTCATATGTGCCTTTGCCGCCATCAATACCGGCGTATCAATGATTCCACTGCACAATTTTGCAGCAGTATTACCGGTACACGGTGCAATTACCATAATATCCAGGAAATTATTCGGTCCGATCGGCTCCGCCTGCTGGATCGTCCGAATTCCCTCATTCCCTGTAATCGCACAGATTTCATCAACAAATTCCTCAGCATTTCCAAATCTTGTATCACAGCTCTGTGCCTGATAAGAAAAGATGGGAATAACATTCGCTCCCATCTCCGTCAGTTCTATCACTTCTTTTTTTGTTTTTGCAAATGTACAAAACGATCCTGTGATTCCATATCCTATATTAAAATTTGAAAAATCCATGGTTTCTCCTCTTCTCCCCCTAATTTCGGATGCGTATGTCCGGTTATCGCATCTGCTAAAATCCTGGCACTGCTCTTCGTCGTATAGATTCCGGGCAGTCCAAGCGCTGCTACCACTTTTATGCCATAAGCTTCCGCTGCTGCAATATCTGTCCCGCCCGGACGCGATGCAATATCAATAATGACTGCATCGGAGTGCATTTCACGAATCATCGGTTCTCTGATCACCGTCGCCGGAACCGTATTCACAATCGTCCGTGCACCATATGCCTCTTCCGGACCATATGAGAAAGCAACTGCTTCGTGTCCCTCAAACCTTGCCAGTCTCCGCGCCTCCACACTTCTTGCGAGTACCGTTACCTTTGCACCAAGCGCACCTAATATGTTGGCAATCTCACGTCCGCATCTGCCGTATCCGCTTACAATGATCTTCTGTCCGCGAATCGAATAATCACTGTACTTTAAAATTTCCGCCACCGTTGCTTCTGCAGTAATATAGGCATTCTGATGTACCACATTGGCATCCTTCATCAAATCCCAATACTCCACGCCTGCATCTTCCATGCGTTCTTCCCATTCTTTTGAAAACACGCCTCCAAAAAACGTCCACCCTGTCGCTTTTCCAGTTGTTAATTTCTGTTTTAACATTTTTGAAAGCCATTTGTTTTTTTCTATTTTGGAGACCGGTATAGGAAGAACGATCCACCTACTCTCCTCAAGTACCTTTTGCGCATCTTCCGGCGGTTCTTTACCTCTCCAATCAAGCACGCGTTTTCTTCCAGGAAGATACGATGCCAGATTTTCCTGCCTCTGATCCGTGACAAACACAACAGTATTCCCAGTCATATAAAAAACGCTCCCTTCCATATAACATATGAAAGAAAGCGTTCTGTTGTGTTAATATAATTATGGTTCCGTGTTTTGCGCATCGGCCATACGGATCATGCTATAATCTTGTCTCTACAAAAATATCATAGATTGCCTTAATTGCGTCTTCAAAATCATCATTGCTGACACCGATGATAATATTTAACTCGGAAGATCCCTGGTCGATCATTTTAACATTGATGTTCGCATGTGCAAGAGCAGAGAAGATTCTTCCTGCAGTACCGCGTGTGGACTTCATGCCACGTCCTACCACAGCGATCAAAGCAAGATCTGCTTCAAGCTCAATGACATCCGGATGTGTCAGACGACGGATAGAGCTGATCACCTGCTGCTCCTTGCCCTCAAACTCTGCCTGATGTACAAATACGGTCATTGTATCAATTCCGGAAGGCATATGCTCGATGGAGATACCATTCTCCTCGAAAGCCTGTAACGCTTTACGGCAGAAGCCAACCTCAGCGTTCATCATATCTTTATCGATGCCGACAGCAACAAATCCCTTCTTACCTGCGATACCTGTAATTGTATATTCAGGCTTCTGGCATGTACTCTCCACGATCAGTGTTCCGTCCGCTTCCGGATCATTTGTATTGCGGATATTGATTGGAATACCGGCCTTACGTACCGGGAATACCGCATCTTCATGTAATACAGAAGCTCCCATGTATGACAGTTCTCTCAACTCACGATATGTGATGACTTTGATCGGCTGAGGATTATCAATAATTCTCGGATCTGCAACAAGACATCCAGATACATCGGTCCAGTTCTCGTACATGCTTGCATGGCAGGCCTTAGAAACAATGGAACCGGTAATATCGGATCCGCCTCTTGAGAATGTCTTAACCGTACCGTCTGCCTTGGCTCCGTAGAATCCCGGAATGACAGCGCGCTCACAGGTTGCAAGCTTCTTGGACAGAATCTTGTCTGTTTTATCTGCATCAAAATTACCATCTTTATCAAAGAAGATTACTGTTGCGGAATCAATAAACTCATATCCGAGGTAATTAGCCATAATGATACCGTTTAAGTACTCACCACGGGAAGCCGCATAATCAGATCCGGCCTTCGCCTTAAAATTCTCGGAAATCTTCTTAAATTCTTCATCTAAAGACATCTTGAGTCCCAATCCGTTGATAATAGAATCATAACGTTCCTTGATCTTCATCAACTGAACTCGGAAATCCTCGTCAGCCTCTGCCAATGCATAACATGCATACAGCATATCCGTTACTTTCGTGTCCTTGGAATTGCGCTTTCCAGGTGCACTTGGCACTACATATTTTCTTGATTCATCGGCACGGATAATATCTCCTACCTTAGCGAACTGCTCTGCACTTGCAAGAGAACTGCCGCCAAATTTTACAACCTTAACCATTTTTCTGCTCCTCTATATTACTTAGCACACATTTTACATACTCCGCATATTATACTTCTATCTGCGCACTTTCGTCAATTTTTTTCTGTAAAATCGTGCATTTCATCATTCAATATACATTACATCATATGCAATCTCTTCCGTTCCGCCATCAATTTCAAGTACCGCATAAGAAGGCGGAGTACCATAAGGCGGCGAACCGACACTTCCCGGATTCAGATAGGTAACCCCATTGTGCGTGGCATAAAACACACGATGCGTATGTCCAAAAAGCGCAGCATCCACCTGCTTTTCCTCCGCTTCATATTGAAGCATCAGATAGCTCGCCTTCACATTAAATGTATGACCATGACAGATCAGTATATGTTTTCCTTCTATCATAAGGATCCGTTCTTCGAATTCCTGACTGCAATCACAGTTTCCCGGCACCTGTTCCATCGGTATTTCCGGAAACTTCTTTTTCAGACGGACAGCATCTGCCCAACAGTCCCCGAGATGAATGATCATATCCGGATCCGTCTCTTTGACTGCATGGACCATATTATTTACATTTCCGTGGGAATCACTTAAAACCAGCACACGTTTCATGCATTTCTCCTTTTGTCACTTGTTAATAAATTAGGCGTTTGCGAAACTCCTGTGGCGGCGTGCTCCGGGTCAGCCAA
>OBLI01002690.1_pt1 | contig 14718 bp, 12 predicted proteins | sample 1519701 | NCBI WGS metagenome assembly OBLI01 (sample SAMEA3663005, study PRJEB22513) | pig gut metagenome | biome: pig gut; feature: pig-associated habitat; material: faeces | place: France | collected 2012 | reverse complement strand
CTGATTGTTGCAAAGTAACTATAGAATTGCCCGCTCACGCGGTCGCAACAATCAGAGTGTTTTTGCCCCAGGAACCGTTCCTTCGCGCAAACTTTACTTAAATTATTTATAATACGTTTTGCCCTGTTGAATCTCATTCCCCTGCTAGACACTGGAATATGTAATAGATTTTCGGGTCAACCATGAAGATGGCACTTTTTACAATAAAGACAGCAAACTGATTTCAACAAAGAAGAAGATTTTGTTTATTTATCAACTTGATTTTTTCTATTAAAATGCCGAAAATTTAAAAACGGACTCTTTATGAAAACAAAGAATTTTATTTTATACACAGCTGCAATAATCTCATGTGCCTGCATTTTCGGGCAAAGCTACATAGAGCAATTCGATTTTTCCACGGAAACAGCAGAACCTGCTCCATCCGTCTACGTTCCATATTCAGACATAGAAATTGAGCATGAATCAATCATGGCGGCAAAAGCCCAAGGACACGTTTCAGAAAAAGATGCCGTAATGACATCTTCAAGCTTTGTAAACTGGACGAAAAATACATTTGCTTCGGACGTGGCTTTTAATATCGAAAAAGCGGGAATTCCACTTCCAAGCGGAAAATCAACTTCTGTAAAAGAAATTGAAATGAAGCTTCCGATTCTTGTAAAAAATCCGCTGCTTTCTCTTTATGTGGACGACACAAAAACTCTCGGCGACCTTGTTCTTGACGGAACTGTTACACTTGAAAGCCTCACCAGAATTATAGACAACAGCAAAAAGACTCCGGCGGTATTTACAAAAGACGGCCTTCTTTTAACAAAACACACAATCGACATGAACGACATTTCTTCAAGCCTTGTAAAGCACCACACTCCATACAAAAAAATGCAGCCGATTGACCAAGTCGCATCCAGGGAATACACAGGAATTGTTCTTGACGCGCGCGGCTCTTTGCCAGTCCATGGAGAATTCATAGAAAGCGAAGTTTATCCGTGCCTGTTCCCAAAAGTATGGACAGAAGACATGGAGCTTTTTTACGAGCGAAACATGGTTCAGCCAGAAATAGCAAAAAAATCAGGAATCGTAAAATACTCAAGCTCAGATTTTATAGAGGACTATGACGGAAGAGCCGGAAAAGATCCGCTTTGGATTACCGTAAAAAAAGTATACGGAATAAACAGATGCGACCCTGTGATTTCAAAAGAAGACTATTTAAAGATTGCTTCCGTTGAAAAAAACGTGGAGCTTCTAAAGAAAGGAAAAGTTGTAATTCTTTTGGACAAGGAGCAGCTTGAGCATAAAGTTTCTGTACCTAAAAAAGACAAAAATTATTACATCGCATATCACCAGATAAAAAAATATTTCTTTGAGCGAAAAATTCCAGACGTTGACCTGAACGAAGTCCTAACAGGAATTCAAATTACAATGCAGAACCTGCGCTTTATCGCTGATTCTTATGAGCTTCTTCCGCAGGAAAAACCGCGCATTGCTCAGATTGCAGAATCGCTTAAAAAAGCCACATCTTCCGGCGAATACACAATTCTGATTGAAGGACACACAGCTGATGTAAACAAGCCGAACGGGCAAATGACATTAAGCATTCAGCGCGCACAGGAAATAATCAAGGAGCTTGTTTCAAACGGAATAGACAAAAACTTATTCACGTACAGAGGATTCGGCGGAACAAAGCCAGTCGCAGACAACAGCACTCCTCAGGGAAGAGCCTTAAACCGCCGTGTAGAAATCATAATCATGCCAAAAGGCAGCTACATTCTAAGAGAATAGCATGAACCAGTTTTCACGCTCAGAGCTTATTTTTGGCAAAGAAGGAATTGAAAAGCTCAACCGCTCAAAAGTCGCAGTGTTCGGAATCGGCGGTGTTGGAGGATACGCGGTTGAAGCCTTGGCAAGAGGCGGAATCGGCAGTTTTGATTTAATAGACAGCGACACAGTAAGCCTCACAAATATAAACCGCCAGATTATAGCCACGCACAAAACAATAGGACTTTACAAAGTCGATGTTGCAAAAGAGCGCATTCTTGAAATTAATCCACTGGCAGAAGTAAAAACACACAAAGTTTTTTTCACGCAGGAAACAAAAGAAACATTCGACTTTTCAAATTACGACTATATAATAGATGCAATTGACACTGTCGCAGGAAAAATCGCGCTTGCAGAAGAAGCGCAAAAATGCGGAACAAAGATAATCAGCTGCATGGGAGCCGGAAATAAAATAGATCCCACACAGCTTGAAGTTTCGGATATTTACAAAACCAGCGTCTGTCCTCTTGCCCGCGCAATGCGAAAGGCCTTAAAAGAGCGCGGAATAAAAAAACTGAAAGTTGTGTACTCCAAGGAAGAGCCTGTAAAAATAATCTATGACAATTCCGCGGAAACAAAAGGAAATGCAGGAAGACCAGCTCCCGGAAGCACATCATTTGTACCGTCCGTAGCCGGCTTGATTATCGCAGGCGAAGTAATAAAAGACCTTGTAAAGTCCTAGAACTTGCCGGAACAAAGCATAAGAAGACCTTCAACTATAGCCTCATGTTCATTCGGAGCAATTCTTTCATACAGGGAATCTGGAGTGTCGCCTGGCATTACAGGAACTTTTTTCTGCACAAGAATTTTTCCTGTATCGCATCCACCGTCCACAAGATGAACAGTGCAGCCGCTTTCCTTTTCTTTTGCGGCAAGAACAGCCTCATGGACATTATGCCCCCACATCCCTACTCCGCCGAATTTAGGCAAAAGAGCCGGATGAAGGTTTATAATCTTATTCTTATATTCCTGAATTATTTTTCCCTGCAAAACGCTCAAGTAGCCTGCAAGGACAATTCCGTCAATTCCGCGGAGCTTGCACTCTTCAAGAACAGCATCAGAAACCGCCGCATTTTTTTCTTCACGCGAAGCTTTTTGAGCCGCTTCTTTTCCCATCACGGAAAAAGGACTTTTTACAACGCAGTCAATTCCGGCAGTTCTTGCACGTTCAAGCGCATAGGCATTTTTTGTGCTTGAGATAACAACGCAAATCTTGTAAGGACAGTCCGCATGGGATTTCTGATAATCTATAAGAGACTGAAGGTTTGTTCCTCCGCCTGAAACCAAAACAGCAGCCTTAAACATAGAACTGTGTCATTTCCTTGCTGCCCTTGAAGTCGCCCTTGATGACCTTGTCTGTGTGGCCGACGTAGCCAATCTCATAGGCTTTCATAACAGGAGCTCCCTTTACAGCGAATTTCTTTGCGTTCACATTGAATCTCTTTAGGATTTCCGCAGCGTCCTTTTTGCTTACCGCAAGAACAAATCCGATTCCCATATTGAAAGTTGAGAAAACATTTTCCGGATCTGCGCCGCGCTTTATAAGTTCATCAAAAATCTCCGGAACTTCCCAGGAATCTTTCTTTATCATTGCAACAAGCTGCTTTTTGCCCTCTTTTGCGTGAGGGAACATACGCGGAACATTTTCATAGAATCCGCCGCCTGTAACGTGAACCATTCCATGAACACTTGAACGGAACTTGCTCAAAACGTCCATAACCGGGCGCACATAAATGCGTGTAGGAGTAAGAAGAACTTCTCCGATTTTTCTTTCTTTTCCGCCGATTGTAATTTTCTCCTCAAAATCTGTAACAAGCTTTCTGATTAAAGAATATCCGTTTGAATGCGGACCAGTAGAAGAAAGACCGATTAAAACATCGCCTTCTTTTATTTTGCTTCCATTAATAATGTCAGATTTATCTGCAACGCCAACTCCAAAGCCAGCCAGATCATATTTTCCATCATCGTAAAAACCTGGCATTTCAGCAGTTTCACCGCCAAGAAGAGCGCAGCCCGCATCTACACAGCCGTCAGTTACACCTTTTACAAGCTCGCCGGCAACTTTTGAATCAAGCTTTCCGCAGGCAATATAATCAAGGAAAAATGAAGTCTTTACACCGCTGCAAAGAATGTCGTTAACGCTCATTGCAACACAGTCAATTCCAACTGTGTCATAGATTCCCATCTGAAAGGCAATGTCCAGCTTTGTTCCAACTCCATCTGTTCCAGAAACCATAACAGGATTCTTCATATTCTTTGGAACTGCAAACATTCCATTGAATGCGCCAAGCTCGGTCAGCTGACCAGGGATTCTTGCACGCTCAGACTGCTTCTTGTATTTGTCAACAGCCTTGTAGCCCTCGTTAACATCAACGCCAGCTTTCTTGTAGTCAAATTTTTCCGCCATGATTCCGTTCCTTAAAAAAATTATTTTTATAATATACAGTTTATTTTGTTATTATTCAATTACAAGAAAATTGACACAGTAAAATCGAGAATATCAATATAATCTCCGCAAAATTACGGTCATTTATGCGGAGATTAAACAATTATTCTCCGCAAAGCCAAAGCCGCAGTGTCATTGCTGTGTTAAGACTTCCTAAAAACAGAACTTGACAAAATAATACTGTGTGAAATAGAATTTATGTATGGAGGCGAGCCTATGGCTACAATAATGGAAAAGGATGTTCTCCTGGAACTTGTTTCTTACAGCCTTGCAATGCTGCACAATAAAGAGGATTCAGCAGACGTTTCTAAGAATATAAGAAATCTGAGGATTATGAAAAAAAATCTTATAAATACAGAATTCGACAAGATAGATTTTCAGAAAACGCGGAATCTGATACGAGGTCTTGAAACAGTATGAATTTTATAGTTGGCGAGCTTAACTGCTCAGAACAGGAATTTTCAGAAAAAGTAAAAAAAGTCTGGAAAGATATTGTTGAGGATGACCCATTTATTTCTGCTGCTCAGGAATCTCCAGAGGGCTTCGTTCTCGGCGGCCAGCCGGGAGCGGGAAAAACAACGCTCGCAAATATGCTTTCCGCAAGATTGAACAAGAACATAATTTCCATCTCAGGCGATGACTTCCGCCCATATCATCCTCATTTTGAGGAAATCCAGAGCCTTTACAAAGAGGAGTCGCCGAAATACACATCGAAATTTTCAGGACGCATGACAGAGGAGCTGATAGACAAGGCGGTTTCTGAAAAATACAACATTGTTGTCGAGGGAACATTCCGCACTTCTGCGACACCTGTCTCGACACTGAAAAAGATGAAACAGGCCGGATACAGGACTGGAATCGCGATTCAGATATGCGACAAGGAGACCAGCTGGAAGTCGTGCCAGGAACGCTATGAAAAAATGAAGGAGACAAATCCGCTTTTGGCAAGGGCGGTTGACAAGGCTCATCACAACCTTGTGATAAGACAGCTTCCAGAAACGATAAAGTCAGTCTATGAATCAGGCTTTGCCGACAGCCTTGAAATTTATGAACGTTTCCCGAAAGATGGCACATTTGCTGTAAGAAAAATATTCTCTTCCGAAGACGGAAAGCCCCTTGATGTCAAAATGATTGAGGATGTCCTTGAAGGAAGAGCCGACTATAATAAAATGCCATAAGATTATCCAGTCAAACCGAACAATGGCAGCTAATCGAAAAATATTATAATAATTTCAGAATATAATCGAAAAATATTATAATATTTATTGATTAGCCTAGTTTTTTCATCTATATTAACATCATGACTGAAATTCAACGCGATTTAAAGAGCATTCTTAAATCAAGAATCGGAAAAGGGAAAATTATAATATTAATTGGACCGCGCCAAGTAGGAAAGACAACTCTTTTTAAGTCAATGATTTCAGAAGCAGGCTTTTTAGACACGGCGCAATATTGGAACTGCGATGAAAGCGATGTGCGCTCCATGCTTACTAAAGAATCTTCTGCGCACTTTAGACCGCTTATCGGAAAGTCAAAATTCATTGTAATTGACGAGGCGCAACGTGTAAAAAATATCGGGCTTATTTTGAAAATCCTCTACGAAAATTTCCAAGATGTGCAGTTCGCGGTAACAGGCTCTTCGTCCCTAGATCTTTCCAATACATTGAATGAGCCTCTGACCGGGCGAAAATTTGAGTACAATCTTTTTCCGTTTTCCACGAACGAGCTTGTCCATAATTCATCCATGATTGATGAAATCAGGCAACTGGAAACCCGCTTAGTCTACGGATTTTATCCAGATGTTGTTAACAATCCCGGTGATGAAAAGGAGATTCTCTCAAACATTGTCTCAAGCTATCTTTATAAAGATGTATTTGAATTTCAGGATATACGAAAACCCGCTATTATAGAAAAACTTGTTCAGGCACTAGCCTTGCAGGTAGGAAGCGAGGTTTCATTCAACGAGATAGGCAGGTTGCTTGGAATTGATACCCTGACTGTACAAAGATATATTGATCTGCTGGAAAAGGCATTTGTCATCTTTCATCTTCATTCTTACAGCCGGAATGTGCGAAATGAACTGAAGAAAAGCATAAAGATTTATTTTTACGACAACGGAGTAAGGAACGCTGTCATCAATAATTTTTCTCCGTGCAGCCTGCGCGTAGACATCGGCGGACTTTGGGAAAATTTTCTAATAAGCGAACGCATCAAGAATAATGCATTTCACAACAGAAAGGAAAAGTACTATTTCTGGCGCACAACCCAAAAACAGGAAATTGATTTTATAGAAGAAAAGGACGGAGTTTTTTCCGCCTTTGAATTCAAATACAGTTCAAAAAAATCCGGCGCAAAGTGTCCGCTTACATTCTCCAACAATTATCCTGAGATTCCATTTTCAGTAATTACCAAGGAAAACTACATCGAATTTATTACAGAAAATTAGCACGGCACTGCAACCAGAACATATTTATCGGATAATAATAATAAAACGTTTTTTTCATTCCCGTGCAAGCGGCACGGGAATTTCTTTTTGCACGGATCAGCTTCTATCTTCTGGTGCGCTTGAACATTTTTCCGTCAAAATAGAGGGTGTTTGAATCTTCAAAGCTTACACGGGACTGCAATGACTCTCCTGCTTTCTTTTCCGTCGTATTTTTGCTAGAAGCAGAGTTAATCTTTAGATATGCAGTATTTTCAGGCATTGTATATGTGCCGGAATATTTAAACTCTTCCTCTGGCAGTTCTATAAGATTTCCGATCCGCGGCTGTCCAAATTCGTTTATATAATAGCTCCAAAGATCCATAGGATTTATCTCTACTTCTGTGCCGAAATCTTTATGATAGTAATAAGAAAACTCTCCAGACGCTTCGTCGCCTTTGAAAACAAGCTCCGCAAAGCCTTTTCTGTCGTCCTTGTTATCGTCAAATCTCCATTTTCCAAGCAGCGTTCTTTTTAGGTAGCTAAAATATGCCTGCCTGTCGGCTTCCTTTATTGCATCGCATATTTTATTGAGCTTTTCAGCATACTTTTCCTCAAACTTGCCGCAGAAGTCGTCATATATTTCTGAGTTGATTGTGAAATAATTTTCCATCAAGTCAGAAGAAGCTGGAGCAAGCTTTGCAAGCTTGTCCTGGTACTCTTTTATCATATTGTTCGACATCTTAAAGTTCGGATTGCCCACCGCATTCATTTTTGCGGAAAAGCTTTCCGTGAACTCATCTGTCTTTAAATTAAGCTTACTGTAAACAGCTGAAATCTGCTTAAGATAGTCTTTTTTATTCTCTCAAAGTTTTCATTTATAAAAATTCCTTTACACAAAACTCTCTCCGTGTCCTGCCGCACATATCCAACTGTCATTCCCGCACTCGATGCGGGAATCTGTCTTTTTTTTACAACAGCGCCTGCTCGCTGCAGCTGTTCCGTGCCTGTTCCGCTACGGCTTGACGCCTGCGCTACACCGGCACTGCACCGCCGCAGCTCGCTATTTTTTGCTAGAAGAGCGGACAATACGGAAGCCAAGGTTGTAGTTGGTGTAATCGGCGTCGCTCCAGTCCTCGTCGCCCACCTCGCAGTAGTCGGCGTTGTTGTTCCAGCTGCCGCCGCAGTCGTAGCGCTTGCCGCTGCGGGAATCCCAGCACCATTCCCTAACGTTGCCGCTCATGTCGTACAGGCCGTAGCCGTTCGGCTTTTTCTGCGCAACTGGATGTGTCTTTTCTTCGCTATTTTTATCATACCAGCCCACTTCGTCCAGGTTGTCGCTGCCGCTGTATTTGAATTCCTGTCCGTCTTTTGCCGCGTATTGCCATTCTTCAACTGTTGGCAGACGGTAGCCATTGGCTGTTGTGTCGCAGACAAAGCTTTCATTAAATTTTTTCCATTTTTTATCAGACCATTTCCAAAGCTTCTCTTTTAAGAATTTCCACTTTTCAACATTTGAAATTCCATCATACGAATAGCAAGGCTTTAAGCCTTCTTTTTCACTCAGCTTGTTGCAGAACACAACAGCATCTGTCCAGCTTACTTCTTCTACAGGTAAGTTGTCGCCTTTGAAGCGGCTCGGATTATTTCCCATAATAATCTGCCATTGTTTTTGAGTTATCTCTGTCATCATCATCGAATAGTTCTGATTTGGTATTTTTACAAAGTAAGCATCTATGGATTTTATATGCTCAGCGTTTTTTATTAACTCAGCTCTTTTCTCAGCAGAAAGCCGCTCTTCTTCTGCAATTTTTTTCATAGTCCTATATTTGCCAAGCAAATACTCATAGTCGCTTACTGCGGTTAAAGTAGATGAAAAAGCCACGAGAGCTGTTAGAATCAGAAATATTTTTTTTAGTTTCATAGTTGGTTACACTCCTTGTTAATTAGTTTTGCTCAAGATATTCAAGCCAGTTTTGCCTGTTTTTATTGTCTTTGATAACATTTCTATTTTTGTCAATTTTCTTTACTGTCAGAGCTAAGCTATTTTCTACGATATCTAACTTTTTCTCCAAATTCTTAAGGACTTTCTCTTCTTTTTCCCCATAGCTAAAATAAAAAACCTTTTTTCCATCTAAAATCAGTTTATGGAACATTGATTTTAGTAAGACATCATCATAGTTAAACCCGAATCCAACAACAGCGATTTTTTCACACTCTTTGAATCTGTTATAAATGTCCACAAAAGGAGATATGGAATCTATTGAAACCAACGGCTTCAGTGCTGTCTGCGGAAAAATAAACGGAACGCAAGACCTAACTTTTTCTGCCTGCACACCGAAAACAATGTCAAAACTTTTCAAATCAAGATACTTATTTGTCGCGCCGTTTAAGAACGTTATATCCAAGCCATTAATCTCAGAATAATTTGTAGAAGCAATCTCAAAATTCTCCAAATTGTTTTTCTTTATATCTGAGTAATATGTGTTTTCCAAAGTTTTCTTTTCATTAAAGAGCTGCTCTATGCACTGCTGAATTATAAACAGGAATGAAACGATTTTGTTCTTCTTAGTCTCAGAGGAATCCGTTTTTTTGCTACAAGAGCTTTCCTTGAAAAGATAGCCGTAGTACTCATTCAATAAAAGCTGGTAGTCAAAAATTTCGGAATATATTTTCTTTACTTTATCACGAACCTCTATAAACAAACTTATTTGTTCTTTGCCAACTTTTTCGACTTCTTCATTATCTGTCTTAGCATCATCTTTTTTCATCAACAGAATTGAAAGAGTTTCAGCTTTGAGCTTAATGAACTTTTCATAGTCAATTGAAAAAATGCTGTTTACAGAATCATTAAACAGTTCTTGCAGCTTATCTCCCAAATCTAATTTTGTTACAGCATTTTGCTTTATTGCATCCGCTTTTTTTATTAAATAAAATGCAGCCAATGTCTGCACAAGCGATGAAAAGTTTTCATAGGTATAAATTGGCTTTTTTGCTCTTGGCTTGGCATTTATATTTAATTCTTTTGATTCCTTAAAATTGTTTCTACTATCAATGTACATTTCAAGTTTATTTTTATCCTCATCATTAAATTCAGGAAATTTGTCAATATGATTTTCAATTATCGATTTCAGCACCAGATTGTATTCTGTTACCCCAAAAGTCTTGAATTTCTTTTCATCTTTGTCATCTTTGTCATAATAATTTTTAAAATTCTTTTTTGCCTGTTCGATAATTTTCTCTTCTGGAGAGAATATCATCATTGCAAACTCAGCTCCGCTTGGCATGCCAAAACAAACTTCAGCGCCCGCTCCAAAAAGGATTCCTGTTCTTCCATTCATGATTATTATTTTCCTTTTTCAATAAATATAACAAAAAACAAACTCTCTCCATGTCCTGCCGCACATATCCAAGTGTCATTCCCGCACTCGATGCGGGAATCTGTCTTTTTTTTACAATAGCGCCTGCTCGCTTGCAGCTGTTCCGTGCATGCTCCGCTACGGCTTGCCGCCTGCGCAACACCGGCACTACACCGCTGCAGCTCGTATTTACTTGCTGACCGTGCGGACAATGCGGAAGCCCAAGTTGATGTCCCTGTTGTAGTCGTATTCCCGGTTCTTGTAGCCCACCTCGCAGTTGCTGGCGTCGTAGTACCAGCTGCCGCCGCAAGCGTAGCGTTCGTTGCGGCTGCCGGTGTAGGAATCCCAGCACCATTCCCACACGTTGCCGCTCATGTCGTAAAGTCCGTAGCCGTTAGGCTTTTTCTGTGCAACTGGATGAGTCTTGCTTCCGCTGTTGCCATCATACCAGCCCACTTCGTCCAGATTGCCACTGCCGCTGTACCTGAATTGCTGTCCGCCTTTTGCCACATACTGCCATTCATCTACTGTAGGCAGGCGGTAGCCGTCGGAATCTCTATTCCATTCAACATTATTTCCATTTATAGAATAGGCTGGCTCAAGCCCGGCTTTCTTGCTGAGCCTGTTGCAGAACTCAACCGCGTCATACCAGCTCACGCTTTCCACAGGCAAACTATTGCCTTTGAAGCGGCTCGGATTCTCCCCCATTACATATTCATACACAGCCTGCGTTATCTCAGTCTTTGACATTACAAATTCTCTATTTGGAATAACGGCAAATTCAATGCCGCTGTGTTTTTTAGAGTCCTCTGCACAATAATAACTTTTCACAAAAGACTCATCAGCATTAGCCACTCCTTCAGCCTCTTCTATGTTTTTTCCCTTGCTTTTCAACTCCTTGATTATTTTATCTTTTTCCTTCTCCACCTCCACAACGCCCTGAATCTCGCGCAAATCCTGCGCAGGCTTCATCTCGCGCACAAGCTTCTCGTTGAGCGTGCTTGTCTGTACAACTTTGCCGCTCACAGTGTTTATTGCACGCAATTTTGTAAAGTAGAATGTGTAGGTGCTGGGCTTGCTTTTTGCGGAGGCTATTGCGTTGTAGTCAAGCTCAAAGTACAAAATAGGGTCTCCGCGCACCAAAAGAGACGTGTACATGTCGGTGTTGTTTATGTACTCTTCAAGCTGGGCGTCGCTCGCCTTTTCCATGTCCGGGGCTGCCTTTCCTGCGAGGGTCTCGTACTTTACGATGAACGTGTCCTGGAAGAGCAGGATTCCGTCCGAATACAGCGAAAGGTAAGCGTTCCAGCCGCACTTGTCGCCGTCGTAGTTTCCGTAGCTCACCTTGAGCTCGCCTCCCATGCTGCTCACAGTCTTTACAACGGCAAGTTTTTTATAGTCCGCGTCAATACTCTGCAAAAGCGCGTTCTGCTGCGCCATTGTGGACTGTCTTACGCTCTCGCAGTCGGCAATGAACTTTGCAAGAAGAGCGTCGTTGTTTGAAAGCACCTTGTTCGCCCTGCGCTGCTTTGCGGCCTCTGTAGGCATTCCATCTTTTTTTTCAACGCTCGACCAGACCGCCTCAAGAATTTTTATGGCCTGCTCTGTCTCGTCCTCTTTCATCTGCGTGTGAAGCTCCACGCTGCGCGCCTCCACTCCCTGCCGTATCTCTACAAGCGCCTTCTTCTTGCTTTCAAGCGTGCTTATAAGGCCGAGCACTCCCTGTTTTTCTGTCTTTAGCTTGCGCACCTCGGCGGCTTTTGCGGCGGCTTCCTTTGCCAGCTTGTCGCGCTGTGTCTTTAGGGCAATGCTTCGCTCTGCCTCAAGCTTTGCGTCAGCGTCCGCGCGCTCTTTCTGAGCCCTTAAGTCTTCCTGCCGCTTTTTTTCCGCATTTTGTTTTTCTTCAAGCAGGGCTTTTTCTGCCTCGATTTTTTTCTTGCTTTCAACCGCGCTCAGGTCGTTTGACGCGCTAAGCCTTGCAAGGTCGGCGTCGTAGTCCGCCATCAGCTTTCTGAACTGCTCCTCGTTCTGCCTTGCAAGCTCCAGCTGCTCGTCCACGCTGAACGACGACGAGCCTGTGGAAAGAAGATTCTTGTTAAGGTCGCTTATCTTTATTCCAAGCTTGCCTGCAAGAGCTAGAGTAATCTCGTCAACAGCTCCGGTCGAGCCGTAAAGGGAAGAAGCCTGGGTGTATTCCTTTGATGTGGCGCTCGCTTTCTGAACGCCTGTTGTAAGGTCTGTAAAGTCAGCGCTCACAACATAGCCGCTGGCAGTCTTTCTGATTTTTGTAAACAGGGCGTATTTTGCGGTTGTGAGTTTTCCAAGTTCTATCGCGGTGTTCTCGTCGCGCGCACTGCCCTCCGCCTCAGCCTGAAGTTTTTTTACTGCGGCTTCTGCCTTTGAGTCAACCACGGTCTTAAGCTCAAGGTAGTCCTGAACATTGCTTTTTACCTTGTCCTGAATCTGCCCCGGAAGCCATGCCGCGTCCCCGGCAGGAAGATTCACGGTTTCAGGTGTAAGAACCTGCACCGCCACACCTTTTTCAATATTTTGCGCATATATAAAGCCGGCGAGAAGAATTGCGCTCACCAGCAGAATTGTCTTTTTCATTGTCTGTTCCTAATTCGTAAGATAATACTTTTTCTTGCTCTTTATTCTGAAAAGAAAGCCCTGCGGAGGCTTATTCGGCCTTCGCAGGGGTATAGTTATGCTGTTACATCAAGTAGCTTGCCAAGTCCGCAGCTTCTTCTGTTGCTGCCTTTGTCTGCGCTTCCTGCGCGTCCATTTCTTTTGCTTTTAACGCTGTCTTTGCTGTCTCGGCATTGCTTGCCGCAGCGTCGGCATTTGCCTTTGCACGTTCCGCTTCAAGACGCGCCATCTGGGCTTTGTAAAGAGCCTCTTCTTCTGCCTGTTTTGCAGCGTCTTTTTTATCCGCGTCTTCCTTCATCTCGCTAAAAAGAGCGCCAACTTTCTTCTGTGTCTCTGTAGTCAAGTCTGCTCCGCCCATAACGTCCATAAGGTACTTTTTGCAGAGGTTGTCCCAAGTGCCCTTGTCCATTGAGAACACTGTGTAGTAGATATACTGCTCGCTCTGCTCCTTTGTTCCTGCCTTTGTTGTGCGCACTTTCTGGAAGAATCCTGTTTCCTCGCGGAGCCCTGTCATGTCAGCCTTTGTCTCGCTTGCAGCAACATAAACCGCCTCAAGCTGTCCAACATCGTTCAAGCCCTGACCAACGCGTCCGATTACTTTCTGGCTAAGCTCCGCCGCCTGAGTGTAGGCAAATCCCGCACGGCTCAACGCCTGGGCTGTCGCCTCGGTTTTTCCAGTCGCCATGCTCACCTTTACAACACGGTTTGCGTCTGTTCCCCATGCCTGCTTGAACGTGTCGGAATTTCCGCGGCGCATGTTCTTGAGCCACTGCGGAGCCGAAACCTCGCCAAGAGTCCTGTCTGTCCAGTCAATAACCACAACCTTGTCAACATCGTCGTCAACATTAACATTGAGTGACGGGGCCTGTGCAACCTTGGTACTTCCGCAGCCTGACATTCCAAGAACAAGCGCGGCCGCCGCGCATACAAAAATTACCTTTTTCATTTTTTTCCTCCAGATGAAAAATTCTATAACTCAAGAAAGCCGCTTAAATCTTTTTTTACAGCTTCCCCAGTTTCCTTTGAAAGTTTTGGAAACGCCTTCTTCTGGGCATTTTCAAGCGAATATGCGACAGACTTTTCCGCAGTCTGAACCTCGCACGAATAAACCGTTTTTTCCTCTTTGTTCTGGATTTTTAGTTCCAGTCCGGGTTTTACAGAGACAGGCTCGCCTCCAGACACATTCAGTTCTATGAGGACTTCCGCAATGTAGTTTGCCTGCTCAATATTTTTAGAAACTTTAAGCCCGCAGTCTGTAAATGCGGAAGAAACTGCGCTTTCCGCAAGGCGGTTATAGTCGTTTTGCGTCTGAATATATATAGAACAGTTCTGCCTGCTTTCCTCAAAAATCACCGGAACTTTGGAAATTTTGTCGCGCTCGTCCTGATAAGCCGCCTCTTCCTTTGGATTTATGATTCTGCCGTACTCAAGCTTTTCCAAAAGTTCTGTCGCGCTCCGCCACACTTTTCCGCACATTCCGGCTTTGTAAAAACAGTCCGGCTCATTTTCAAGATTTTTATAGAGACCGTTAAAGCTGTTCTTCTTGATTTCAATCTGAGGCTTGTACTGCTGCCACGCGTCATTGCGGTTCATGTAGACCACGCAGTACCACTTTTTTTCCGCCTTGTAGTAGAACGGCTCGGTGTATTCAAGTGCAAAAAGCTCCACCTCGGACTGCACATTCACGTCGTCTACAACAAGAGTTTTTTCTTCCGCGGAATTTGCCGCTGTAACGGAAGTCATTGTCGTTGAAAGATTCGCGTTCACGCTTGTCTTAAAGTAGCGCGAGAGCGCGGCGGTTGCATCGGTTCTTGCTTTTTCAGCTGTGTCGCCGCTTCCGCGCTGCGCAAGATATTCAGAATTCGGATATACAGTCCTGTAGTTCTGAATCCATTGTGGCATCGCCGCTTTTTTTGCAAAAAGCGGCAAAAGACAGCAGAACGCCGCCGTCAAAATGAGGAAAGATTTTTTCATGGGATTTTCTCCGGGGACAAAAAATGCGGAATCCGCACGCCAAAGCGCGCGGATTC
>OBLI01002687.1_pt1 | contig 14728 bp, 12 predicted proteins | sample 1519701 | NCBI WGS metagenome assembly OBLI01 (sample SAMEA3663005, study PRJEB22513) | pig gut metagenome | biome: pig gut; feature: pig-associated habitat; material: faeces | place: France | collected 2012 | reverse complement strand
GATAACCATACAGCCTGCATCTCATACCGAGGGTTGAGTCGATTACAGATGAGAGATTGGAGTCAAATTGCTCCATTATTGAAAAAATTCCTCCAAAAGGAGAGAGTTTCTCAGATTTTATTGCTACCTTTGCCATGTCTGTCGGGTTTGATACATATTTTGATTTGCAACACTAAGATAGGTGAAAAATCTGACATGGCAAAATCCTGAGCAACTTTTTGTTGCTCAGGTACTTATAAATAAAGTTAAATCAAAGTGTTGCGGAATTAAGGGAAGATATCTTTCCAATCCTTCTACGGTATTTTTATTCTTCGAATAGAAATCTATTTCTATTTGCTCTATTTTAAATGAGTTTATTCTTTTAGATGCTTCATCACGCCATAAACCATCTTTCATTTTTGAAAGGTACTCTTCATGTTGTTGCGCAGTTTTGCTGCGTAAGAATAGTTTCCTGTCCTCACTTATAAGAAGGAAAAGTCTTTGAGCAATTTCTTCTTTTTCTTTACCCAAAGATTCTTCGCCAAATAATCTCCCACGAAATAATGAAATATTATTATTTGTATCTATTACTGTTTGTTTTAGACGCTCTCTTGTAATAGACAACTTGTGGCAACAATCTGTGATAGATAGTTGTTCGATGCTTTTGAATTCCATTCGCCTTGTTATTTATTTTACTATTCTATATCCCTTATGAGAGAAACTATATACTTTTTTGTCTTTCATCAAATCAATAGTATCATTATTGATGGCATAAATGCTATCATAAACAATCGGCACTGTCCACTTCTTGACTTCCGTATTATATATACCAAACTTATTTTTGTTCTTACATACATAACTATTGTCATTAATCATGAACAAGGAATCATAATCAAAATCCAATATCTTATTCAACTTCAAACGTCCCACCTTACACAATCCGACTTTTCCATTTTTGTTTTGGATAATACGATACTTTAGAGACTTATCCCCATCTTGTATGTTATATATTTTGCGAACAAAAGGTGTGTGCCATATGTTTGTAAGTAGAAGAATAAAAAAAGAGATTATTCCAATGCCAGATATATAACCAAAACAACTATCTACGTCATATGTATCCCAATGCGGAGAAAAATTATCGCCCCAAAACCAGGGAGTATCAATTATGTCGCATCTTAATAAGAAATTTTCAATTCCTGTTACATAAGAAGCTTGTCCACTGGCGTATTCCTCGTAAATATAGTGCTCTGTACAGAAATAATATACAGCAATTATAACAATTAAGAGACAAATAAAAATAATAGATTTTAGTATACACCGAGGAAATGATAAAGACTTATATTTTTTCTTCTCATTAAACTCAGCCATGTCTATCCATTGCGTATTCATTTCATAAGAATGAACTTCTCGTTTCCGTTCTTCGTCTTTTTTCCGATTTACTTGGTTTGTTTGATCTATTAATTGCTTTTGGCGCAATCTTACAGATTCTACCAACTCGCCGTTTGGATTGTTCTTTAAATAATTATCACAATCCTGTAAATTGAAATGTTCAACGTTCTTGATTTGCATAATTGTCTATTTTATATTATATCATTCTGAATCTTGTGATTTATGAATATCAAATGTGTCTTCTGCAATTTTCTTATCGCAGTACCATATTGATATCACATATTTTCCAGCTTCCCAATTCCCTGGTTTTTTATTACCCCAACCATCTAGTTCTAATGTATTTTTTCCTGTGTAAATCATGTACTCAGAACCTTCTGAAACAGAAGTATAGTTATCTGAAAGACGTTGTATCTTGTAATATAAAGTGACAGGTCCATCATTTGCACCTACATAGGTAATCTTTGGCTTCAGAAACATTGTGTTTACATCCTCAATTGTTTCACCATATTCAGTTTCCATTCCTCCGTCGTTGTCCGAGTTTCCTATTGCAATATCCGTAACTATAATAGGTGCATCAACAAGATCTTTTATATGGATTGTATTGATATCTAAACTATCTTGCATATGGATAGAATCAGTGTTTTTAGAAATACTACGATATCTAACGAGAAAAAAAATAGTGGATATAAAAAACAGAAAAGTTGTTATTAGAAATAAATATTTAAATGTATTGCTACGCTCCAACTTTTTCTCATTTATATCCCGCTGAATCGCCACTTTATGCAATTTATCATCTATACGTTTTTTTTCATATTCCAAAAGATCTATTTGTTTCAATATAGATTGTAGATTCCTTTCTTTTACTGCTAAATTTTTTCTTAGTTCTTCAACATGCTTAATCTGTAAATAACGGCATCGTGTTTGCAGTTGCTCGTCATTAGGATTTGCAGCCAATAGTTTTTGGCATTCTTCCAAAGACAGACTATCGATATTCTTTATATTCATATTTTCACAAAGATATTATTCGTTTCATCAGTGGGCAGCTTGTTTAATATTGACTTTCTCTTTCTGTCCATCAAGGACAAACTCTACAATAGCTTCCCGTTCTTTGCCTGTCTCGTTCTTTTCAACACGAACAACTATAGAATTGTCATTTTTTGAGACTTCTTTAACCCAGTCATTCTTATCCGCAAAGGTCGCTTTTACCTTTGGTGCATTGTCTTTCCATGTTATAACTATCGAATCCCTTCCTGTTGATTGTGCTTCTATAGTTTTAGGGTATACTTCTAATCGGTAAGTCTTTTCTTTAGATATTACAGTAGAGTCCTTGACAACTTCTTTATTGTCAGACACGTTCCCTTCTCCTGTTTTGTTATGCCATAAATAAGCGATAATCAACAAAAATACACTACAAATAGCCAAAAGAATCTTGTTTGCAAGCTTCTCCTTCTTTAGTTTGTTTTCTAATTCTTTAACTGACAGTTCACTGTCACGAAGTGTTTTTTTCAATTTTTCCAAGTTTTCTTTATCCTGCAAGCTTATGTCGTGCTGATTCATGATGTCAATATCGTTAGTTGTTATGTCTATATTGTTATCATTGTCACACTTAACGCATATCCCATTTTCTGTAAATTCGTCTACATACTTATGACATTGAGGACAAATACGCTTAACCTTTACTGTTTTTGAAGATACGTTCGACGAAAGGCAATTCATAAAAGGAGACTTTTTCCCCGTAGCCTCTACGAAGTCTTCGTTATCAATTAGCAATGAGATTTCAGGAAATGTCATTGCGGCTGCAATGACCTCCTTCTTGTCCATGCGCCCCAAAGACTTACATTGGAAAATATTGGAATTCAATTCTTCTGAATACTCGTTGTTTTTCGCAAAGATTTTATCAATATGAATTCCATCAACAGAATGCTTGTGGCTATAATGAACGTCGCCTTCTTGGCAATACCAATAAGGGGCAATTTCTTCTTCGTAAAAATTTTTAAAAATATTTATATCGAAAGATGGTATCCAGAAATTATCCTCTTCTATATCAGAGAAGATTAAAGCAAAAAAACCCTTTACTGACCGACCTTTGATGTCTACATTGCAAGAATTAGACAACGTTTCATTCTTACAACATAGTCCCCAAGCAACAACATTGTGTTTCTTATACAAAACCCATCGCGGATTGTCTAAATCACATTCCAATATAGGTCTAACCATGTTCTGCAACACAGAAATAAAATCTTTCCCTATATTGTTAGGTAAGCAAAAATCACGGTAATCTGGTTGTTCACCACGTGTATAACTATAAAATTCGATCTTCATATGCTTTATAAAATTACGGCTTTTCTTCCTCCTCGATAGAAAGAGATTCTATCAGGAGTGAATAGTTTATATGTTAAAGATCTTATCTCTTCTACATCAATTGGAACATTTATGTCATCGTCTAAGTCTTGAAGCAATGCAAACAATACAGGAAGATGAATATTTCCCTTGGTATTAAGATATAACGTTACTTGTCTGTTTGTTATTTTCCCATGATCATTATTAAGATTACGCCCTAATGTGACAGAAGTAATACCCACTGTCATATCATTATGTTTTGAAAACACTGTTGGCAAAAGATTTCTTAATAATTCTTGACCTGCAGTCAATTCATTATCACTGAAAATATCTTTTTTAGTGATAACTAAAAGGATTGGTACATTATTGTCTAATCTTTGAGAACATTCCTTTATTAATGATTCTATGTAATTTATTTTATGGCGTGCTTTTAATTGTGACTGAAATGTAATGTTGCTATGCTCTGTTTCTAAATACTGTGGATCCAATGCTGCCAACAACGTATCTCCGTCAATAAGGAAAGTGATACAACTAGAGTCCTCAAACGTATCAAACAATTCTTCTGCATCATCCATGTCATTGTCTGACATACCGTCCAACGCACCACCACGATAGTCATAAATTGTAAACTCACCCATAGAACACCCATCAACTTTTAAATCAAATGAATATGTAATGGTGTCTGTGCTTCCATCTGGCCAAATTCCATTAGCCATTTGTTCTATGCCACGATTAAGTCGAAGTTGTTGACGTCTATCTGTACTTGTTGCAGATATTGTATGACCATTTATGGATATGCCATTTGCCAACACATGACTCATTGTATATAAGTAGCAGGTCTTTCCTGAGCCGCTAAGTCCTAAAAGACAAATATTCATATTTTATTCTTTTAATTATTGTAATCTATTGATATTGTTGACGTTTCTCTTTCAAGAGGAAGACGCATTGTTGAGAATACACCAACCCATTCAGCATCCTTTGAAAAGGTTTTGATTGCAATATCGTTTTTTATTCCATATGCTTTTTGATAATCCTCAAAAGTCTGTGATAAGGAATGGTAATTAGCGCCACCGCCACAGAATATTATATTGCTAATATTGTTCCAACTATATGTGCCTTGCCTCATCATATCATTACAGGAATCAAAGCACTGATAAAGATAATGACTCATTTCTATATCAAATCTCTTCTGAATTACTGCCTTTCCTTTGTCTAAATCATTAAATATAGGCAGAGGATAGTAGTCTTTAGCATTTTTATTCAAATTCCTTCTTACCACTTCTTTTAAGTATAATCCGAACAAAATTTGTTCAATATCAGATACATCAGAAGTATAGTCGTATCCAACAATATCAGATAAATCTACAGAAGAAAAACCAGACTCAGCATCTTGCTTGTGAGATATCTGCCTTCCATTATCAACTATTGAAATTTTAAGAGATGAGTAGCCAAAATCTACAACCATTGATAATCCCTGATGAGGAGCATTGAAAGAAGATATCACTTCAGATTTACATATACATATTACATCCGAGAAAATGTCTGTTGCAGTTTTTGCAATAGTTGAATCACAAATTCTTTTACCATCCTTTATCTTTTCGATAGCCTCTTCTACTATCCTTTTCTGAGACGCATCATCAAAAACCAATGCTGCTCCAATAACCTTTTCTGAATAGAAATCAACAGATGCTTGCTTGATAGAAGAGTAAAATTTTTGAAGAATTTTTCCTTGGAAATGACTCTCATTTAAATTTGTCACAATTCCATCTGTTCCCATTGCTTCAAGTAAAAGCACTTGATTTCCGATGAATACCTCATCGTTTGACACAAAGGAAATGCTCGGCATATAAGAATAAGAAATGCCATTGTTATATGTCAATTTCTCAGGTTTATTTGATAAGCCGTTAACAGCAGCTTTAACCTCTGCTTGTCCTATATCTATTGCTGTCCATTTCATATATTATCCTTTCCGTAAATATATCTTTTATATATAGCTGTCGTTTTTTGTGCTTGTTTGTAACCTTCATATTGAGACGCAATTCTCTCTGCCATAAGAGAATACGACTTTGCAATTATCGCATAAGGTGCAGCCTTTGACTCAGAAATATTTCTTATTGCATTATATTTTCTTGTCCAATAAGTCTGTTTCTTTTTGGCAAGTGATACCAATTCTGATATAGGTGTGTCATTGGGGGCGTTCAGTCGGTCTATGATACCATATCCATATTCTCCACAAACCCTTGCAAATTCTTCTGTAAAAGCATCATCAGCTTTTGTTCTACCCTCATATATTGACATCAACAACGATATTTCCTTGACATCATGCAATTCGTTCTCTACATGTAGTATCAGATTTCTTATTTTATCTATTATAGCTATGAGATCCGAATCATTTGTCCTTTGTCTATCTTGATTGCAAGCATCTAACATACTCAATATGCTGCGCTGCGTTTTAAGTACAGATGCCCTATCTCCGAAATGAGATCTAAGCAATGTTATAAAGGGAGAGAAACCACTTTTAATACGAAGAGTATTGGCGAGTTCTTCTCTACTGATATTTGGATTTGAACGCAACAACTCCATACAAATATATGCGCCATAAAGACCATATTTAACCCATAGGTTTTTGCGTTGCAGGGATGATATTGCAATGTTGTCTATTTCACGCGTAAAAGCATTAGCGTTGACAAATATGCGCAGAATTGTTTTTTGATCTTGTATTTCTGCCAAAGACTTGAACATATTGTAGTCTTCTTCTGTAATATTCAAAGATGCCAATCCTATTAAAGCAGAAACAGGCAGAATACGGAAAAGAGCTTTCTTTACATCTAATCTTGACGTAAGTGTTTTCGATATTGCAGATGATGTCTCCTTAATGACATCGATTTTGTTCACAATAGACCAATTTAAGTCAGGCTTTGATAATACCCCAAGCGAATTAAGCGGAGTAATAGAATACGAATTCCCTACATCGGACATTTGAAACTCATTGATTAATTTCAAGCCATCTTCCGAAAGGCTTTTTGTAAACAGAAAAACCACAGCATCAGGATTAACTTGCTTCAAGAACTGTTTGGTGTTCTCCGAGTCAATCTTGCTTGTTGCATCCAATCCTGGGGTATCAATTATGTTAATATTCTTAAGCATCTCGTCAGATGTAGACACTTCAATATAGGAAACCTTGGTTTTCAGAGATTCTTCGCCAGCGTGAGATGCCCATTGTACCCATTGCTCATGGGGAACATCAATTTTACTGCCATTTTTAAAATGAACTGTAATTGCGGAATTGTCTTCTCCATATTTCAGCCAACTGACATTAAATGTCTCTGCCTCATGCCCTGTACGCACAACTTCAGGCTTACCAAGAATTGCATTGACCAGAGTAGATTTAGAACTACTAATTCTGCCAACTATTGCTAATTGCATTGGTTCATCCTTTCGCCTTTTTACATTTTCTATAGCTGTACGTATATTGGACAATTGAGGATGCCTATCTACCAATTGTGAACAGGCTGATAAGCATTCCTCGATTTGATTGACTATGTAATCATTGTTCTGCATGGCCAAATGGATTGCTATAAAGTAACTTCATCTGCGAAGAAAGCGTATTCAAGAATTTTTCGCGTTGTTCAATTATGCTCATATTTTCCTTGAATTTTTTCTCATTCTCACGACTCTCAATTATTGTCTGTTGAATCGCTTTCATCTTCTCTTCTGTCTCAGACAACATTGTTTGTATAGTCTGTAATATATTTTGGTGATATTTTGTAAACTGAGTATTTATCTGATTACGCAAATCCGTTATTGCTAGATTAATTTTTGGTAAAACTTGTTGACGAATCATCATCTTCTTTTGCTGCCGGCTTTCTTGATTCAATCTCTTCCATATCAGTGCAGCTGCTGACATAAGACCTACAGCCCAACCAATACCCGGAATCAAAAAATCTGCTCCTATTGCCAATGCCGTCGCAATAATACCCCCTTGTGCAAATTTTCCAGCAAGATTGAAAGCTAATTGCGAGTTCAGAACACTATGAATTCGTAGTTCATCTGAAATATTTATATCCTCGTCGGATAAAACTTCAGAAATTTTCTTCTCGAGAGTTTTTGAAATTTGATCAAATGTCTTTTTGGTCGTTAGATTGACATTATAAGACAATTCTTGCAATTCATCATTAATTTGAGCAACCAACCATTTTCCATCATTATTTAGACCATTCTCGCTGTCAATGAGTCTATCAAATGTACTAGTAGTCAACAATGTTCCTTCATGGGAAATTTGATTAAGCACTTCATTTCTTGCATTTTCAAATAGAGAATTTACTTGTAAACGAATAGAAGATGTAGGATTAGCTATTTCATTTCGAAATTGAGCCAACTTCTGTTGTTGATCTTTATAGTTTTGAATTGCATTGTTCTGGGTATTATGATTGGCTTCCAATTGCATCTTTTCAACCTTGACAGTTTCTAATATGTCATTAATTTCTGACAGTAGTATGTCACGGAACTGCATCAGTTGTCCCTTACGAAACATCTTAATCTGTGAGTTGATTGCGGCAATTACGGCATCTCGATTTGAGGACACCTTGAATTCCTCGTCTTCCAATTGATTATACAACAACCAATTCATAGCAGAAACAGCAACAATGGTTGGATTCCCAACAGATAAAAATGTATTCCTTGTCGTTTCTATATGTGTCTGCAAGACATCCTGAGAAAGAATGTCTGACTTGTTGATAAGTACGATAGTGCTCTTTACACGAGATGCAACCTTCTTCTCATAAAACTTAAGTTCAGATTCCGTTACAGGTTCACTGGCATCTGTGATAAACACGGCTATATCAGCGTATGGTAATGCCATTGCAGTAAGGTTTGCATGGCGTGGATCCAATCCACCAATACCAGGAGTGTCTATAACAACTAATCCTTCTTTTAGAAATTCAGAAGGGTAGTATAAATCCATCTGCACAGTGCTACCTATTTCTATAACATCACCAACAGTATACTTTTGTATGTCATCCCAAGCTATTTCTTCCTTTTTTAATGCATTTTCTCCTTCCAACAAATTGCCATAATAACGAACAGCTTTCTTTGTTTGGCCATACATTATCCTAGTAACAACTGCTGTTGCAATTCCTATGTCAGTTGGACAAATTTCATCTCCAATAATCGCATTTATGAGAGATGATTTACCTCTTTTAAATTCACCACAAAATAAAATTGATGTCGAGTTATCTATCTTATCAATGGCGTTATTTATATTCTCTATAACAGCACTTTTACCATATTGTTGAGATATGGAAGAAAGCTGCTTGATAAAACTCTTTAATTTATTACTATCGTTTATCATAGCCTTAACACATTAAGAAGTTGGCCGAATAATCAATATTATTACATTCGCAATAGTCCATAATGTTTAGTTGCTGTTGACACAATTCCATAGAGTCAACATCTCCAATTGCAGAAAACTGGTTGATGCAGTCATTGAAAAATGTGTTATAGTCAACGTTCATTTCACTCAACATTATTGGATTGAAACCACCATCCCCCATGCTATCCATTGGCTGAATACTATTCCAATCTATATTTTCCAATCCATTATGGCTTGTAATTTGCATTGAACTATTTATGCTATTGCAATCCAAATAATCGTTGAATATATAATTATCCGTAAATATTTGGCTGAAGTCTATTTCATTTGCAGAATAATCAAAAAATGCATCTGTTAGCGAAGGTATTGGGGAAATAAGATTTCCATCAATATTTGTTACTTGCTCTGGCAGTCCCATGCTAATATCATTGAATATTTGGAAATCAGGATAGCTTACGCCAGCCACGTTGTGTAGGTGTCCCAACTCATAGTCGAAATTTTTCATTCCGTCTGCATATTCAGGAGCAGATATATTTGTAGATACCATGTAGCATTGTGTATCTGCCCAAGCATCCATAAACTGTTCTAATGGATATGGCTTTCCATCTTCACCACTACCAGGATCCTTGACAATTACTTGAATATTATTTGGGTCGCTTGTATCTATACCTGCAACGATTAATGCGTGATTACCCCCTTGTGGACCAAAGAAATCATTAGCCCAATTTGTCCACTTCTCACTAACAGAATCGTTGTGCCAAAGTTCGTCTGCATCAACCCCTACAATGACTTTATGGCCTTGGGCTAATTCATTTACTAAAGTAAACACGTTGCCATCCTGCTTCGTTACAGGAATACCTGCAAGATTTAACAAATTGCCTACGTCTTGTGGATTAGTACCTCCACCATTATACCAACCATTTGCATTGGCTGTTTGGACTAATTGCGTTTCTGATACATCTATACCAAAATCCTCCAAAACCAGTTGTTGTGATTTAATCGCACATGTATCAGGGTACTGCTGCTGTACTTCTGGATTGAAATATTCAGACATACTATATTACGTTTAAATAATAGATAGAATTCAAAGTTTAAAACTATTCAATAGTAGATGATAATTCGGGAATGCTTTCTCCTTTAGCAATATAAATTGCATTTCGTTGTTTTTCAAGAGCAGAAATAATCTCTAACTTCTTCTTTCTTGAGCCAACTGAAATTTTCACCTTACGTCCATCATTAAGAAGAATTGACATGTAAGCCATGAAATTATTCTCATAGCCAATTATTGAGTCTATTTGAAAAGTTTGAATGGAATAGGCTTTTTTACCGATTGCGAGTGTTACGAGAGCCGTATCAATTTTGTTAGGAACAAGTGAAAATGTTTGTTCGTCAACAACGAGGTCACCCGTCGACTGGTTAAAGATAGGCCCCCATACAACCCAAAATTTCTTTTGTTTATTCTTCGTGTTCATATTTATACCATTTTATAAATCGTTTCTTTTGACTTTATGAGAAGATATATCTATTTGTAACCTATTCTCAATAAATTTTCTAAAAATGCACTTGGCACATATGCCGTCACAACTGTTACCAAGTCATCCACCACAACGCCAACTCTCTGTTGCCCTTGCCATCTTGCAACTCTTCCTATCACTCCTTTGAACGCTCCATCTGTAACCCTTACCAATTGTCCTTTCTCGAACTTTGGCACTTCAACTAATGATACGATGGTGTTGTCCGCATCGGCTGCGCAGATAATTTTGAGACTTTCCATCTGATAGTCGGGAACTATCAATGGAAATTTCTCTATTCTGCGCCCAACGTGGACGTGGCGATAATAAAAGCGGAGGAATGGGAGGTTTACGTTGTCGTAAACGAAAGATTTGAGTTGTTCTTCTGTACCGTAGGCGAAGAAGATATTTGGTAAACGTGACTCGGTAACAACTTTGCGTTTACCTTTTATAAGTTTTACTACCTCGGTGGTAGGATAGAAAGCCGTGATGCCTTTGGCGGTCATGTAGTCGTATGCCTTTTTTTCTCTACCGTATGTGGTACGTAAGGCATACCAATGAGGAAAGTCTTCCTCTTTTTGCGCTTTAGGCTTACTTGCTATATGGGCATTTCTGGTGGACACCCCTGTTTGTGAGCTCTCAGCGGAAACAGTGCTTTGAGCTTCGGGGAGGGCGTTGGAGGTAAGTCCAGCGCAAGGAGGGAATTCACCACCTCCTAGGGTGTGTCCATCGTTAGATGTCCATTCATCGACTTTCATATCGGTGCTAACTTTTTTCTAGACAGAAATCCGTTAAATTGCGACAAAAAAGCGTGGAATCGTCCTGTTGTCTATTCCACGAACTGAGGCTCTTCCAACTGCCTATCAAAGTTGAACAGACAACGTCAGAGCCCACGCCGATATGAAAATCACTACCGTAAAGAGACCTATATAATACATTAGACTGCGCCAAAATGGCACAATCTATGCTTACAGGTCTCCACGGGATTGATATAATCACACCCGGGACATCTACCGTTGGCTACGTTCAAGACTTTGATACTGATAGTTTTGGAAGATTTCAGTTCGCCTTAAACACAGCGTCGATAAACGCCTTCTATGTCTGGATTGCCTTCCCACCCAATGCCCGCTTTCCTATAGGTATGTCATGGTTGACTTCACTACACTCAGCACGGCGTAGGCTGCCGACTCGGTTATCATGAAAGAACTCGTCTTACAGCGACAACTGCGGTCTGGCTATACAATCCGACTGCAAAAGTACGAAAATTTATTGAGAAAAGATAAGAAATAGCAGAAAATGCCAATGTTACAATATAAATTTAAGACTATTTAAGTCTGATTACTTTAATATCTCAGAATTTTTGTATAAACAAATGCTGCTTTCAATCCAATTTTGTATATAGTTAGGTTAATATACTTCATGTAATCATGAGGTATAACTTCGATAGGCAACGCAGAAATACTTCGATGCCCAATGGAGTATTATCGTATTTTATGGGATGTATAACAGTTGAAGTTCTGTCATTCTTCGTCTTTTGATGGACGGAATGCATTTGCCTCTCCATTTGCAAAAGTCAAGGTAATCTTTTTCTATGTCACGCAATCCTCGTTCAATCTTTTGCAGGAGACGGCTCTTCGGAAATCTTTTGTTCCCTAATATTTTGTAGGGGCCGACATTATAGGCAAGTACGGCAAGGAGTAGTGAGTCCTTGCCATACTTACGAAACATGGCACATAACTTGGTGAGGTCTGAGCGTAGCAGGGAGTCGGCTTGCTGATAGGTGAGATTATTCTTGAACTTCTCATGCGGCAAAATCCGATGTCCCCATCCGATATAGGGATAGTTGCGCTTAATATCGTGCCATCCCTCATAATACTTGATGCAGCGCACGGCTCGTTCAAAGGGTGGTAATGCAAAGATGCCCAAGTCGCTTTGGCTTGGGCTATCGTTTGTAGGTTTTTTGTTCTGTGCCACTATGCTTTGGCACAGAAACAAGAGCATTAGGGTAATATATATTCTTATCTTTTTCGTCATGGATGTTGTTTTTGTTTTGCATTTGGAGTGTCATTGGCTTGTCACTTGGCATTCTTCTTGTTGAATATCTCTGCTATCATGGCTTTCACGTCCTCACCAACTTGCACGAAGTTCTTATAGAGGATGCGCTCACGCTCATCACGGCTCTTGAAGGTGTAGAACTTGGGCAGTGGCATATACTCGCTTTCCTCTTTCTTGATGTCTGCCATATTGAAGTCGGTCTTGCAATAGAACTTACTGGTCTTGAACTCGTCGCTTTCCTGTATGTTCATACTGCCATTTATGCCAGTCTTGGTTGCCACAAAGTCCCTTGCGGTCTGACCGCAGATCCATCCTGTCGGCATGTCCGAGATTTTACTGGCTGGTACAAGACTGTCCATATTCTCATTCAGGTTGATGCTCGTCTTGTCTCTATCGATGGTCACGCCTTTCTTCAGTTGCACCACCTTGCCGAAGATGTCGGAGGATAGCCATTCCAGAGTTTCCTTGCTTCGTGCCGAACCGCTCACCACATTGCCTACGGTGGTGATGATCTTCTGCATACCCACCTTGCCGTAGTCGGCTTCCAACTGGGGCAGTTCCTGGAAACCCAAGGCTACGCTCACCTTGTTGCTTCGGGCTGTACCTATCAGTCGGTCTATTTTATGGAAGTAAAGTGTAGGCAACTCGTCCACAATGATACTCACAGGGATGTTCTTGCCTTGCCCTGTGTTTACTCGTGTTACCAAGCGGTTAAGAATAAGGGCGTTCAATGCCCCGATGATGCTCTCCATCTCTGGGTCATTGGCTATCAGCAGATAACTCGGATTCTTCGGGTCACTGACTTTCAGGTCAAAGTCATCGCCATCCTTATGGAAGATCCAATAGCTTTCCTTGGTGGCAAGGCGTGAGGTATAGACACGCAGGGTACCTATCATACCCTCCAACTGCTCCATCGCTTTGTTCTTCAAGGCGGTCTGGAACGGTCCCAACAAGGGTGCTACCTCATTGTCGGTCTCCAATACATTGAAGATGGTCTGATAACTCTCATTCAGGAAACTCAGAATATGGGGCATATCGCTATACTTACCCAACCAATAGGCTGGCTCCACTTCTTCTCCTGCATGGTTAAACACCTTTCCGGTCGGCTTCATCTGCATGGTCTTCGGATCAAGTACTTTCTCTGCTATCAGCATCTTGCCGTCCTTGTCGTATGGTTCCTTGCCATAGTTGATGAAGAAGTAGATACAGGCAGCGAGGAAGTTGACGGCTGAGGTCTGGAAGAACTGGTCGCTGCCGCCACCACCTTCTTTCTTGCCTTTTTGCAGCGATTCCAGCAGTGTCTCTGCGGTCTCGCTCGCTGCCGCCAAGTTGTTGATGTACTTCTGCTGTATTGGGTTCACTCGCTTGGAGTATTCCACATCCACGAAGTTGATGATATTGAACTTGCAGCCTTCTGGCAGTTTCCCCAACTGCTGGTTCTTCTTGTAGTGGTAGTACAGCTTGGTTGCCAAGGTCGGAAACTTGTAGTCGTAAACGACCATGGCAAAGCCTTTTGCACTGTGCTGTCGAATGAACGGCTCGATAATGGAGAATGTCTTACCGCTACCCGGTGTGCCCACTACCCAGGTGCCACGGAATGGGTTCACGATGTTCACCCATCCCTTGCGGAACTTGCCCTTATAGTAGTAGCGCATGGGGATATTCACGCTGTATTTGTTGTATTCCTCCTTTTGGCACTGCTCAAAACTCTCGTTTTCAAAATTGAAACGGTCTTTCATCAGTCCTTCCTTCAAGAACTTCGAGATGTTGTCCAAGGCGATATGCACCAATACCGTTCCGATGATGGTTGTCACCATATAGAGAATGGTGTTTAATCTTAGGGTATAGAGACGAGTGTCCATCGCATAGCCGAAGAGCCACACGGACAATATCAACAGCAGCACGCCACTCACCAAGGGGTACAGCACCTGCCTTCGGGCATCAAATTCCAAGTGTTTCTTGTTTCTCGTGCCTACACAGGTGATGCACACCAACAAGAACGTCACCACCTTGTTATACACCAGGTTGCCGTCATGGTAGATGAACCACTGCTTGATGCGGTCGTGCAGGTCGCACACCACAC
>OBLI01002685.1_pt1 | contig 14731 bp, 14 predicted proteins | sample 1519701 | NCBI WGS metagenome assembly OBLI01 (sample SAMEA3663005, study PRJEB22513) | pig gut metagenome | biome: pig gut; feature: pig-associated habitat; material: faeces | place: France | collected 2012 | reverse complement strand
GGGGAAGTCCAGCACATCGCCCTTAGCGTAAACATCTTCTTCGCTAAGGTCATTTTGTACCATAAAGAGGGCCATATCGCCTACAATCTTAGAAGAAGGAGTAACTTTAATCAAGTCGCCGAACATCATGGATACTCTGTGATACATATCCTTGATTTCTTCCCAACGGTGAATGAGTCCCAAGGCTTGAGCTTGTTGCTTCAAATTGGTGTATTGGCCGCCGGGCATTTCGTGGCAATAAACCTCGGGATTGGGGAAGTTTTCGGTTTTATCCGCAGCCTTGTAATAGGGACGCACAGTTTCCCAATAGCGGGACATTTCGTTCAAGGCATCCACATCGAGGCGTGGTTGACGAGGATGACCGCTTAAAGCGTAGAACAGGCTGGAGGTAGAGGGCTGAGCGGTGCCGCAGCTCATGGAGCTCATGGCCGTATCCACGATATCTACACCGGCATCGATAGCGCGGGCATAGGTGTAAATAGCGTTGCCACTGCCTTCGTGGGTGTGCAGATGAATGGGTACGCCAACATAGGATTTCAAACTGCTTACTAAGCGATAAGCAGCCTCGGGCTTGAGTAGGCCAGCCATATCCTTAATGGCAATGATGTTAGCACCAGCTTTTTCCAGCTCTTTAGCCATATTAATATAGTATTGAATATCGTATTTGTCGCGGTGAGGGTCGAGAATATCGCCGGTGTAGCACAAGGCTGCCTCAGCTACCTTGCCACATTCACGCACGGTGTTGATGGAAAGACGCATATTATCCAAGCCGTTCAAGCTATCAAAAATACGGAAGACATCAATACCGTTTTTCGCAGCCAGCTGGATAAATTGTTTTACTACGTTATCGGGGTAGCTGGTGTAGCCGACGGCGTTAGCACCGCGTAGCAGCATTTGCAGGAGCACATTGGGCGCAGCCTCGCGGAACTGAGCTAAGCGCTGCCAGGGGCTTTCGTCTAGGAAGCGATAGGCTACGTCGAAGGTTGCACCGCCCCAGCACTCAAAGGAGAAGAAGCCGGGCAGCTTGCCAGCGGTGTCGCGCATAACACGCAGCATATCGGCAGTGCGCAGACGGGTTGCAAAAAGGGATTGATGCGCATCACGGAAGGTGGTATCGGTGACCAATACTTCCTGCTGAGCCATTACCCAATCAGCCAAGCCTTCAGGACCTTGGGTATCCAAAATATGCTTAGCGCCTAAGGCCAAAAAGCCATTATAGGGCTTGGGCATATTCAGAGGCGCAAAATCGGGCTTGGGTTGTACGCCTACATTAGAATAGCCATTAACAGTTACATCAGCGATATAATGGAGCAACTTGTTGCCGCGGTCCAGAGTTTTCGGGAAGACAAACAGCTCCGGCGTTTGGTCCACAAAGTCCGTCGTATAATCGCCCTTAACGAAGTGCTCGTTTTGCAGCACATTTTCCAAAAATTGGATATTGGTCTTAACGCCACGAATACGGAATTCCTTCAAGCAGCGCAGCATCTTGGTAATAGCGATTTGGTGGCTTAAGCCCCAGGTAGTGGCCTTAACCAGCAGAGAATCATAATACGGCGTGATAACGGAGCCAGTGAAGGCGTTGCCGCCGTCCAGACGAATACCCATGCCACCGCCACTGCGATAGGTAATCAGCTTGCCGGTATCGGGCATAAAGTTATTAGCCGGGTCTTCAGTGGTGATACGGCATTGAATAGCATGGCCGATAGTGTGCAGCTCGTTTTGCTCGGGCAGATTGATTTCGGGACCGTGCAGCTCATAGCCTTCAGCTATTTTGATTTGAGTTTGCACAATGTCGATGCCGGTGATTTGTTCAGTAACGGTGTGCTCAACCTGAATGCGAGGGTTAACCTCGATGAAATAGAATTTACCATCGGGAGTAGCTAAAAACTCTACAGTGCCGGCGCTGATATAATCAACATTCTTCATTAATTTAACAGCAGCATCGCAAATAGCCTTGCGCTGCTCTAGGGGCAGGGAAAAGGCCGGTGCGATTTCAACCAGCTTTTGATGACGGCGTTGTACGGAGCAATCACGCTCGAACAGATGCATTAAATTGCCATGGGTATCACCGATGATTTGTACTTCAATGTGCTTGGGATTTTGCAAATATTTTTCAAGATAAATCTCGTCATTGCCAAATGCCTTTTTTGCTTCGCTCTTCGCCAAGTCATAGGCAGTGACCGCTTCCTCAGCAGATTTAACCACGCGCATGCCACGGCCGCCACCGCCATTAACAGCCTTGATGATAATGGGATAGCCATGGGCTGCGCCAAAGTCCAGCACCTCCTGCAGGGAGTTTACGGTGCCATTGCTGCCGGGAATCATGGGGATGCCGGCTAGCTCTGCTTGCTTGCGGGCATTGATTTTGTCACCAAACATAATCAAATGCTCTAAGCGGGGACCGATAAAGGTAATGCCCTCTTCTTGGCAGCGACGAGCCAAATTACTGTTTTCGGAAAGGAAGCCATAACCGGGATGGATGGCATCCACCTCATGCTCCTTGGCTACACGCAGAATGTCTTCAATATCAAGATATGCATCGGTAGGACTCTTGCCTTCGCCAACCTGATAAGCCTCGTCGGCCTTATTGCGGTGTAGGGAAAGGGTATCTTCTTTAGAATATATAGCAACGGTACGGATGCCTAACTCATTGCAGGCACGGAAAACGCGGATAGCAATTTCACCACGGTTTGCAACTAATACTGTGTTAATTTTGGGCATGGTAGAACCTCCTTTATAGTTACAGAGATTATTTTATATAAAAGCTGTGCATAATGCAAGCTGTAGCATATATGTATACAAGTATTCTTCTTTGGTATACAATGTGCTTGCGTAGGCTAGGAGCGAGTTTGGCAAAGACAGTGAAAAATACATTTGTTTGCAAAGATTTCATTTGTTTATTTGCTTGCCTAATAGTACAATAATAACAGGATAACAAAAAGGAGATGAGTGCATGAATAATGACAATAAGAAGCGGCCTATGATGTATTATTACGTCATGGCTTTGATGATTATTTTGCTCATTAACACTGTGATAATGCCAACATTCTTTAGTCCCAAGGTGCATGATGTATCCTATAACAGCTTTATGCAAATGGTGGATGAGGGCAAATTATCCAAGGTAGAAATTACCGATAAGCGTATTGCTGCTTTGGGCAAGGGCGAACAGGAAAAAGAAATTTATGTTACTGGTCGTGTGGAGGATCCGCAGCTGGCCGAGCGCTTGATGAAGAGTAAGGTTGAGTTCTCTCAGGTTGTACCCAAAGAAGACTCTGCTATCGTCAGCTTCTTTAAAAACTGGATTTTGCCCATCATGATTTTCTTTGCCCTAGGACAGCTGTTCATGTATTTTATGGGCAAGCGCATGGGTGGCAATGCCATGACCTTTGGCAAGAGTAATGCTAAGGTTTATGTGGAGGCCCAAACTGGCAAGAGCTTTGCTGATGTGGCCGGTCAGGATGAGGCTAAGGAAGCGCTGATGGAGCTGGTGGATTTTTTGCATAACCCCGGTAAATATAAGGAAATCGGCGCGAATATGCCGAAGGGAGCCTTGCTTGTGGGGCCGCCGGGCACTGGTAAAACACTGTTGGCTAAGGCCGTGGCCGGCGAAGCGAAGGTGCCGTTTTTCTCCATTAGCGGCAGTGAATTCGTAGAAATGTTCGTGGGCATGGGCGCTGCCCGTGTGCGCGACTTGTTTAAGCAGGCTCAGGAAAAGGCACCCTGTATTGTTTTCATCGACGAAATCGATGCTATTGGTAAGCGTCGTGACAGCGGTCAATTCGGCGGCAACGACGAGCGCGAGCAAACGCTGAACCAGCTTTTGAGCGAGATGGATGGCTTTGACGGTAGCAAGGGCGTAGTTATTTTGGCAGCGACCAATAGACCGGAATCCTTGGATAAGGCGCTGCTGCGCCCCGGTCGCTTTGATCGTCGCATCCCCGTAGAGCTGCCCGATTTGCAGGGCCGTGAGGCTATTTTGAAGGTGCATGCCCGTGATGTAAAGATGGCAGATGATATCGATTTCAAAGCGCTTGCACGCGCTACTGCCGGTGCCAGCGGTGCTGAGCTGGCTAATATTGTCAACGAGGGCGCTCTGCGGGCTGTGAAACTGGAGCGCCAAGTGGTGGAGCAGGCTGATTTAGAGGAATCCATCGAGGTCGTTATTGCGGGCTATCAACGCAAGGGCGCTGTTATCAGCCCGGAAGAAAAGAAGGTTATTGCCTACCACGAAATTGGTCACGCGCTGGTGGCTGCAATGCAAAAGAACAGCGCTCCCGTGCACAAGATTACGATTATTCCGCGCACTAATGGTGCTCTTGGTTATACTATGCAAATTGACGAGAACGATAGCGTGCTCATGAAGAAGGAGACATTGTTTAACAAGATTGTTACCATTACTGGTGGCCGCAGCGCCGAAGAGCTCGTCTTCGGCAGCATTACTAGTGGTGCCGCTAACGATATTGAACAAGCCACGCGCATCGCTCGCAGCATGGTCACCCGCCTCGGCATGACGGAGGAGTTTGACATGATGGCGACCGAGGTCGTAAATAATCAATACCTTGGCGGCGATACCTCCCTCGTTTGCAGTCAAGAAACTGCCGGTCGCATTGATGCTAAGGTGTTGGCTATCATTAAAGAGGCTCACGATAAGGCGCGGCAAATCCTCAGCGAAAATCGTGCCAAGCTGGATGTTTTGGCTAACTTCCTTCTAGAAAAGGAAACGATTACCGGAGAGGAATTTATGGCTCTGCTCAACCAAGAGGAACAGTCTAAAGAGGCTTCCCAAGCATCCATATTATAAAGAATTAACAATTTACGAAAAGTCCCGTAAGCCCTTTAACCATGGGGGTTGCGGGACTTTTTGCTTAGCTTTTTAACCCTGCTGTTAATGATAAATTTCACAAGTTGTTTACATTTGTGGCAAAACATTTTTATTGTTAGAGGCTAAAAAAGCTATAAGATAGAAGCCGAGGAGGTGAGCAAGATTCTGCACAGGCAAGCCTTTACATGGCGGCAACGCATACTTTTTCTTAAACAGCTGGCCTTGGTTTTGCAAAGCGGCTTACCACTGTTGCAGGCTATGGAGCTGCTAAGGCGTCGTTTAGATAAAAAGCTACAGTTGGTGTGCCTACATTTATTTCAGCTTTTGCGCCATGGTAGCAGCTTGGCTGAGGCTATGGAGCACGAGCCTCGCTTTTTTCCGGAGCTCACCGTGCAATTAGTGCGAGCGGGTGAGCTGAGTGGTCAGCTTGGTACGGTTCTGCAGGAGTTAGCTGATTATTATCAACAGCAGGAAAAGCTGCGGAGCTTTGTGCTGAAGGCAGCCTTTTATCCTTTGCTGCTGCTAGTAGCGGCCGTGGCTGTGTTGCTTTTTTTCCTTTTATATATATTGCCATTATTGGCAGGCGTCTATAGGGATATGCATATACAGCCCTCGGCCAGTATGGAGCTGCTTTTAAGGATACAGCATTGGTTGGTCAATAACCCGCTGCTAATAATGTTAATCCTTGGGCTTACTGTTGTTGGCATAGCGATATATGGCAAAAAAGTTGGCCGCTGGTTATTAAAAAGAAGCTGGTGTGGAAATTTTTCGGGGCTGCTCTACGAGATACGCTTTTGTAAGCTTTTGGCCTTACTGTTAGACAGTGGTTTAAATATTACCCTTGCTGTGCGCACCATCGCCTCTACCATGGCAGATAGTGGCTTTGCTAAAAAGCTGCTTTTATTGGATAGCAGGCTGCAGCGAGGTGGTGATATTACTCTTTCGTTAGCAGGTGTGAGTGGTTTGCTGTCACCCCTGACGCTGGATTTGGTGAGCGTGGGTGTGGCTACAGGCTGTTTGCCGCAAATGCTGCGTGAAGCTGCCAGCATTGGGCAGCAGGATTTAGAAGCACGCCTAACCAAGCTAAGGGAGGTGTTGGCGCCCCTGCTCTTGCTCAGTGCCGCTGGCATGATTGCTGCAGTGGTATGCACTGTGTTAGGACCCTTGCTCGAGCTGCTTTCAGCCCTGCCCCAATAAGGAAAGGAGAATTTTATGATTAAAAAATTTCGTAAGCAAAAAGGTTTTACACTTATCGAGGTGGTAGCTGCGGCTGCATTAATCGGTGTTTTAGCTACCATGCTTATGCCCTCCCTGTCAGGAGCTAATGACAGGGTAAAAAATGCAAAGCTTAGCAATGATTTGGCAGCAATCGATCAAGCTATCCAGGTTTATCGCATGGATAATGGTAAGCTGCCAACTAGCTTGACTGTTTTGGATAGCAGCTATTTAGGTGGCAAGCTAGAATTTAAGGATGCCCTAGGCGAAGCTCTGGATTACTCTGCTAATGCTGATGGTAGCTATACCCTAAAAGGTCAAAATGCCAGCGGAGCGACCGTTAATTCGCCGGCTAGCAAGGTTGTAGCAGATACTACTACACCAGAAATTACTCAAAATAATGTGTCAAATTAAACGCTGTGCTGGGCAATGCGGCTTTGCCTTGCTGGAGGTTATGGCTTTCGCAGCGGTGCTGCTGCTGGGCAGTGGCTTTGTCTATACTCAAAATGTGGCCTTGTGGCGTAATTATCATAAGGAGCAGGTTCGCTTTGTAGCTCAGCTTTTAGCTAGCGATTTGCGCCAGCTACAGCAGCAATCACTGTTTCGGGTGAATGCCATTACGAAGGATTTGCGTACCAATCAAGCCCAAAACGGTTACTATCTTACCGAAAAGGGCGTTGCCACAAGTGCTATTCGCTTTGCCGATTATGCTTGCGATGAAGTTTATTTTGCGAGCTATATAGCTAGAGTGGGCTTTAGCCAAAATGGTGCTCCCTCCAGCAATGGCTTTTATAGATTGCGGCACAAGCAGCTAACAGGTTTTGGGTATCAGGTTGATGTGCAGCCCATTACAGGTAGGGTATTGGTCTATGAAATCCAGTAAGCATCAGCAGGGCTTCTTTTTATTATACGAGCTTCTGTGCTTTGTTTTTACCAGTATGCTTTTGGCTACAGCAGCGCATGGCTTTACGGCATCGTTTCAGGTGCAGCAGCGTAGCTTAGAGCTGCAGGAGGCTTGGCAGGTGGCACAGTTGACAGCGGCTGGTGTTGCAGTTCCCACCGACTATAATTATCATGTGGAGCTTGAAGAAAAAGAGCAAAATGGCTATCGCTATATGGAGGTGAGGGTGTATGCGGCAGGTGCTAAGCGCTTGGTCTGTTCCTTGGTCACTAGCGTGTCCTAAAAGCTCGAAGCGGTCTAGGTATTATAGGTGTTCTGGGCAAAAAGGCTTTATGCTGTTAACCTATGTAGTGGGCTTGGCGGTGGGAGCAGCTTTGGCCGCTTTAGTGTGCACTGGGCTGGGGCGCACAGCCTTGAGCTGGCAACGTTTGCAGGAGCGCATAAGCATTGTTCAGGCTGGTAGCTATATGCAGTCACTATTAGAAAAGCAGCTAGCTTATAATGCCACAGGAATAACCATTACTGCCAGCGGGAGCATTTGCTTAAACACCATCACAGGCAATAAGAAGCTTGTCATTTATTTTCGTAATGGAGGCTTATATTTGCAAACCACAACCGGCAATGGCACGGGTACAAATCCTTTGTTTATAGAGGGTATCAAGGTAACGGCTTGGCAGGTACAAAAAATATCGGCACAAAGACTGCGGATTAGCTTTGCTCTGAAGGGTCAAAATGGGGAGCGGAGCTTTGAACAAGTGCTTACCTGTTATAACGGCGAGGTGAGCTATGGAGAAGTGTGAACGTGGCAGCATTAGCCTCTATCTATTGGTAGTATCCCTGTTGATGACACTGCTAACGCATATGGCGTTGCTCTGGAGTCAACGAGAATTTGGTAAAACGAAGCAAAGGCTTTTGGAGCAGCAGCTACGACAACTAAATAATTCGTATTTCTTAAACTTAAAGGATAGCTCGTTAGCACCCGGTCAATACCAATGCTTTGCTGGCGTGTTGCAGCCGGGCAGTGAGCCAGTAGAAATAATTGCTAAAAGTGAAGATAGTACGGATGGACTCATTAACTTTTTTCAGGTGCAGGGCACAGCTGCTAATTTAGGTAGCGCAGTACAGCGACTGTGTCGGCTTAGCCTGAATTTTTCTGAAAGCCAGCGCTTGTTGGCTGGGCAATATGCTTTAGCTAGCAAAACGGTCACAGGCTTAGAATACTTGCCGCAGGAAGCAGTATATAAACAAGCAAGCACAGAAGAAGTAAAGCTTCCACAGGTGAGGTTTTTCTATAACAAGGCTGCTAGCGCTATGACAGCGGATGAAGCGGTTAGTGAGGGACTTAGCAGACATTTTAACTATCTTGATTTAGACAAAAGCTTTGTCTTTAAAAATAACAGTATGTTATTGGGAGAGACAGTTTTTGTGAATAAATCCAGCATTGAAATAGGCAGTGGCTGCACTTTTGCAGACAGGGTTGCAATATATAGCCAAAAGGGCAATATTATTATTGGTAATAATGTGCGGATGAATAAAGCCCTGATTCATGCTTATGGCACGGTTAGCATTGGCACAGGCTGTACAATTAATGGCTTAATAATAGCCAATAAAATTATTTTAAAGGGTACTTCTAGCTTTAGCGCGGATGCAGATGTAGTAGCGCCATTTGTTTCCTGCGCATTCACAAATTGAAAGCATAACTACAAACCATGAAACCATGTCGAGCCTTTCGACATGGTTTTCTGTCATACAAAATATTAAACGCACGCCATCTTGGCGTGCGTTTTGAGCAATCTTAGCAGTCGTTAATATACAAAATATGCAAATTATGCTTTTACCTTGGCCATGAATTTTTCGTTGTTGATTATAAAGCGTTCATGCGTGCCTTTGCCGATGATACCCTTGCTATCCTCTGCTTGGACATCGAAAACAAGCTTGCGACCTTCAACAGCAGAAAGGGTTGCAGTGGCTTTGACAAGATCGTTCATGGCTGTTGCTCTGTCATGAGTTATATTTAAGCTGATGCCCACCGTGCCACTACCTGCTTCTAAATGAGCATTAACAGCTGCACAAGCAGCTTCCTCCATGAGTGCGCACATCGCAGGTGTTGCAAAAACAGCCAAACTGCCGCTTTTCATGGTGGCAGCGATATTCGCGTTGGTGACAGTGGTAGTGGCAGCTCCTACCAAACCAGCACTTAAAGTATTAGACATATAAATTAAACCTCCCTTTGTATTCAAGCTCTTTATCAAGAATTACTTTATTATATCATAAGCCATATAGAAGGAAAAGACAAGATAAAATGTATAAATGGTAACATATTTGTAAAATTCATAATTCGCTCAGAAAAATTACTTACACAGATTTGGTGAGTGTGCTATAATGAAAACAGATAAAGAAACAAACTAATTCGGGGGTGATTTTATGGCCTTAGAATTTAATAGAACAACTTTTTTAAAGGTGTACACTGGTGAGGACGTTCTCTATAATGATATCCCCTTGTACAAAGCAATTTTGCGGGAAGCACGGCGCTTGGGGTTATCCGGTGGCACTGTGATGAAGGGTATCGAAGGTTATGCTGCGAAGCTGCGTGGCGTTGGGCGTGCAGTTAATACCTTTATTAGTGGCAATGCAAATTTGCCTGTGGTTGTAGAAATTGTTGACAAGCGGGAGAATATCGATAAAATCCTGCCGTGGCTGGAAAAGAATGCTACTCATGCCCTCGTGCTTGTGGAAGAGAGCACTTATATGGTAACTGATTACATGCGCGAAAGAGGCTATGTAGACCGCTTAATTGGTGGACCACCTCGTAATCAAAAGGAAAAAGAGCAGGCTCAGCAAAATATTCAGCTGCAGCAACAGCAACAACAATAAAGTTTATATTTTAGCCGTATACCGGAAAAAGAAAAAAGCCGCAGTCCAAAAAGCTTGAGCTGCGGTTTTTTATGGCGCGTGAAAGGAGCAAAGAATGAGCGAAGCAAAGCATGAAAACATTGATGAAGTAAAGATTGGAGAAATTATTGATGACCGTATGCGGGAGGAGGAAGCCGAATCTTTGTGCCGCTGGGCCGCTGCCCGTGCTGGTGTTATTGTGGTAGCACCCTTATTGGGTACTATGAGCTTGGTAGCTAACGAAATCTATTTGATTATTAAATTAGGCAAGGTATACGGAGAAGAGATTTCGGAGCAAGCTGCTGTGAGCGTTTTAGGTAGCTTGGGCGCATATTTCGTGGGCAGCACCTTGACTACGCTGATTCCTTTTCCGCCCATGCAGATTCCGGTGGCAGTGGGTACTACCTATGCCCTTGGCCGCGTAGTAACTGAATGGCTGAAGGCGGGCAAGCCCAAGGATATGACTCCCTTTAAAAAGGTTTACGATGATGCCATGAGTATGGCTAAGAAAAATATTGATATTTTTAAGGATAATCCTAAAAAGGATGAGCCCTTGGGAGATGAAAAGCACCATTACGAAATTTAGCAAAAACTAGCAAAGCTGCTAGCGAATTAGGAGGATGATTATGTACGATGTAGCCATTATTGGTGGTGGACCGGCAGCGATTTTTGCAGCCTATGAATTTGTAATGAAATATCCCAAGCTGAAGCTGGTGATGCTTGAGGCTGGCAATGATATTGATAAGCGTTTTTGTCCCTTGGCCGCAAAAAAAGTGGATCATTGCATCAACTGCAAGCCATGCAGTATCATGCGCGGCTTTGGTGGTGCAGGTGCTTTTTCGGATGGTAAGTATAATTTCACCACTGAATTTGGGGGCTGGTTGAATGAGTATCTGCCGGAGGAAAAGGTGATTGAGCTTATTGACTATGTGGATGAGCTAAACTGTCGCCATGGTGCTCCTGGGGAGTACTTCACTACCAAGAATAGTGATATCGGACGTAAAGCATTGCGTTATGATTTGCATTTGCTCAATGCCAAGGTGCGCCATTTAGGTACTGAGAATAATTTGGTGATTATGGAGAATATCTATAAATTTCTGCAGGTAAAAATGGCAATCCGTTGCAATACTTTAGTGGAATCCATCGTCAAGGAGGAAGATGGCAGCTTTAGTCTGCAGCTTGCTGGTGGTGAAGCAGTGCAATGTAAATATTTAATTGCTGCTCCCGGACGTGCCGGTGCTGAGTGGTATACGGAAGAATGCCGTAAGCTAGGGCTTTCTTTTATCAATAATCAGGTGGATATCGGTGTGCGGGTGGAGGTGCCTGCGGATGTGTTCAAGCATATCACTGATGAGGTTTATGAGGCCAAAATTTTGTATCGCACCCAAACCTATAATGATATGGTGCGTACCTTCTGTATGAACCCTTATGGCTATGTAGTGGCCGAAAATACGGATGGCATCATTACTGTTAATGGTCATAGCTATCGCGATCCCAAGCTGCACAGTAAAAACACTAATTTTGCTTTGCTCGTGAGCAGCAAATTTACCGAGCCTTTTCATGAGCCGCTGCAATATGGCAAGCGCATTGCCTCCTTCTCCAACATGCTGGGCGGTGGCGTTTTAGTGCAGCGCTTCGGCGATTTGGTCAAGGGGCGTCGCACCAATGAAAAGCGTCTTTTGAAGAGCTTTACTAAGCCTACTCTCTCCGCCACTCCGGGAGATTTAAGCTTAGTCTTGCCTAAACGCCAGTTAGATGATATTATTGAAATGATATATGCTCTGGACAAGATTGCTCCTGGTATGGCTAATGCTGACACCCTACTGTATGGCGTGGAGGTTAAGTTCTACAGTGCGCGGCTCGAGCTGGACGGCAATTTGGAAACTAAGATTCCCAATATGTTTGCCATCGGTGATGGTGCTGGCATTACGAGAGGCCTTTCTCAAGCTAGCGCTAGCGGTGTGTGGGTAGCCCGAGTAATCGGTGAGCGTATAAAAGAAAAAGCATAAGAAATGTAGGAAGGTGTTTCAGTAGTGAATTTTGAGTTTTTTGCTTTTCTAGTATTCATGTCCTTTGTGTCCTTTGCTATCGCTTTTTTGGCATATGCCATGGTAGTGCGTTTTATGGGCAAGGAAGGCTTTTTGTCCCGCATCAGCCAGATTATTTTGGTTCCTGCGTGCGTAGTATTTTTTGATTTTATCTGCATTGCCGCTCCCAGCGGTTATCGCTATCTAATCGGTGGCATTCCCTTGCTCGGCGTAGCAGGTTTAGCCCTGTATTATCGTTTTGTCAAGGGCGAGGATTTTGCTAATCCTCAAAAGACTCCTACCGAGCTGGCTCAGCAGGCGGCTGAGCCGAAAAAGTTCAGCAAGAAATCTGCTCGTATTCACGCATCTAGAAAAAAACGTGGTCGCGAATAATCTTACTTAACTTTAGTTTTTAGGCAGGAATATTAGAAATAAAAAACGAATATATATAGTAACAAAAGCAAAATTGCAACAGGTGTTGCTCAGTTATATATGGAGGTGTTTTATATGTTTAAAAAAATTCTTGTTCCTGTAGATGGCAGCGAAGGTTCTTGGAGAGCGTTGAATACCGCTGTTGAGTTAGGTAAAAAGTTTGAGAGTGATTTGTTGGTTGTCAATGTAATTCAGCCGTATAATAATGCAGCACTTTTGGCTATTCCTTTGGATCATGCCACTGTAACTCAGGGAAATAATGAGCTGGAGAAGATTGGTGACAAGGTTTTGGAGCTTGCCGAGGAAAGATTATCCGATTATCCTCATAAAACTGAATTTAGTTTAGAGATTGGCCATCCCTCCGAGCGCATTATTGCGCTTGCTAAAAAGGCTAATGCAGATGCTATTGTGATTGGCAGCCGTGGCTTATCCGGTATTGCCGAATTCTTCTTGGGCAGCGTTAGCTCCAAGGTTTCTCAATATGCAACTGTTCCTGTACTGATTGTGAAATAAAATGCTGCGCCGTATCCTGGTACCAATTGATGGTACAGAAAGTTCTTGGCGAGCTTTGGAATATGGGTGTGAGCTAGTGCGGCTGAGTGGTGGCAGTCTTGTTGTTATGACTGTGGCTAAGGGAGAGCATGTCGAGCCGGTTTTGGCGGTGGAGGGTGAATCGCTCTTCGCTCATATCGGTAATGAGGTGCTGGATTCGGCCAATGCTATGCTGGCAGGCAAGGGTATTGATTGTACTTATTTGCTAGAAAATGGTGGCAACGTGGCTGCTAATATTTTACAAACAGTGGATAATGAAGGCTGTGATGGCATTGTGCTTGGTAGCCGTGGCTTGGGTGTGCTAGAGGGTATCCTGCGTAGCAGCGTAAGCCAGCTGGTGCTGGAAAATGCCAACGTACCCGTAACAATTGTTAAATAAGCTGTACAAGGAGGTGCCGTGGAAATGGTATCTCCTTGTTTTGTTCATATTTGTAAAAATTATGTATACATTGTCATTTCGGAGTGGTTTTGATTTTACAAAAGAGTGCAGATAGTGTATACTAAATTTGCTGGTAGGAGAAATCCTGCTTTGAAATCAGTTCAACTTTTTATTATCTTTATCATTATAGAAAGAAGGGTAAAATCAATGGCAAAAATGAAAACCATGGATGGCAACACCGCTGCTGCGCATATCGCGTATGCTTTTACCGATGTTGCTTGTATCTATCCTATTACTCCGTCTTCACCCATGGCTGAGGTTGTGGACGAATGGTCCGCTCAAGGCAGAAAGAATCTTTTTGGTCAACAGGTACGCGTTGTAGAAATGCAATCCGAGGCTGGCGCTGCCGGTGCTGTGCACGGCTCTTTGCAGGCAGGTGCGCTGACTACTACCTTCACTGCTTCCCAGGGCTTGCTGTTAATGATTCCTAACATGTATAAAATCGCTGGCGAGCTGCTGCCGGGCGTTTTCCATGTTTCTGCACGTGCTTTGGCTGCTAGCTCCTTGAATATTTTTGGTGACCATCAGGACGTTATGGCTTGCCGTCAAACCGGCTTTGCTTTGCTTGCTGAATCCTCTGTACAAGAGGTTATGGACTTGGCTGCTGTTGCTCATTTAACTGCAATCAAGAGCCGCGTGCCCTTCCTGAACTTCTTCGATGGCTTCCGTACCTCTCACGAAATTCAAAAGATTGAGGTTATGGATTATGCAGATTTGGAGAAGCTGCTCGATAAGGATGCAGTTGATGCTTTCCGTAAAAACTCCCTGAATCCTGATAATCCTGTTCAACGTGGCAGTGCGCAAAACCCCGATATTTATTTCCAAACTCGCGAAACTGTTAACTCCTACTATGATGCAGTTCCTGCTATGGTAGAGGAATACATGGCTGAGATTTCTAAGATTACCGGTCGTGAATATCATCTGTTCAACTATTATGGTGCTCCTGATGCCGAAAACATCATCGTAGCTATGGGCTCCGGCTGCGACACTGCTCGTACCGTGGCTGAAGCACTGAATAAGGAAGGTCAAAAGGTTGGCGTGCTGGTAGTACATCTGTATCGTCCCTTTGCCTTTGATGCTTTCATGAAGGCTATTCCGGAAACTGTTAAACGTATTGCCGTTTTAGACCGCACCAAAGAGCCTGGTTCCTTGGGCGAGCCCCTATATCTTGATGTTCGCGCAGCCTTCTACAACAGCGACCGCAAGCCGCTCATCATCGGTGGTCGTTATGGCTTGGGTTCCAAGGATCCGCTGCCGCGCGATATCGAAGCAGTATTTGCTAATTTGGCAGCAGCTGAACCGAAGAACAACTTCACCGTTGGTATCGTAGACGATGTTACCAATACCTCCTTGCCCGCCGGCAGAGATCTCGAGGTCGTTCCCGAAGGCACCACTGCCTGCAAGTTCTGGGGTCTGGGCTCCGATGGTACTGTTGGCGCTAACAAGAACTC
>OBLI01002684.1_pt1 | contig 14733 bp, 10 predicted proteins | sample 1519701 | NCBI WGS metagenome assembly OBLI01 (sample SAMEA3663005, study PRJEB22513) | pig gut metagenome | biome: pig gut; feature: pig-associated habitat; material: faeces | place: France | collected 2012 | reverse complement strand
AAGTCCACCACCGATGCAGTATAAGACTTCTATGTCGTCGAATGCTTCACATAAGTCATTGTATACGCCGCCACCACAGGTAAATGGTAAGAGCTTTGATATTGAAAAATTTATTGGAAAATCATGGATGGGGATAATGGCCTCTGTTCTTATTTTTATAAGTATAATAATGTTTGCCGTAGTCCTGTTGCCATTTATGTCTGATACTGTAAAGATGTGCATTATGTATGCTGTCAGTATCGCATTTATTGTGGGTGGTCTGGTTTTACATAGAAAATGCGGCAATTTATACTATATGATTTTATCTGCTTGTGGAATGGGTGCGCTATACATATCCATGCTGCTTAGCAATATTTATTTTAAGGCAATTGGCGATATTCCTTTATATCTTTTTATACTGATTTGGGCAGCAGGAATAGCAATTGTTGCGAAAAACAGTATAAGAACATTTAATATTATTGGAAATATTGGAATAGTTTTTTCTGTTTTTCTTGGAACACAGAAGTGTATAGATTATGAAGATGTTATCAAGTTTATTGTACTGCTGTTATTTTTTATAGTATCAGAGATTGTGTACAGTGTATTAAACCAGAAATTTCTGGTGTCAAACAGCATAAGCAATATAGCAGGTATTATAGTGTGTACAGTTGGATATGTATGTATTGATATATCTAATCTGTTTATTGTATTTGTTTTAATTGCGACCTGTGCAGTGCAATTGGTGTATCTGTCATTGAGGAAAATAAGACCTTATTTTATTTTTAATACAATCTACAAGTGGCTTATTTATCTACTGTTTAACTTTTATATTTTCAGTGGAATATGTGGCGATGCAGTTGTGTTTGAAATTCTGATATATGTTTTATCATTTATAAGTATTTTGTTTGTCAATCTGTATTACATGAAATTTGCATTGGTTGATAAATTTTACAGTAAGCTTGTAATAGAAATAATTGATATAATAACGATTACGTGTATTATTATGACAGCCGATTATCCAGGATATATTTTCATTTTTTTAGTCCCATTAGTATTTATGGCAATTGGTATATTGCGAAAAGATGAAAAATATTTAATAGCAGCTACTGCTACACTTGCTATATCAATTTTCAAAAATAATATGGCTGTAATCGGAATATTGATTCTAGTATGTTCGGGATTACTTATTGTGTATTATCAGAGAATTAAATCGCGGACAAGTGATATTATAAGAGCATGTAACAGTATAATTATTAGAATTACAGTAGTTCAGTTATTATTGAGATTTTTTGATTATGTCAATTTTAATGAAGATATATGTGGAACAATTGTAATATTTGCTATTGTTATATTAGATATGCTGTTTAAATACAGGCTGAGCAATGGGCGGCAGGATAAAGCAGTTGTATATACTGCATATGCATCGAATGTTGTCTGCGGCATAGTGATAATGGCAATGTTGACTGTACAGGAGGGAATAACATATTACCTCACACTTTTACTTGGTTGTGTTGTGTTTATGAATAATGTTGAGCGATTCATAAAGAGTAATCAGATGTGGAAACAATTATATGCGATGATTAAAATCACATTGTATATTATAGTTGTTTTTGAAACTCTTCAAAGTGCGACTATTCTTCTTAGTGTTTTCTTGTTTGTGGCAGCGATTATATGGGTATCAATCGGATTTGGGATAAATGCAAAGACTGTGAGATTATATGGTCTTGTTACGGCCATATTAAGTATAGTAAAACTGTTTTTGCTCGATTTACAGTATAATTCTTCATTGACAAGGGCAATAGGATTTTTCGTATGTGGAATTTTGGCATTTTTAATCAGCTTTATATATAATCAGTTTGAAAAAAAGGATAATATATAATATAATGTGCTGGACAAATTAAGGAGGCATTAACACATGAATTTTTTAAAGAAAACCACATTTGGTTTATTGTTATGTATAGTTATTGCAGGTATTGCAACTTTCTTGGGCGGTCTTTCGATAGGAGGATTTTCACTTGAGGTTATTGGTGCACCTGTATTTGCAATATTGATAGGTATGATAATTACTCTTTTGATGCCAAATCTTGCGTCAGATGACAAAATGAAGGATGGTGTCAAGTTTACATCCAAGAAGATTTTACAGTGGGCAGTTATCATTCTTGGATTCTCACTTAATCTTGGAACAATCGCAAAGGTCGGAACACAGAGTCTTCCGGTAATAGTTTGTACAATTGCGACTTCACTTATAGTGGCTGCGATTATGAAGAAGGTTCTCAATATGGATTCGAAGGTTTCTACGCTTATCGGTGTTGGATCATCAATCTGCGGAGGTTCCGCTATTGCGGCGACAGCTCCTGTAATTGATGCCGATGATGAGGAGATTGCGCAGTCGATTTCAGTTATTTTCTTATTCAATGTACTTGCTGCACTTATTTTCCCGACATTAGGACATGCCATAGGTATGGGGTCAGAGGGATTTGCAGTTTTTGCAGGCACAGCGGTAAATGATACATCATCTGTTACGGCAGCGGCATCTACGGCAGAGGGAATTTATAATTGTAATAGTATTTTATCAACAGCAGTTACTGTAAAGCTGACAAGAACACTTGCAATTATCCCTATTACACTTGTACTTGCATTTGTTCGTATGCAACAGGCAAAGAAACAGGGCAATGCAAAGAATAACTTCAGTTTCAAGAAGATATTCCCTTGGTTCATCCTTTTCTTTGTTGGAGCTTCAATAATTACAACAGTAGTTGGAATTATCCCGGCGAGTGGATTTACTGCAGCATATGCGACAAGCTTTGTTCCAGCAATGAAATGGCTTGCTAAATTCTTCATAGCAATGGCGATGTGTGCAATCGGACTTAATACCAACATAGTACAGCTTGTGAAAAAGGGCGGAAAGCCAATTCTTATGGGATTTTGCTGTTGGGTTATGATTTCAATAGTATCGATTGCAGTACAGCTTCTTACAAATATCTATTATACAAATTTATAACATTTATATAAATTTTTGAAGGTTATTAAAGCTGCTGGCTTATGCAGATTTGCAGAAAGTCACAGCTTTTTTTATACAAATTTTTAGTTTTATGAAACCAAAGGGAAAATAAAACCTACTTTAAGTATAGAAGGGAGGATTGTTATGGAAGAATATACTCAGGAAGAAATACTTGATTTGTATTTTGCCAGATCGCAGCAGGCAGTTGCTGTGACGGCACAGATGTATGGCTCGAAGCTGGTCAGATTTGCAGAAAATATGATATGCAAAGAAGATGCCATGGAGTGTGTAAATGATACATATATGTGTGCATGGAACAAGATACCACCAGAAAGACCGGTTAAATTTCTGGCATGGTTGTACAAAGTATTAAGGAATATTGTATGTGACAGAATAGACTGGAATAATGCTGCTAGAAGGTCAAGCGGTGTAAATGCACTGCTCGATGAATTGGCAGAATGTGTTGCAGTCTCGGGGGCATCGTATGAAGGAGAGCTTTCTGATTTGGGAAGAAGTATGTCTGATTTTCTAAAGCGTCTGAGTAAGGAAAAGAGGATTATGTTTGTCAGAAGATATTGGTATGGCATGTCAATATCTGAACTGGCGAAGGAATCAGGACTTAGAGAGAATAATATTAAGACACAGCTTTTTAGAATCAGAGGAGAGTTGAAGGACTATCTTTTGAAGGAGGGCGTTTATTATGAATGAAAAAGATTTGTTTAAAGGACTTAATCATTTGGATGACGAAATAATTGATGAAGCAGCAAAAATGGATAATGAGCTTAAAAAGCAGGGACGAAGAAATCGTTTTTGGTCAAATATACACACTATCGGAACAGTAGCAGCAGTAGCCGCTGTGTTTGTTTTGGGATGGAAGGTTGTAAGCTTAAATAATACTTTGGAAAAATCAGGGATGCCATATTCAAACGGCAATGGCACAGAGGTGGCTGAGAAAACAGATTCAGAAGAGGACCTTGGTGATATGTTTACAGTTGCCAGGGGATATGATGATTTATATGATCATCTTGAGAAAATAGAATATGAAAAGGATAAAGAGTATCTGGAATACTATGATACTAATAACGCTGAGGCAGAGGAGTCAGTGACTGATTCAGCTTCAGCATCAGGCGGGGATACAGTAGCTGTTGAGGACTATGAAGCACCGAATGCGGATTATTCAAAAACAAATGTTATGACAGAAGGCGTTGATGAAAGCGATATAGTAAAAACAGATGGAAAGTACATCTATATGGTTGAGTCAAGCTGGATTTCAATCACTGATATCTCCAAGGGAAAACCGGGAAAGCGTTTAGTCCAGAATTTGATTCTCCTTCGGATGTGGTAAAGGAGATGTATGTGGATGATGGCAGGATGTTTCTTGTTGTAAGTCATATTAAAAATCAGACAGCTGAGTTTTATGATATGGATGAAGAGACAGTTTGTTATAGTTATGATATAGCAGATCCACAGAATCCAAAGCTGATTGGTAAGATGAGACAGGATGGAAGTTATAATACTTCACGAAAAGCAGGCGATACAGTATATCTTTTTACAATGCAGACAATTAACAGACCAGATATCGATAAGGATAAGGCGATTGCAGAGGATGCACTTGGTTCGTGGATACCATCAGTAAATGATATGCCTGTTGACAGTGGTTGTATATATATGGGAAATCAGGGGCAAAATGGAATTCTAATTTCTTCGTTTGATATAAAAGAGCCGGATAAAACAATTGATTCAAAATATGTAATGAGTGGATATTGTGATATCTATGTGTCAAGTGATGCTATTTATTTTTATGGGAATGATTGGAAGTCAGGAAGAACTATTACAAGTATCAGTAAAATGTTCTATAAGGATGGCAAAATATCAGCAGGCCAGTCAACCATGATAAATGGGATGATTTATGATTCATTTGCAATTAGTCAGCAAAATGGATATCTGTATGTAATTGCTACAGAAGACAGTTCGGATGTCTCTGTGAATACACTTCATGTATTTGATTCAGACATGAAGCAGACAGGAGTAATTAATGAAATTGCAAGGGATGAAAGAATTTATGCTGCAAGATTTTTAGGTGATTATGCTTATTTTATTACTTACAGACAAATTGATCCGCTTTTTGTAGCAGATATTTCTGACCCGGATAATCCAAAGCTTTTAGGTGAGCTTGAGGTTGAAGGTTTTTCGGAATATCTTCATATTTGGGATGAAAATCATGTACTGGGAATTGGATACATCACGAAGGAGAATGCAATAGACAGAATAAGACTTACAATGTTTGATGTGAGTGACCCAAAGAATCCGGTAGAGGAGAATTCATACGTGCTTAATGAATCTGATTATTGCGATGCACTACAGGGAAATTATAAAGCGATTCTTGCAGATCCGAAGAAGAATCTTATAGGCTTTGCAGCAGGAGACAATTACAGTCTTTTCAAATATGACAAGAAACATGGATTTTCTCTTATTCGTGACACAAAAATGAAATATGATAATTCTGGCGGTTACAGAGGCTTGTACAGTGGCGATAATTTCTATGTGGCTGGAAATGGAGAGATTGAGTATTTTTCTTTGAAATAAACGGCATAATAAAATAATTATTAAATTGGGTATATCCGTTGTGATATACCCTGTTTTTTGTGCTATAATATATCAGTTGTATGGAAAGGAGACTGAAATGAAATACTTGAAACAATTTCTAATTATTTTGTTATTTTCATTTATTGGAGAAGGATTAAATTATATAATTCCGCTGCCCGTACCAGCCAGCATATATGGACTTATTTTATTGTTTATTGCGCTTATGACTGGTGTTGTGAAGCTTCATCATATAAAGGAGACAGGGCAGCTTTTGATTGATATTATGCCGATTATGTTTATTCCGGCTGGAGTAGGACTTATTACAAGCTGGGGAGTTCTTAAAGCCCAGATAATTCCTATTGTTGTAATTATTATTTTTTCAACAGTTCTTGTAATGGGAGTATCTGGAAAAGTGACGCAATATGTAATAAAAAGAGGTGAAAAATAGATGGATTTCATAATTAATTCTGTTTTCGGGGGCGTGGTAATTACGTTTTTGGCTTATGAGATTGGGGTTTTGATAAAGAATAAATTAAAAATTGCAATTTTTAATCCACTTTTGATTTCTATTGTCCTGATTATTGGACTGCTAAAGTGTTTTAATATTGATTATGAAGTTTACAAAACAGGTTCACAGTTGATTTCGTATCTGCTTACACCAGCCACGGTAGCACTTGCGATTCCTCTTTATGAACAGATTGAACCACTGAAGAAAAACTGGAAAGCAATTATACTTGGAATTATTTCAGGAGCATTGACAAGTGCTGTTTGCGTGCTTGTTATGTCTGTTATTTTTAAGCTGAACCACGAGATGTATGTGACTATGCTTCCTAAGTCTATCACAACAGCTATTGGAATGGGCGTTGCTGAAGAGATGGGAGGTATTGTGACAATAACAGTTGCAGTAATTGTAGTCACCGGAATATTTGGCAATATGACTGCTGAGAGTGTGTGCAGATTATTTAAAATTACAGAGCCTGTCGCAAAAGGTATTGGTATTGGTTCTGCGGCACATGCGATGGGAACTACTAAAGCTATGGAGATAGGAGAGATAGAAGGAGCCATGAGCAGTCTTTCAATAGCTGTTTCAGGTATCATAACAGTTATAGTAGCATCAGTTTTTTCGTGTATCTATTAATATGGGATATATCATGACGGAGGAGTTTTTATGTCATTACAGTTTATTTTCGGCAATTCCGGAAGTGGTAAGACTACGTATTTGTACAAGACTATAGTGGAGCAGGCTACTGCCAATCCATTTAAGAATTATCTGATTATTGTACCGGAACAGTTTACTATGCAGACACAGAGAATGCTGGTTGACTTATCGCCTAATCATGCCATTATGAATATTGATGTGCTTAGCTTTAAGAGACTTGCATATCGTGTGTTTGATGAATTGGGGATTAATCATATAGAGATTCTTGAGGAGACCGGAAAGAATCTTGTGCTTAGAAAGATAGCGCAGGAGAATGCAGACAGTCTTAGTGTAATGCGCCCTAATATCAGTAGGATTGGATATATAAGTGAGGTTAAATCACTTCTGTCGGAGCTGGTTCAGTATAATATTTCACCTGAACTGCTTGAAGAATATGCTGTATCAGAAAGGCTTCCAGAGGTATTGAGGGCGAAGCTTAGAGATGTGCTTGTATTATATAAGGGATTTGAAGAGTTCATGCAGGAGCGCTATATTACTGCCGAGGAATTGCTCAATGTACTTGGAGATGTAGCGCATGAGTCGCAGATTCTTAGAGACAGTGTGCTTGTGTTTGATGAATTTACAGGGTTTACCCCTATTCAAAATAAGCTGCTTATGAAATTATTTACTATTGTTTCACAGATATATGTGACAATTACGATTGATTCCAGTGAGGATTTTTTTCATAGCAGGGGTGTGCATGAGCTTTTTGATATGCCGAAGAAATCGATAAGCAGCCTGATGAAGCTTGCTGAGAGAACAGGAGTGGAAGTACTTGAGCCTATTGTTCTTAAAGCAGCGAAGGATAAGCGTTTTAGCAATTCTGATGAACTTTATTTTATGGAGCAGAATATATTTCGTAAGAAAAGCAGTGTTAGTAACCAACCCTGTGAAAATATCAGGATAATGAGTCTTAAGAACCCCAAGGAAGAAGTGATTTGGGCGGCCAGGGTAATCAATGATTTAATACAGCAGGAGGGATACCGCTACAGGGATATTGCTATTGTTACAGGTGATGTAAATACCTGTGCCAATTATGTTGAGACTGTTTTTTCAGAATATGATATTCCATATTTCATCGACACGACGAAGGAGATTTTATTCCATCCGTTTATAGAATTTATAAGAGCAACACTTGATGTGATATCACAGGATTTTTCAATCGAAGCTGTACTTAGATTTTTGCGATGCGGATTTTGTCAGATTGAGGACAATAAGCTTGACGTGCTGGAGAATTATCTGCTTGCAACAGGAATAAGAGGTAGAAATGCCTGGAGTAAAAGATGGCTTAGGATGCCACGTGATAAGAAAAATTATGAGCTGTCAAAGTTAGAAGAGTTGCGGGGCAGAATATATGATATTTTATCGCCTGTCATAGAAGTATTTACAGATAAGGAATCAACTGTTGCAGACGAAATTATCAGCCTTTATAAAATGATAGAAGGTCTTGATGTGGAGCATCAGTTGTGGCAGTTTGAAGAAGAGTATCTAAAGGCTGGCAATCAGGTTAAATCCAAAGAATATGGTCAGATATACAAGATTGTTATGTCGCTTTTTGAAAAGTATATATCTATTCTTGGGGATGAGAGGCTAAGTGTCTCTGAGTTTATAGAGATTCTTGATGCAGGATTTGATGCGGCTGAGGTTGCGACAATTCCTCCCGGGTTTGACTGTGTCACGATAGGTGATATTGAACGAACCAGATTAAACGATATAAAGGTATTATTTTTCGTTGGTGTTAATGATGGAATTATCCCCAAAGCTGTCAATAATGGAGGGATCATATCCCAATATGAACGTGAGATGCTAAAGGACATGGATATAGAGCTTGCGCCCGGTGCAAGAGAACAGAGCTTTATTCAGAAGTATTATCTGTATCTGAATATGACGAAGCCGTCTGACAGATTATACCTTAGCTTTCACAGATTAGATAATGATGGGAAATCTGCTCTGAAATCATATCTGGTTAATACAATATGCAGACTGTTTAGTAAGCTCGAGATTGAGTATACGGACAATATTTCGTCAGAGCTGAATGTATCGACACAGCAGGCGGCAAAGGATTATCTGATAAATGGCTGTCAGGATGATAACTGGTTTGCGCTTGCGAAATGGTTTGGCGCAGATGAGCTTTTAGATGCCAGATACAGATATTATGAAGGCAATCCTATCAGTGAAGTAGTTGCGCAGGCTGTTTATGGTCAAAAAATCAAGGGAAGTGTGACGAGGCTTGAGCAGTTTGCCAGATGTCAGTATGCGCATTATCTGATGTATGGTTTAAAGCTTCGTGAGCGTGAGAAAAGCGGATTTGAGAATGTTGATATTGGAAACATATATCATGATGCGCTCAACAGATACAGTTTGAAATTAAAAGCTTCAGAGGAATATGACTGGAGAAATATTGATGATGACGCAAGGAATGAACTTGCCGAAGTAGCATTTGCAGAAGCAGTAGAGGGGTATCCTAATTTGCTGGCATATGCTTCGTCGAGTGAACAGCATATGCTAAAGAGGATGGAGCATGTATTTAAGCAGACTATCTGGGCACTTACTGTGCAGATTCGAAAAGGCAGATTCACACCGGAAAAATTCGAGTTTGAATTTGAAACAGCTGGCGATGATAATCTTTCATTGTATGGAAGAATTGACAGGATAGATACTTTTCATGAAGAGGGCAAGAATTACATAAAAGTAATAGATTATAAGTCGGGCAATACCAGATTTGACCTTGTAAAGCTGTATCATGGTGTGTCGCTTCAGCTTGCGATGTATATGAATGCTGCGATGGGAGAAGGAGATATTCCGGGTGGAATGCTGTACTATCATATAGATGATCCGGTTATCGATATTCCGGATGAAATCAGTCAGCAGGAATTAGATGATGCGATACTACTTAGTCTAAGACCTGATGGACTTATTAATTCAGAGGATGAAGTAATAAGAGCTTTTGATGAGAATCTCGAGAAGAAATCACTTATTGCACCTGTTACGCTCAAAAAGGACGGAACTGCTGATGCATATTCAAGCGTAGCAAGTACTGAAGATTTTGACGTAATTGGGGAGTTTACAAATAACAAAATATCACAGCTTGGCGAGGAAATATTAGGCGGTAATATTAAGGTAAATCCTCTGATGGCAGATGGTGTTGATAGTTGCAGATTCTGTTCTTTTCAGTCTGTCTGCTGTATTAATTCAAAGCTTCCGGGAATAGAGCCAAGGAAAAACACCAAAACAAACAAAGATGAGATTATCGACATGATGAAGACGGAAAATGCCAGATGTAAAGCTAAGAAAGGAGATTAATCATGGAAGTAAAATGGACAAAAGAACAGGAACAAGTGATTAATCTTCGAGATAGAAATCTGCTTGTTTCCGCTGCAGCTGGTTCCGGTAAGACGGCAGTTCTCGTCGAACGAATTATTAAAAGAATTACGGACATAGATAATCCGGTTGATATTGACAAAATTCTTGTAGTTACTTTTACGAAGGCAGCCGCAGCTGAGATGAGAGAGCGTATCTCAGATGCACTTGAGGCATTGCGGGAAGACAATCCGGAGGATGAGAACCTGCAGAGACAGTCGACGCTTATTCACAATGCACTTATTACGACAATTGATAGTTTTTGTCTATTTGCAGTCAGAAATCATTTTGGAGAGATTAATCTTGATCCTAATTTTAGAATTGCAGATACAGGGGAAATAAAGCTCCTGGAAAGCGATGTACTTAATGAGTGTTTTGAGTCTAATTACAGTCGCAAGGATAATCAGGCGTTTCTTAATCTTATTGATTTATATGCCGGGAGTAGGAATGATGATAAGGTCAGGGAGATGGTGCTGAAAATATATCACATGGCACAGAGTGATTCATGGCCGAAGGCATGGATTAAGAGTCTTGGAGATATGTATAATACTGCTTCTGAAGATGAGCTTTTAGTTACACCGATATTCTTGGGAATTGCATCATACATCACAAATCTGCTCACAGACTATAGGCATACTCTGTGCAAGTTACGTGAAATTGCGTTGGAGGAGGATGGACCGCAGAAATATCTGCCTACGCTTGATAATGATATCTCAAGTCTTGAGAAGATAGATGATATAGATGATTTTAAAGGACTTTTTTCGTTTTTTGAAAGCTTTTCCATGGGGAATTTTGCAGCTATAAGAGATAAGGATGCTTCTGAGGAGAAAAAGCTTAAAAAAGAAAAGGTACAGACTGGTCGTAACAAAATCAAAAAAGAAATTGAAGATATAAGAAAAGAATATTTTGCCAATGATATCACGAAGATAAGAGAACAATTGAGCAGATTACGACCGATAGTAGATGAACTTATTAGAATTGCGATAGAGTATACAGATGCTGTTGATGAGAAAAAAAGACAAAAGCGTATTGTGGATTTCAATGATATAGAGCACTTTGCACTTCGAATATTTGTTGACGGGAATACGAAAGAGGCTACATCTACAGCCAGAGAATTTCGTGAACATTTCGAGGAAATAATGATAGATGAGTATCAGGACAGTAATCAGGTTCAGGAGGATATTCTTTGTTCTATTTCAAAGATGTCAGATGGAAGAAATAATATGTTTATGGTCGGTGATGTCAAGCAGAGTATATATCGCTTCAGACTTGCAAGACCAGAGCTTTTCATGCATAAATACAATACTTATTCTACGCAGGATTCAGATAGCCAGAGAATAGACCTTCACAAGAATTTCAGAAGTCGAAGTGAAGTGCTTGATTTTGCAAATGATATTTTTTATAAGGTTATGCAGATGGATATGGGAGGGGTTGCTTATGATAAAGACAGTGCTCTTTATCTGGGAGCTGATTATCCCGCTGCGCAGGACAAAAAGGCAGAGCTGCTTTTGATTGATACGAAAGAGGAAGATTTTGCAAAGGTACTTGAGGATGAAGAAAAAAGTGTAAGAATAGAAGCTCTTGTTGTTGCACAAAAAATCAATGATATGATGGCAAAGATGCAGATTACAGACAAGAAATCACGACAGCTTCGTGCTCTTAAATACAGTGATATCGTAATTCTTTTTCGAGGAATAAAGGCAAATGGGGCTGATTTTGTTCAGGTATTATCTGAGTGTGGGATACCGGCTCATGTTGAATCGCAGTCGGGATATTTTGATACATACGAGGTTCAGACTGTACTTAATATGCTTCGTATCCTTGACAATCCATTACAGGATATTCCGATGACTGCTGTTTTAAAATCTCCAATTGTGGGACTTGATGATGAGGAGATGGCAGAAATACGAATAAAAGATACAGATAAGTCTTTTGCAGGACTGGTAATAGATGAAATGGAAGCCGCTGAAGAGGGCAAGTTGTATGAGTTTAATAAGCTTTATTGTGATATAAGAAAGCTGGTAAAAGACACACCTGTTCATGAGCTCATACAGGTGATTTTAGACAGGACTGGCTTTGGAAGATATGCTGCAGCTATGCCGGCAGGAGAAAGGCGTAAGCTTAATCTTGAGATGCTTGTTCAAAGGGCTGTTGCTTATGAGAATACAAGTTATAAAGGACTTTTTCATTTTATCAGATACATTGACCAGCTTCATAAGTATGAAGTAGATTTTGGTGAGGCTGAGACCGTAGGGGAAAATGAAGATGTTGTTCGAATAATGACGATACATAAGAGCAAAGGTCTTGAATTTCCTGTTGTATTTGTGTGTGGTACAGGAAGGAAATTTAATCAGAGGGATACATCGGATAATCTTGTGTTGCATACTTCACTTGGAATTGGCCTAAATGAAATCTCGGGAAGTCCGAAGGTAAAAAGAAAGTCACTTGTTCGCTCAGAGATTGCTAATACAATCAAGCTTGAGAATCTTGGAGAAGAATTAAGAGTGCTTTATGTTGCACTAACACGTGCAAAGGAAAAGCTTATTTTGACAGGCTGTATAAGTGATGCAGCAAAGACCTTGCAGGGATATGAAGGAAATGTTATACAGGGGATGCCTGTTTCTTTCAAGCAGAGGGCACAGGCTGCCAGATATCTGGATTGGATTATTCCGGCAATGCTTTCTTATCCAGACAAATATGACATTGATTTTGTGTCGGCAGATGAACTTGCAGAACGTCAGGCTGAGGATATGGCGAGTCTTGATATTGACAGGACTTTAATTGAAAAAAGAATAGAGACTTCTTCTGACGAGCTTATAAGCAGTCTTACAGAGCGATTTTCTTTTGAATATAAATATAAGACACAGATGGATAAGAAGAGTAAGTATTCTGTTTCAGAGTTAAAGCATGATTCCATGGTGGAGATATATGATAGTATTTCAAAGGAAGCAGAGATTCCAGAATTTCTGCTTGAAGAAAAAGAGTCTTATATTCCTTGTTTTATGTCCAATGCAGATGATATGATGGTAAAAGATGATACAAATCCAGGTGCAAAAAGAGGTACTGCAATACACCGAGTTATGGAATGTCTGGATTTTAAAGCAATACTTGATATTGATTGTTCAAATGAGGCACAGATGGAGCTGTTTGTAGATAATCAGATTATACAAATGCAGTCTAAGCGATTGATATCTGAAGATATGGTTGGGCTTGTACCTAATCATATGATTAAGGATTTTATAAAAACGCCCATCGCAATGAGAATGGCTAAGGCCGATAAAAAGGGGATGCTGTTTAAAGAGAAACCTTTTGTTATGGATTATGAAGGTGTTTTATTGCAGGGAATTATTGACGTATTTTGGATGGAAGATGATAAAATTATGCTTTTGGATTACAAGACAGACAGGGTTAATAATTCACAGGAGCTTGTAGCAAGATACAAAAAGCAGTTAGATTTATATGCAGATGCGCTTTCAAGACTGTTTGGTACAGGTGAAAGTCTTATTTACTCATTTTGTCTTAAGGAGGTTATTGAGGTTTGAGTCAGATTATTTTAGGGTCAGGTTCACCCAGAAGAAAAGAATTATTAGAACAGATTGGTATTGAGTTTGAGATTTGTCCAGCAAAGGGTGAAGAAGTAATAAGCAGTACAGTACCACATGAGGTAGTCATGGAACTGTCGGCTCAAAAAGCACAGGAAGTTGCTAATTTGATTTATACATATTCAGCTGAGCATGAGGAAACTAGTACACCGCAGGATATAATGGTTATTGGTGCTGATACTGTAGTTGCATATGATGGAAAGATACTGGGGAAGCCTTCTGATGAAGATGATGCAAAGAGGATGATTTCTATGCTTGCAGGCAATACACATAGTGTTTATACAGGTGTATCTGTTATTTTTATTGATAAGAATAAGCGTGCAGGAATTCATACATTTTATGAAAAAACAGATGTGCTTGTTTGTGATATGACGGAGACTGAAATCGACAGATATGTTGCTACCGGTGAGCCGATGGACAAGGCTGGAGGCTACGGAATACAGGGTAGATTTGCAATTCATATTAAAGAGATAATGGGGGATTATAATAATGTGGTAGGATTGCCGGTTGCACGATTATATCAGGAGCTGCTTTCTATTGGAATTGATTTGTATTTATGGTAATATATCGATATACTATTATAATTTCTTAGGAGGGGCATATGGTTTACGAATATGATGAAGCAGTATTAAAATCATTTATTGAGAATCAGGGGCAGCTTTTTTCGGAAAATATAGCTGATACACCGGAAGCAGCTGAAGAATTTTTGGAAGATTGTATGGCTACTGTCTGTTCAAATGCAGCAGAAGTGAAAGAATATTTTGAAGAAGCCGGAATAGATATAATGGGGATGTCAGATGATGAAATACTCGAACAGAGTGAAGTGTTTGCGATTCCTGATGGAAGATATTTGATTGTCGAGGGATAAGAAATTTGGAGTGACAAATGAAAAAAAGAGTATTTAATTTGTGTACTATTTTATTAGCCACAACACTTCTTGCAGGATGCAAGATTGGCGGAAAAGAAATAGTTTTTGAACTTACTCAAGCAAATGACGCTCAGGTTAA
>OBLI01002683.1_pt1 | contig 14734 bp, 23 predicted proteins | sample 1519701 | NCBI WGS metagenome assembly OBLI01 (sample SAMEA3663005, study PRJEB22513) | pig gut metagenome | biome: pig gut; feature: pig-associated habitat; material: faeces | place: France | collected 2012 | reverse complement strand
ATTCCTATCACTTTTGCGTCTTATTATATCAGCACTTTCACAATATGCTATAAATCTCAAACAAAAACATAGTTATATTTTTGTTACAATATTAAACATAAATAACATAACCAAAAATTGTTGACTTACTAACAACCACATGCTATAATATAATCAGAAAGAAAGAAAGAGGTACAAGCCATGAAAACACAAGAATATCTAATCACTTTTAAAAACAATGTAACATTAAGCGTCATTGATGTGTTTTATATCGAAGCAAACAATATTAACGAAGCCCGCCAAATAGCTGACGATTTAAGACATGAATATGACTATGTAAATTATTTTGAAATCTCAGCAAACGTACGACCAGCATAGAAATAGGTACAACACATGAAAAAACATGAATATCTTATAATTTTAAAAAACAGTGAAACACTAGAAACTATCGATTATCTTTATACTGATGCAAACGATGTTAACCACGCCCAACAAATCGCGAACTGTTTACTGTTTAAATACGACAATCCCAATATAGAGATCAGTATAATCAAGTGCTATAATATAGACAAAGAAGAGAAATGAGGTACAAACCATGAAAACGACAACTAAACTAATAACACTCTTAACAAGCGTCACATTATTAGCCGCTTGCGGTAATAACCAAAAACCGCAAGACTCTTTCACTAACTCAAAAGAACCACAAACAACACAAACAACACAAAGCACCGAAACAAGCAAATCAACCGAAACAAGTGAAACAAGAGAAGAACAAGAACAAGTAACAACTCATGCATACGTTGTTAGTACAGATGAATACCTTGCCACTTATCACCCACAACTAGGCGGTACATATCCCGTAGGAACAAAAGCCTTTGTATATAATTGTATGAGAGGGAAAACACAAATCCATACAGCCGTTATACCAACATCTAGCTTAGAAGCAGGTGTAGCTATCTTTAAATCACAAAAAGAAGCAACAATGTTTACTCAATGGCTAAATAGTGTTAACGATAAAAACACAATGACTTACGACATGCAAACTAACTTAGATTACTTCTATAAAAATATTTATACAAACTATTGACAAATAATTGAAACTATGCTATAATAGTAACAACGGTTAGGAGGTGAAACCAATGACATGAATGCATAAAGAACCTCACGGCACTAGATAAGGAGTAATCAAGTAAGATAATGTAAAGTACATCACCTATCTAGTGTTTTTGTTTTACATATATAGAAAGGAGCAAACAAATGGAAGAAGAACAAAAAGAACTAGGCTTTGCGGACATTATGAAAGAGCTAGGCAAAATAATGGAAAGCTTACAAAAGATTATGCCAACTCAGACAGAAACAGAACAACCAACTCAGACAGAAACAGAACAACCAACACCAGCACCGCAACCCGAGCCTGAAAAGGAAGAACCCGAAACAGACGATACGAAAGGAACTGACGTTGGGGACGCTGAGGAAATCGACAAAATTTTGAAAGATTGCTAAGGAGGTAAATAAATGCAAGCACCAACAAACCCAATTAAAGACTTTTTAGCGGGAACTAATGGCGACTCTAAACTGTCTAAACAAGCAGAACTAACCCCTGACATGACTATTAGCGCTCAAGGAGCTGATGAATATACACGCAAAATTAAAAACATTGGAGGTAACAATTAATGTCAAATAATTTAGGTCAAACAATTGTAAACACATTACAACAATTTAATGGCGACAACGGAAAAGCATGGACTTGGGGAACAAACTTTGTACGAGGAAAAAACGATACAGGTATCAAAATTGCTGACTTTGATAACTATGTTAATAATTACCTTTTCCCTAAACTAAACGAAACCATGATTATCGAAAGCGCCAACGGTAACCGCTTTGACTTTCTAGCAAAAGAAGAAGACTTTATCGGACAATACTCAGAAGAATATGTTATCCTTGATAGCGTACCCGTAACAATGGATTTAACGAAAAATGCTGAGTTAATGCTCAAACGTAACTACCCAAAAATTGCGACTAAACTCTACGGAACAGGTATCCTAAAGAAACAAAAATTTACACTAAACAATAACGCCCAACGCCTTGCCTTTGCAACACTTGGCGACGCTATCACTTACGCTGTAGCTGTCTACAAGAAGAAGCTTTCAGATATTAACTTAGTAGAAGAAGCTGAAATGAAAGCTATGATTATTGACTACGCTTTGAGTCAAGCAAAAGACAAACGAACAGATGTCACTTCCATGGAAGGACTAGTGCAAAAACTTGCAACTGTCTGCTTAAACTTGCAAAATAACAGTTCTAAACATAACGAAGCTGATACCGCATCAGGAGGAACTATTGCCCGTTACACACCAACACCAACAAAACTCAGTGATATTCTCATTGTGACAAATGATAATGTAAAATCTTACCTATTGAATTCATTCCTTGCAAACACATTTCATAACGAAGGTATTGACTTAACAAGTCATATCGTTTCATTTGACGATATGGGCGGAGTTTACAAGATTACAGAAGAAGTAACAGTTACTTCTACCGACGTAGCCAAAATGCAAGCATACGGAGATTATCAAATTGCGGTAGGTGATACTATTCCTATCGATACTGTCCTTACTTTCGAACCTCCAAAAAATGGCGGCTTCTACGACAACACTACACCAAAATTTAAAGAAATCAAACCTGATAACGACTTGTTTGCTGTTGTCATGGACATCAACGCAATCCGCTATAAACGCTACACTAAAGACATGTTGAAAGAACCGTTTTATAATGGTGAGTTTGACGAGGTCACTTATTGGATTCATTACTATTCAATGAAAGCAATCTCACCATTCTATAATAAAGTTGTTATTGCAGGCACTCAAGACTAGAAGAGGGCTAAAAAAGCCCTCTTTAGAAAGGAGGTAACAATTGCTTGATTTTACTTCTATAGAACAGGACTTATCGGGAAAGGTAGGCGACAGAATTGTAAATCACCGCAATGAATTTTATCAAATGTTTATAAGACGTTATGCTGAATTATTACCTTTGACAATCGGGTACGAAGGTACAACAACGAAAAAAGTTAGTATTGACGCTATCCAAATCGAAGAAATTTTACGGAATGGTTATCAAGTCGCGTTAGGTCAAACAACAAAAGGCGTAACAATGCTTTTGGGTACTATCAAGAGTACAAACAATCAGATAGCGCCTTACTATTATAACGTCTTAAATGAAAAAGACATAGAATTCTTTATACCAAAAGAACTCCAATTAAAACACTATACTAACATTACACCTTTTCAAGATGGCAATTTTATCATTTTACGAAACAAACCACTAACTTACATGAGTGATTTTATGGTTGTAAGATACTATGCCAACGAACTAGCAGAAATTGTAACATCACGTTATTCCCTTGTTATGCAATCTAAAATTCTAACATTTGTTAGGGATGACGTTGGTAGCGAGGATGCTTCTGAAATCGTTAATAAATTGTATAATGGTATTCCTTACGTTAAAAGTTCTAAACAATTTGACCCTGAGGAAAGTATTTTACAATGGAATGGAATAGACGCTATCAGCAAACTAGCAGAACTCAAACGTGAATATCAAAACAAAATAGCAGAACTTAACGCAATGTTAGGGCTTAATACTTTAGGTGTAGACAAAGAAAGTGGCGTAAGTGATGCAGAAGCACAATCCAATAAAAGTTTTAAAAAAGCTAATGAAAATATATATTTAACGGCGCGTAACGAACCTTTAGCCCTTTATAATAAAAAATACGGAACTAATATACATGCTGAATATCGTGACCAACAGGTGAAAGAGCTTTCAAGTATCGAACGTGTTAATCTTATCGAAGACCTTACAAACGGAGGTGAAAACGGTGAAAACAACAAGTCGCCTTTATGACATTATTTACGGAGAATTAGAACGTCATAGAGCTGAAATTTATCGAAGCAATAACCAAATCATTTTCAATCAAGCTAACCTAATGAGAAAAACATTAGAATATAAAGAACCTTACTTTATTAAAATGTTACAAGAAAATTTATTTTATGGAACAAGTAACATCAACAAGAGAGAACGATTCGAAAGAGAATTTTTGCAACGTTTTATCAATCGTGTTATTAAATATCAAACAGTTGACTTGTTTTCAAGCTATTTAGCTAGCTTTGTCAGCGAGTATCAAGAACTAATAAATTATACTTATGATAAGTATGATTTACTTGTGACAGGACAAGTTGAAACAGTAAGCAACAATAATAGCACGTCTACAAATAAATCTAATTCTATTTATTCTAACTTACCACAAAATCAAATCAACATGAATTTAGATATAGATACGCTTGATTACGCAGATGATAACACCATATCAAAAAGCCGCGCAACAAACAGCGGAACAGATAGAAGCACATCAAGCGCTTACGACATTGACGCACTTAGCAAAATATCCGCTTTGAAAGAACAAATTTTCAAAGACATGGATAGCTTGCTATTTTCCCAACTTTATTAGGAGGTTAACCATTGAAAAATAACAACAATGAAATTCCTAGAAACGAACCACCACGCCATTTCCCTAAATATTTACCATGGTCATTCGAGGGACATTTTCAACCGTGGTATGACGACAGGCGAGATTACAACACCAACGCCCCAACATACTACGACTACCTAGCTCACCAAAAGTTTTTAAGCAACGAAGCAATTGACTTAATCAATCGCAATGCTCGTAGAAATTTTTATGTTACTGATACTAATAGCATAGACCTAACCAAAAAAGGCGATTGGGTAGACAATGAAAACCCTTGTACATCAAAAGACTGGCAACCCGTCCAAAGAGAGCGCTATTATTACGATGATATTGTTGAAATCGTTGCTGACTTAAAAGTAAGCAGCCAAAAAGTAGCTGTTACTATTGCAGGCATGACCCAAACTTGTCCAAACGTTTTGCGGGTTTTGAATGATGGGGCTTTTGTTCCTGATTATTCAGGCTTTATTGCTGACTTGCGTAACAGAGTAAGTAGCGCAGAAAATGAAATCACTCGTCTAAACAATCGAAGTTACACGCAAACAGAAACAAACACATTTAAGCCACTAATCACGGGAAATTTAAACAACGGCAACACAATTAACTTTAAAGGTGACGTGAAAAAGTCAGCACAAACAACGCAAAAAACTTGCAACTATGCTGACGGGCAAACTTACAAAACATATACAGCAGCTAATGAATTAACTATATTTAATGATGGTCTCTACAGTCCCGACAACAGTCTACTATTTACACAACTAGCAACTGACCTTAAAAACGCCCAAACCGAAAACACTAAACTACGCTCAGCACTACAAAAGATTGTAACTAATTTACATCAAGCTGGAGCTATCACGTCTGATAATATTGATAACTTTACATTTAATAACGATACTTACATTGCAAACGGCAATATTAACATTTACGCAAAAGCAGCTAACAGCAATACACTTATCAAGACACATGCAACATCAACTAATAAAGATGGTGATATTGTCGTAGGTCTTAACACCGAGCAGCCAAAATAAATAAAGGAGGTGATGAAACTTGACACTAAAGGTTAGTGGTGAGTTTAAAATCATTCAAGGCTCACTCTTTAAACATCAAGACGCTAACCAAACAAGCGTATGGGTAGACTTTGAAAACAATCTACCCAATGGCACATGGCTAGCGGATTACAGAGTCAAAATTAACTATAATATCTCAAATGAAACTTTAAACAATGACGGTTCTATTACCTTTACATATGGAGGTGTTAGCTCAGTTGAAATTTTCACAACAAGAACGGCAGGAATTATGTCAGGGTCAACAACCAACTATCAAATTTATAACTACGATAATAGCGGGCATAAGGACCTTTTATGGCAATATGCGCCAGATCTAGGAGCTGCTTTCAATAGTGGAAAACTTACAAACTTGCCTATCACTGTACAGGGAACAGGAACGTACACCATCCCAAGAGGTGGTTCTATTGAAATTCCAAAAACGAGGGTAGCAAACTTTTATAACGATAGCGCCTTAGTGGATGATGAGGCAGACCTTTATTTAGGGGGTACATTTACCAACCCACTTCCGCCCGTTTACATTCCTTGTAGTAGGTATGAAAGTGGTATTTTTCAATCAAACGACATCAGAAACCGAAAAATTCAAATTTTTAACGGAACACAATTTGTTAATGTACAATATAGCGTAAGCACAAACGAAAATAAGCCTTGTGATTTTTCAGTAAATACAGCACAAGTAGCCGTCTATAAAGACGGATGGAAACAAGCACGAAGAGAGGTAGAATAATGAGTAAAAATTTTGTAAGAGGAATTGACAATATTTACAACATCAACAAACAGGATTTTAACACAAACAAACCAAACGACTTACTATCGACAAGAGCGCAAAACTACATTAGAACGCAAAATCGTGGCTATCATTGTCTAACTGACAACGTAAAGGCAACACGTGCAAAGAACGTAACATATAACGGTAAACAATTGATTACAATTGACAATAGCGACGTACCAACAACAAATGAAAACACCCTTAACGGACAACAGTTAGTCAGCGTTATTAACGAAATGGCTACTGACATTGAAAATCTTGAAAATGAAATAGCGGCATTAAATGAAAAGCAACCGCTATTACATTATGTCGCTGAATTTGCGGGTAATCAATTCTTTAACATGCAAACAACACAAACATATAACTTTGGCTCTATTGAAATTTTTACAAGAGTTGCATATCGTATTGTTCTGCCGTCAGGAAGTATTAAACGAAACTTCGCTGGTGTTCTAGAAAGCGCTGCAACAAACTTTAAACTTAACGAATATTTTATCACAATAGGAAAGTTTTATCCCGTGAGCGGACCACATGATATTGCTGTATCAATTGATAGAGATGGCACAGGTCTAGATTTTATTGCTAGCGGACGTGACCCTGAAGTTCTTAGCGGTGAAGTCTTTATCAAGTTTAAACTTACTAAAAAACAACAAACAGTAGCTGAATAATAACTAGAATAAGAACGCCCCTCAAAAAGAGGGGCTTCTCTTGGAGGTAAATAAATGAATTTAACGACTTTCACATTCTACAAAAATACCCCACTTGTAAACGTTAACAACACCATCCATTTCAAGTCAAACAGCGAGCGAGATAACTTTTTTAAAAATCACTATACTAAACTAGATTTGACTAGCTTACAACCTTTCAATTTTCGAAGAGACAGAGGAACTTTAAAGTTACCTATCAATTTTACTGAATTGATAGGCTATAATTATTGTAGCTTTATAGACACGTCAGAAAATAGGCGCTATTATGCTTATGTTGCAAACACAACTTATTTAAATGATAAGGTGACGCAAGTTGATATTATTATAGACGTTATCATGTCTTTTTGTCAGGGGCATGTTCTAGAAACAATTCCAAACGTTTTAATCGAAAGACAACATCTAACAAGTGACTACATTAACAGTCACCTAGACGAGCTACGAAATAATGACGATATTTTGGCGTGTGATACATTGCGAGGCGTTTTCGAAAAACGGATAGTCTTTACAGATTTTTGGGTGGTGTTCTTAAGTACGGCAGACTTGCAAGGAGATTTCGGCAACGAAGACGCTCCCAAAATGCAAACGGCAAGCGGTATACAGTACGATAAAATCGTAGGTGCTCAGCAGATTTACGCACTAGCAAGTATTGCATTATTTAACGAACTAATGAAAAAGCTTAATCCATATCCATGGATAACGCAAAACATCACAAAAATAACACTAATTCCTAAAAACTTTATAGACTCAGACGACTGGGAAGACATCTCAGTAAAATCAACAGCCGTCAAAAAGCTAAAAAGCGGGCGAACGTCTAAAAAGCCCGACATGACGAGTCTAAACATGTCACAATCTGAATTACTAAAAACAGTCGGACTAAAGGAAAACGAGTTATATTTACTACGCTCAAACTATTGTACGATTGAATTTACAGACCTAAACGGACAAAAGCTTAATCTAGACGCCGGCTTACTAAATAATGGTATAGACCTAAACGCGAAAAGCGTTATCGGTTATCATAATGAAATCCGTATTTATCAAAAAGGTTATAATAGTCGCGGTGGAAAAGGAAATCAATATCTAGACAACTGTCTAACATTTGCTAACTTTGATGAATTACCTATTGCAATCAATCAAGAAACGCTACAAAAAGCCCAAACAGCTTATTCTCGTGACTTAGCGCAAAAACGTTTAGGCGTTAATCGTGCTAAAACCATTTTCGATAGCAATGCTAGCCCAAGTGACCGTTTTTTCAATGCAACGGCAACCTTTTCTAATGTTTTGTCAGGTGGTCTCTCAAACGTGCCTAGCAACGTTTTAGGCATGTTTTCAGAAGAATATGAATATAACAGAGACTTACAAGCGCAATATAAACAACTTGAATTAGCTCCACCTTCCATTTCCGGCGGACAAAATAAAAACAGTCTACTAATCGCTAATGATGACTTTGGCTTAATGCTAAGAATAGGCGCATTAGCTGAAAGCGAACTAAACGAAGTTCGCAAATATTACAAGCGTTGGGGCTTTATGTCTAAAGAAAACTCAGAAAGCTTTCTAAATGTTGAAAGTATGTCTATAATGAATTATTTAAAAGGTTCTTGCAATGTTTACTTACCTGACATTGACCCATCTTTCAATAATGAAATAAGTGCTATTTTAGAAGCAGGTCTCTCTTTGTGGCACAATAACGATACTGATAACCCTATGAGACAAAATATTTTAAGAAATGAGGTAAAAACTAATGGCTAATACAAGTGAAATAAAAGCCTTTTGCCAAGCCCCAATAAACGCAACTTTTGGGCTAACTACTGATGAATTATGGAAAAAAATCAACTGGTCAAACACCGCCACATCACGCTTTTACTATTGGTGTGATGATAATGAAAGCAAAGTAAAAGCGGTGTGGAAAAAGTGCCAAGAAAAGGGTGTTAGTCCTATATGGTTTACCGCTTACGAGTTTGTGGAAGGATATAACTCTAGTCTTAACTGGTTAAATCACTTTCAATACAGACCCCCTTTAGACCCCGTCGGGGATTGCGCTACAACTTGTGACTGGATTGTGTCCACATCAAAAAACCCAAATGTATCGCCCGCATGGGATGACCCTTTCGGGGGGACTGTTGGAATGGTGCCCCAATCCGTACGAGATAACGGGAATGCTGAATTTGCAAAGTGGGGGCTAGGTACAATCGGACATGTTTACGGAGCAGGTACGGCGGCGGCAGCGTGGTCTATATGGTATCCCCAAGGCTTGAAAGCTGAATATAACGGCGTCCAAAACTATGGAAACCCGCTCGCTCACTGCGTTGACTTGATAAAATCGTGGGGCGGTTCTCTTTCGGACTACGGGGCTGAAAGTAGCCCCACCCAAGATAACAACACAGGAAGCAATAATATTGCAAATGCAACAACAGGGATACTCAATGGACTTAGTAACGCCTTTAGCACTTTGTATAATTCTGTTGATAACATTCTTGACGACTTGTTTAAAGAAATTATGGAACTCTTTACGAAATCGCTTTCATCTAAATCACCCGTTGACTATTTTTCTAATGGTATTTTGCATATTAAAACCGTTTATAAAGACCGCTTGTTTAAAGTTGGTCTCGAAGATAAAGCACTACAAAACATTATTGATAAGGCTTCTCAAAGCTTTAAACATAACATTGTAAACGCTCAAAATGCCAGCATAGGAACGATAGGGCAAATAACAACGGACAAAAATAACGCTGACGACAGTAACTTAGCAGGTGGAACACCAACACCACCCCAAACGGGTGGAAGCGAACCCGCAAAAATCAGAAACGCTATCAATCAATCAAAGGGTGAAATAGGACGGTGGGGCGGTCAGTGTTACCGCTACGCTGGTGTATACCTCCAACGGGTAACAGGTCGCCAAATTTATTACGGTTTAGGTGGGCAAATGTTGCCACGTCGCGGGGCAGCGTCTCACGCTGCTAGGATATCAACGGACTGGGATTGGACAGGCGTCGCCACCTCTATCACGAGCCAACCAACGCAAGCTTCTCAAATAAAAAGCGGTGATATTTTCACCATTGATAGCTATCAAGCCAACTGGGGTACAGACGTGTGGGGACATGTTGGTTTTGTTGATAAAGTTGAAAATGGAACGGTATACTACTACGAAGCTAATTATAATAATACTCAGCTAGTCTATTATCACTCACGAACCGTAGCAAACTTTCTAGCAGGTTGTAACGCCCTTATTCATTTATGGTAACATGCTTGTAACATAAATGACACTAAACAATAACATAAAATCCCTTGCACTTGCAGGGGGTTTTTGCTATAATATAGACAGAAAGAAGGAAAGGAGAAGAAAGATAAAAGATAAAAGATAAAAGATAAAAGTTTTTACTTGACAATGAAAAATAAACTTGATATAATAATATCAGAAAGAAAGATAAGGAGTGAATAACATGCTAGACCAATACATTATCGAATTAAGCAACTTCTCAGAAACAGCTATTATTACAACAGTAGAAGAAAATGACAACTATTGTAAAAAGTTCTTTGAGCGTTGTCAGTATAATTTTAAGCTAACAGACAAGAAAACGCTTTGGGCTTATGATGATGATTTTTCAACTTATGTTTTAGTTGATGATGAGGATTTAGAGGAAGTTTTAGCGTTACTTATGATTTATGACTATTGTAAAGATTTTAAATTAGATGAGGATATTTATCAATGAAAACAGAAAAATATTTTATCGCTTGCAATAAGCAAACAGGAACAGTAACTTTTGGAAAAGCCAAAGCTAACTTTGATGAGTTTGACACGTTTTATACAAAACTTTTGGGAAGAATACCATTTTGTTATAAACAACATTGTGAGTACTTCTTTATTGATAAACTAGTAGACGCGTGTTGGCTCATGGGTGAATTGAAAGAAAGGGGGATATTAAAATTTAATAATTGTGAATGGTTTTATAACTTTGTTGAAATAGCTGAGAAGAAAAGAGGTGAATGACATGCTAGAACAATATTATGCTATTATTATCAAAGACAATAATTTGGCAACAGTTGAAATAATTGATGAAAATAAATACAACTACTTTGCGTCTATATTTAATTATGTTTATCATACAAAAAACGGTGAAATGTATCCGATACATAAAAATTTAGACGCTTGTATTGATATGTTAATAGTTGATGATGACCATTTATATGAACTTCTAGACGACTTGAAAGAGCAAGGCTTTTTCGACACAATAGATTTTGGTTGAATTGATGATTATGGTTATGACCCTTATTTAGCGTTTTAGGAGGTGATTAAGATGCTAGATTACTTGAATTATAAAATGTCAGACACTTACATGATTATTATCTTTCACGCAAATGGTGAGGAACACATTAGGTCAAAAAATAAAGATTATTTAGTAACTTTACAGGATAAGCTTGCAAAGCGTGGAATAAGCTCTTATGTTGTTAAAACGGCTGGGAAGGTGAATTGAAATGTTGAATATTGCTATTAGTATAACATTTAAGCTAATTATTCTAATTATGTTGCTTTATATATTAGCATATATAGTAGACTTGATTTATTTAGAGGTTTACCTATATCCAAAAATTTTACAGGAGGAAGCAGAAAAAGATAAACTATTAGAAGATGAAAATGTTGAAATTATTGACATAACTGTAGACGACGATTTAGACAAGGCTGTAGATGAAATTATTAAAAAAGTAAAGGAGCTTGAAAAAGATGATGAATAGCACCGAGTTTTTAGAAAATAAAATTACAAATGATGAAACAATGACAGTAGCTGAATTACTAACTTATATCGTTAACGACATTACAGAACTAAACGAACGTTTAAAAGTTTGCGAACACATGCTATATTTAGATGATGAAAGTTTTAAAAATTTAAAAGGGTGATTATGATGAATGAATTTGTTTTAATTGAAAACCGTGAAACAGGGGTTGAAACCTATACTGAAATAAATGAAAATATATGGGAAACGACAATAAACGGTATACATTATTATCAAGTCTTTGACGACACGGACAAGAGAACATGCTACGTCAGAAAAAACGACTATTTTCACCATGTTTACAAAAAGGTAAAAATGGATGGAAAGATTAGACTTGTAAAAGCTCCTCACTTAAAACACTATATAACGAACTTTGCGGAAGTAGGTGAGTTACCTTTTGAATAAGAGACAAAAAAAGAAACTTGCTAAAAGACAGGGCGCGCGTCACTATGACAAGCGTAGCGCGATAGAAGCTAGCTTGAAAAATGAGAACCCTTTTACAATAAAATGGTATAAACAATATTTTCGAAGAGAATGGAAGGAGGAATATTATCGCCAAAATATCGGACGAATTGGCAACGTAAGCATCACAACAGCCTACACAAAAAACGATGAAATGGTTACGAAATGCAACCAAATTTTACAACTTTATTTTAATACATTGCCTTATGATAACATAGAGCTGACAGCCTATGAAAGTGATATGAGATACTTAATAAATAACGAGTCTGAATTATTACAAGACTATGCTTTTATACAATCACGACTCGACCGAAATTTTATTTTGAAAGAAGCAACATCAAAATACGAAGACGCTGACACTCTTTTAAGACGTGCCGTGTCTAAACATACTAATTTATCTAAATTTTTGAGGGACATTGTGAAATATACCAAAGAAATGCAAGACATTTTTGACGGTTATAACACTAATTTCATTATGTCAGAATACTAGAAAAGAGTTGATTACAATGTTAAAAGATTATTATGTTATCACAATTGAAAATAATAACACTCAAACTATTAAGCGAATAGGGATTGAATTGTTAACGCTTGATAATAGCTACGTTAATAATTTACGAACTACGGTTGAAATTTTTTACCCTCTTGAAAAAATTCCTTATGAGATAGAACCAAAAGTATCAAATAAAAATACTACTCTTGTTTTCCTATACTTTAAAAACTTTTCAAAAGCATACAAATTTATTGCAATGTATAAACAACAGGCTGAGCGAGAAAATAAAAAACTAATATCAATGACACCTGACGACACAAAACGCTTTAAAGAATTAGGTTTTGATAATATGAGTCGAACGGTTGACTTTGGAAAAGATGAAATAGACATTGACGACTACTTGACTTTTTAAGCTAAATATGCTATAATTTAAATAATCAAAAATAAAAGGAGTAACTACTATGATTAACTTTACTAATACAGGTTTTGTAAACTTTAATAAAGACTACAATAAAGTTTTAAAAAGCGGTGCTATCACGGCAAGCATGAATATGAGCCAAAAAAACAAGGAAGGTGAATATGAAAATAAATATGTTAATGTTATGATTACTAAAAAAGCACTAGACAAGAGCTTACTAAATAAAAAACTTTGTGACGTAGAGGGCTTTATTACACAAAGCGAAAATGACGGTAAAAAATATAATAACTTTGTTATTACTAAAATGAAAGAACACGTTAAAAAAGAAGAAACTGACATTGATTTACCATTTTAATTTAAAGGGTTAGGGCATAGCCCTAGCCCGTTTTTATGAGGTGACAAAATGAGTAAAAACAAAAGAAAAACTAATAAAAGTGGTGAGATTAAGCAAGCAATAAGAAAAACATTCTTATCGGAAGAAGATGAGTATCAAAACACGTTAAAAGAATATAAAAGCAAATACTTGCCTAAAGAATATAATCAGTTAGAACTATTAGACCAACTAACAAATAATGAGCTTGATTGGTATATTTCAGTTACAAGCCGTGGGGACGGCAAGAGCTTTAATTATATCGGCGCTATGGCTTATCTTTGCTATTATTTAGAGTTTGGGTGTACATTGTTGGTACGTCATTGGACATTACAGGAAAAAGCGAAAACGCTTGTACAGGATATTATAGCAACTATTAAAATGTTTTCACTTGATGACTTGACTTATAAAAACGACACTGACTATATTATTATTTACATCAAGAATAAGCCCGTATTTTTCATTACAGATTTAAACAGGGCAAGCGACTTAAAACAAGCGAGCCACTTGCTGAAAGAATTCCCCATTATTCTTTATGACGAGTTCTTAACGTTATCAAGCGACTATGTCCCAAATGAATATGAGAAACTCAAAATCATATATCAATCTATTGACCGTAAAGAAAACAGGAAATATATAGACCACCCTAAAATTATTTTGCTAGGTAACCCCGTAAACTTTGACAGCCCAATTTTGCCAGCGTTAAAAATTTACAACGCAATGCAAAACCAAAAAATCAACACGATAAAACAACATAAAAATATCTTGCTTGAATTAAGGCGTAACGATAACCGAAACGCTATCAAAAATAGTCGTGTATTCCCAATTGAAAATGATGAAAACTATTTAGGACAATTCCAATTTTCAAATTATTTACTAGCTTCTGAAAAAGATTACACTTCTAATTTGCGAGATGCTAGAATTGCAACAATTAAGATAGAAGATAATTTGATGATGAAAATCGTTGATAATCATTTTAATACTATTTTATCAATCGAACAATCAGACAATAACGAGGATTATTGTGTACATTTAAATGACGTGACGGAAAAACGTTTACTAATTAAAGATAACTATTATAAAGAGCGTTTTATTAAGAAATATAAAAAAGATATGTTTTTGTATAAAGACGCTTTTAGTAAGCAATATATCGCAAGTCATGAAGATTTACAAATGATTGACTTTTACAAGTGTT
>OBLI01002682.1_pt1 | contig 14735 bp, 16 predicted proteins | sample 1519701 | NCBI WGS metagenome assembly OBLI01 (sample SAMEA3663005, study PRJEB22513) | pig gut metagenome | biome: pig gut; feature: pig-associated habitat; material: faeces | place: France | collected 2012 | reverse complement strand
TCGGATGACCCAATCTTAATTTGGGTGGCGCATTGACGAAGTCAGGAAATATTAGCGTGGAGGATGCAGTGCACTGCGAGGACGGATGCAGTGCACTGCAGAGGCGGTTGCAGTGCACTGCAGGAGCGGTTGCAGTGCACTGCGTCCGAGAAGGGCAAAACTGGCACCGAAATCGCCAGTCCTATTTGGGAAAAGAGAAAAGGGAGGAGAATATGTTAGAACTCTATATAAGGAGTCAGGCGCTCCACATCCTTCTGCGTAAACTCCTTCAACGTCAGCAGTTCATCAGCCGAATGGAAATCGCCCTTGGCATATCGTCTCTCATAGATGGCTCTGGCCTGATAAAAACTGATATATGGATGCTTACGCATGGCTTGCACAGAAGCCTTGTTGATGTTTATCTTGCGTGTCTGTGTGTGGGTGAGACAGAACCAGTCGAGGACCTCGTCGGGCAAGGTGCATGACTCCATCACCTGTTCGATGCTGACAAAACCTCCCAGACTCTCACGATAGCGCACTATCTGGCTTGCACGATAGGAAGCTATGCCAGGAATCTTTTTCAGCTGATTGGTATCCGCCTTATTCAAGTCCACTTGCACCAGCTGACTGTATTTTTCGGGATAGAGAATGGTATCCCTGGGCTCTGTATGCGTAGTGCGTTCATAAGATGCCTGATGAGCGGCCTGTTGTGCCGTATCTGCCCCGGGAATGCCCTTGTGGGAAGGCTCATCTGCATCGGCGTGCTTGGCCACATCAGCTGCTGATGATGCGATGTTGTCCTTCATGGCAGAGGCCTTAATCGTCCGGACATCCACATACTGGTATCGCTCTGCAATACGAATCTGGGGAGCAAGCCTCTCCCACATCTCATTGGTCATCCCTGGCAGGCGGGCGAAATCCTCTGGCGTGTGGTAACGTCCACGCTTGGCCCTGTATCTATATATGGCGCGCACCTGCCATGGAGCCAGCCCCAATCGGAGCAGTTGCGTACTGTCTGCTGTATTCGGATCAAAGGGGAAGGTCTCTACGGGCGTCTCTGCAGTGGCATACACATAGGTCTTCTGCGCTGAACCCCTCTGCTTGCTGTCAGAGGCAGCACCTGGGGCCACGGATGCATCTCCTCTCGGACTTGTAGGAGGCTGCATCCATGAATATACGAAGAGTCCTATGACAACAAGGATAATCAGCCATTCCAGCACCAGCAATGCCCGCCGGTCGGCATTGGAAAGGAAAGGAAGACGTCTCATTTACTTATCAGTTCGTGAACAAAAACAGAAGCGATGGCCACAGGCACCACATAACGAACCAGGAAGATATAGGCCCTGAAGAAACGGAAGCGCAATCTGCCACCATTGGTCACCTCACTCTCCACCATCCTGCGGTCCAGATACCATCCCACAAAGAGACTGATGATGATACCGCCCATGGGGAGGATAAACTTGGAGGAAATGAAATCAAAGAGATCAAAGATGGTCATCCCAAACAATCGGCAGTCACTCAGCAAACCGAAAGAGAGTGCGCACAGGCAGGAGAGGGCCACGCAACCACAGGACACCCAGGTGGCAGCAGCGCGTCGGGACATGCCTGTAACCTCAAGCAGATAAGCCGTGACGGGCTCGTGGAGAGACATGGCACTGGTAAGGGCTGCCAGGATGAGGAGCATATAGAAGAGGCTGCTGAATATATATCCTACCACAGGCACTGTATGGAAAGCGATATTGAATACATTGGGCAATGTCTGGAACACCAGTCCAGGACCGGCATCCACCGTGGCTCCCTCCACACTGTAAACTGCAGGGAAGATGATAAATCCGCTCAGGACAGCCACAAAGGTATCTATGGCGCACACGCTGAACACGGTCTTGGGCAGATTGGTTTCCGGACTGAAATAGGAGGCATAGGTACACAGACATCCCATGGCAAGGCTAAGCGAGAAGAAAGCCTGTCCCATGGCACTGAGCACCACACTGCCTGTGATACGGCTGAAGTCGGGACGAAGCAGGAAAGTGAGGCCCTGGGAGGATCCCGGCATACTGAACGAGCATACCACCAGGATACCGATGATGAGCAGGAGCATGGGCATCATCACCTTGGAAAATCGCTCTATGCCCGACCGCACACCACGCACTATCACCAGATGTGTAACCAACATGAATACGGCAGCATACAGAATGGGCTTCCAAGGATGAGAAACAAAGGATTCAAAGAAAACGGTATAGTCCTGCTTGGCCAGCAGATGCCCCATGAGCGACTCCACCATGTAATAGAGTGTCCATCCACTTATAATGATATAATAGGAAAAGATGAGGAACGCCACGAAAACGCCCTCCACACCTCCTATACGCCACCACCGGCCAGGGGCCAACTGTGCAAAGGCGCTCACCGTATTGGCATGTGTATGCCTGCCTATGAGAAACTCACTGAGCATGACAGGCATCCCTATCAGCACCACACAGAACAGATATACCAGAATGAAAGCAGCTCCGCCATTGTTGCCCACCTCGGTAGGGAAACGCCACACGTTGCCCAGCCCCACAGCACTACCTGCCGCAGCAAAGACTACACCCAATTTGCTACTGAAATTCTTTCTGTTCTCCATATTATGCTGTTGGTTTGTTGATATACATCTATTGTTCTGCCACGGTCTCAGGACAGCAACTCATTGAGGAACACCATACCCACTCCCACAGGAGCCACCCATCTTATGAGAAAGAGCAGCACACGAGCGGAACGATTCCAGGCATTGCCACCGCAGGTAAGTTGGGACAGAGCCAACCGCCTGTCCAGATACCAGCCCACAAATACGGTAATGAGAAGTCCACCCAGAGGCATCATGAACTTGGCTGTGACATAATCAAAGAAATCAAAGAAGCCCATGCCGAACACGGTCACATCCTTCCAGAGGCCGAAAGAGAGCGAACAAGCTGTACCCAGTACCACAGCAATGGAGGTAACGATGACAGTGGACCACTGCCTGCTAACATGATAATTCTCGTGGATGAATGCCGTGGCTATCTCGTTCATGGAAATACTGCTGGTAAGCGCTGCCAGCAAAAGGAGCAGATAGAAAAGGGCACTGAACACATAGTTGAGCACTGGCGCATGAGCAAAGGCTGCGTTGAAGACATTGGGCAAAGTGATAAAGACCAAGCCCGGTCCGGCATCGGGACTCATGCCCGGCACACTGAAGACAGTGGGGAAAATGACAAATCCACTCAAGACGGCCACCAGGGTGTCTATGAGACACACATGAAAGGCAGAGGGTACCAGCTGAGTTTCCTTGCCAAAATAGGATGCATAGGTAATCAGGCACCCGATGCCCACACTCAGCGAGAAGAAAGCCTGCCCCATGGCACTGAGCACCACACTGCCCGTGATACGACTGAAATCGGGACGAAGCAGGAAAGTGAGTCCCTGAGAAGAACCTGACATGCTGAGAGACAAGCCCACCAAAAGCAGCAGGATGAGGAAGAGCAGGGGCATCATCAGCTTGGAATAACGCTCGATGCCATCCCTGACACCTCTGGATACCACAAAATGGGTGAGCAGGAGAAAGGCATATACAAAAAGCAGAGGACGAATGGGGCTGGATGAGAAATCAGCAAAATGCGCACCGAAATCCTGTGCTCCTATCAACTGCCCACCAAATGACTCGATGGTATAGTTCAATGTCCACCCTGCAACCACAGAGTAAAAGGAAAGGATAAGGATACCTGCCAGCACACCCATGAAACCCGTCAGCACCCAGGGCTTTCCCGGTGCCAGTATCCGATAAGAATGTACGGTGTTGGCTCGAGACGCACGTCCGATGACAAACTCACTTACCATCACAGGCATGGCCAGAAGAGCCACACACAGGAGATAAACGAGGATAAATGCAGCGCCACCATTACGGCCCACCTCGGTGGGGAAACGCCATATATTGCCCAGACCTACTGCACTGCCTGCAGAAGCGAGAACCACACCCAGCCTACTTCCAAAACTACCACGATTATCCATATGCTCTGATGATGTGAAAATTATATAGGGGAAATACTTTTATTCTTACAAAGTGCAAAAATACAAATAAATTCCCTACTTTTGTGCGAATAAACAAGTAAAACAGCGTTTCATGATTACACATTACATCAAAACATACCCTTTCGGCTTACTCCTTGCATTGGCAATAGCAACACTTTCATTGGTTCCTATACCCGAAATTCCTGCAGCAGAGGATGTACCTCTGGCCGACAAATGGACGCATATGGTCATGTATGCATCACTCACGCTGGTCATCTGGATACAATATATGCGCAGCCATCAGAAGGTAAATTGGTGGAGACTCACCGCAGGAGGCATATTGCTGCCTGTGGCATGGGGCGGACTGATGGAACTGGCACAAGCCTACCTCACCACATACCGGTCGGGAGACTGGATAGACTTTGTGGCCAATTGCATAGGTGTGGCCATTGCCACACTGCTGGGTCTCACCCCTCTGCGCAAGCTGTTCTGCAGATAAGTTGAAGGTATCAGATGCCTATTAAATCTGGTCTCGCCACATCTTGAAAGGATATTGGCGCATGTGGGAATTATAAAAGCGTCTGTCGCCAGTCACTTCCCTTCCAATAAAGGCAGGCTTCTCAAATGGTTCGTCCTCTGAGGACAACTCCACCTCAGCCATCACAAGTCCTTCGTTGTCCCCATAGAACTCATCCACCTCAAAGACATGTCTGCCATCGGGCGACTTCACCAAATAGCGGGTCTTGTCGATGATGCCTGGTTCGCAGATGGACATCAGCTCACGCGCATCACTCAAGGAAATCTCCTGTTCGAATTCATATCGCCTCAAACCAGCCTTGTTGCTGGGGCCCTTTATGGTAAGATAACCCTTGTCGTCACGTATCCTCACGCGCACGGTACGCCCGTTGCCCGAAGCTATATATCCCTGACAGATACGTGCATGGGCATATGCCTGGTCGCGGAATTCCCCTACGACCAGAAACTTACGCTCTATCTCAAAATGCATTCTGCCGCTATTATTACAGAAGGACTGCAGCCACGAATACGAGCACAAACAACAGAATCAGTGCAGCCACCAGATAGGCCACCACCTTTTTTCCCTGTTCTCTGACATACGCCTCATGTCTGCTCTTCTGCAGTTTTCTCTTCTGACTCATATCTAATATGTTTATTCTAATGTTGAAATACCTTATCCATAATGGTGTTAGCGTATCCAGGTGCGATTTGGCCAGGCACCTAATTGGTCTCTGCACCGAACTCCATCAGGTAAGCCTTGATGAAGGCATCTATCTTGCCATCCATCACACCACCCACGTCACTGGTTTGGTAATTGGTGCGATGATCCTTCACACGACGGTCGTCAAAGACATAACTGCGTATTTGGCTTCCCCATTCTATCTTCTTCTTACCTGCCTCCACCTTGGCCTGTTCAGCCATTCTGTGCTGTAATTCCTTATCATACAGCATGGAACGAAGCAGACGCATGGCATTCTCCTTGTTCTTAGGCTGGTCACGCGTCTCGGTATTCTCGATGAGGATTTCCTCCTCCTCTCCTGTATAGGGATCCTTGTACTGGTAACGCAATCGTACTCCCGACTCCACCTTGTTCACATTCTGGCCACCTGCGCCGCTGCTGCGGAAGGTGTCCCATGAGATACGTGCCGGCTCTATGTTCACTTCTATCGTGTCGTCCACAAGAGGTGTGACAAAGACACTGGCAAAGGAGGTCATGCGCTTTCCCTGTGCATTATACGGACTCACACGCACCAGGCGATGCACGCCATTCTCGCTCTTGAGAAAGCCATAGGCATATTCGCCCTGTATCTCCAGAGTACAGGTCTTGATGCCGGCATCATCTCCATCCAGGAGGTTGCTTACCACACATTTATACCCATTGTTCTCTGCCCAACGCATATACATGCGCATGAGCATCTGCGCCCAGTCCTGGGCCTCTGTACCGCCAGCTCCGGAATTTATCTTCAGTACCGCATCCATGGGATCTTCCTCCTGGCGCAGCATGTTCTTCAGTTCGAGCGCTTCTATTGCCTCCACAGCCTTGGCATACATGCTGTCCACCTCGGCCTCGGTAACCAATTCCTCCTTATAGAAATCGAAGGCTGTCTCCAACTCGTCGGCCATGGTGCGTACCTCTTCATAATCCTTTATCCACTTCTCCAATCCTTTGACAAGCTTCATCTGCGCTTCTGCTCGCTTCTGGTCATCCCAGAAGCCTGGCGCCTGGGTACGTAGCTGTTCCTCTTCATACTGCACCTTCTTGGCATCGATATCCAGGTAGCGGTGCAACTGCTCCGTTCTTTCCTTTACGTCTTTCAGTTGTTCTGCTGTAATCACTATTCTCTTATTCTTATTATTCCTTATACATATTATCTATTTGCGCCTTGTAGTTCTGGTAGATTACCGGGCGCTTTACCTTGAGCGTATTGGTCAGCTCGCCACGCTCAAGACTGAATGGCTCGGGGAGCAGGGTGATGCGCTTCACCTGTTCGTAATGAGCAAATTCCTGTTGCAAAGTATCTATGCGATACATGACAAACTCTACCACCTTGGGGTGAGCACACATTTCCTCACGGCTCTGGAATGTGAGACCATGTTCGGCACAGGACTGTTCCAAGAGGTCATACTGCGGTATGACCAGTGCCGACACGAACTTCTTCTGCTCGGCCACTATAACAATCTGGTCCACAAACCTGTCCACACAGAGCTTCGATTCGAGCATCTGCGGAGCGATAAACTTGCCGTTGCTGGTCTTGAAGAGATCCTTGATACGTTCGGTAAGGAAGAGCTCTTTACCTTTCATATAGCCAGCATCTCCCGTGTGGAACCATCCCTCCTCGTCGATAGCCAGGGCTGTCACCTCAGCCTTGCGGTAATATCCTTTTGTGATGGTATCACCCTTGAGCAGTATCTCATTGTTGTCACCGAATTTCAGTTGCACTCCGTTGAGCAGACGACCCACCGAGCCCACCGTAACGGGCTTGTCCCATCGGTCCAGAGTGACGGTAGCCGTGGTCTCTGTCATGCCATATCCTATCACCAACTGAATACCCGTGGAACGGATAAACTCCTCCACCTTTGGCGAAATGGCAGCTCCTGCCGTAGGAAAGAAATTATGACGCTCAAGTCCTAAGGTCTTCAGGAGAAGGGCGATGACGGTCTTCTCATAGAAAGCGTACTGCAGTCGGAGGCCTATGGGTGGAACCAGTCCGCGCAGTTTGTATTTCACATTATATGCATGCCCCACACGAAGAGCATCCTCCAGCATACGTCTCTGCACAGGACTGCTCTTGCTGAGACGGTCCATCACTCCAGCATATACCTTCTCCCAGAATCTGGGTACTACGCACATACATGTAGGGTGCACCTCTCTGAGACTCTGTAGCACATCCTGAGGTCTGAGATTGAGGGCTATCGTACAACCCTCTGCCAGACAGAGATATGTCCATCCACGCTCAAAGACATGAGTCAGCGGAAGGAAAGAGAGCGAGAGGTCCTTGTCGGAAAGTGGCACGGCTCCCACATGGGCACGGATGGCCGTCAGGTACATGCGATGAGTAAGCATCACACCCTTGCTCAGGCCCGTAGTACCACTTGTATAGAGGATATTGGCAAGGTCGTCCTGATCCAGCTCTGCCGTTCGGCGCCTGACGTCATCCCTGTGCTGCTCGCGCTCTCCCAGACTCAGGAACTCATCAAAATAAATGCTGACTTGGTCCTGCGGGTTCTTCTTCACGCTGCGGTCAAAGATTATCAGCTTGCTCACCTCGGGATCTATCTTCAGCACACGATATGCCGTATCATACTGATATTGCTCTCCCACAAAGATGAAACGCACCTTGGCATCGCTCACCATATACTTCACCTGCATCTCACTGCTGGTGGCATAGAAAGGAATGGTAACCACGCGAGCCGCATATGCGCCAAAGTCCACATACAAGCATTCAGGCATATTCTGGGAAAAAACCACGATATTCTCCTGAACACCCACCCCCAACTCAAGCAAAGCATTGCTCACCTGCCTCACCCTCATCGAGAAGTCATTCCAGGAAACATCATTCCAGTGGCCCGACTCTTGGTCACGCCACATCAATGCCGTACGATTGCCATATCGCTTGGCCTGACTGTGTATCAGGGTAGATAGCGGACTCGGATTCTGCATAAGCTCACGTCGTTTCTTGCTTTCCCACAAAGTTAGTACAACATGTTGAGATAAAGACCAAGCAAGTTTGACTTTTTTGATTTTTGTACGTAACTTTGCCTTATGGACATGACAACCAACCAGATGAATGCTGAAAAGCTGACACTCGAGGCAACTGCACTTTTAGAGCGCCTCATAAGCATCCCGCGCACAAGCCGAAACGAGAAAGAGGCCACCGATATGCTATTCGATTGCATAAGCCACGACTATGGCATGCAGGTGGAACGGACAGGAAACAACCTGCTTTGCAGGACACCACATTTCTCAACATCACGCCCCACCATCCTTCTCAATGCTCATATCGACACTGTGAAACCAGTAAGCGCATGGCAGAGGAATCCCTACACGCCAACCAGAGAAGGCAATCGGCTATATGGAATAGGCAGCAACGACGACGGTGCCAGCCTGGTTTCTCTCCTGCAGACCTTCCGCACTCTGTACCACACACCTCTACCCTGCAACCTACTCTTCCTGGCCAGTGCCGAAGAGGAAGTGAGTGGGCACGAAGGAATCGAACAAATGATTCCTCTCCTACCCCACATTGACGTGGCTATAGTGGGCGAACCCACAGGTATGCAACCTGCCATTGCAGAAAAAGGACTGATGGTGCTTGACGTCACAGAGCACGGAAAAGCAGGACATGCGGCACGAGATGAAGGTGACAATGCTATTTACCATGCCCTCGATGACATGCAACGGATACGCAACAGAGAATGGGAAAAAGTTTCTCCACTCCTGGGGAAGGTGAAGACCACCATTACCATAGTCAATGCGGGCACGCAACACAACGTCATCCCTGACCAGTGCACCTTCACCATAGATGTGCGCAGCAACGAACTCTATTCCAACCACGAACTGTTCCAACTCATTTCTAAAGAAATCCATGGAGAAGTAAAAGCTCGGTCCTTCCGTCTCAACTCCTCGCACATCCCCACCCACCACCCTCTCGTACAAGCACTCATTTCCATGGGGAAAGTGCCTTTTGGCTCTCCCACCCTGAGCGACCAGGCTCTCATGCCCTTCCCAAGCCTGAAGATGGGACCAGGAGAAAGCAGCCGAAGTCATACCGCCGATGAATATATAGAGATTACAGAAATAGCAGACGCCATCAGCACCTACACCAACCTACTACAGAACATCTCTCTATAGGATTATCCAAAATTGCCAGGGAGAAGAAAAGAAAGAAGCTTCCAGATTTGGTCCATTCGCAAAAAGTACATACCTTTGCACCGTCTTAGAAGAAAAGGCGCCTAACACGCCCCCTTCTGACAGACAAAAGACTGCTTACTTCACATACAAGTAAGAGGAGAGATGGTAGAGTGGTCGATTACACCGGTCTTGAAAACCGGCGTGCTGAGAGGCACCGGGGGTTCGAATCCCTCTCTCTCCGCTAAACCCGCTGATTACTTCAGCGGGTTTTTATTTTTATAAGAAGTTTTCCATCTCAATATCAGTCTGTTTTATTATATTTGCAAGGTGCTTACGCCGGGCTTGTTGTCAGCGTTTGAATGTGTCACCCTTGGGCGAGCGGCTTACTATCCAGCGCAAGGCGTTGATGATAAGCAGATTTTGCGTGGCATCGCTAAATTCGCGATCGCCGTGGCCGAAATTGAGATAGATCATGCGATAGTTGCGGTTGGTCCACACCACTGGCCATTCTCCGTGGCTCACTACGTCCTTTAGTCCTATCGGATAATTCTTTTGCGAAAGCGAGAGCAACACATCCACATTGTCGCGCTTGTCGGCCGGCTCGTTCCACATATACCATTCGTTCTTGGGAGCCACGAAACTCACAGGTAGGTTCTTGGTTACAGGATGGTTAGTGAGATTCACATCGAGAAGTGCAGGCTGAGGTGGCCAGTTGTTGCACAAGAAAGTACCGCAGCCGAGAAATTGGTTGAACCAAGGCCATTTGGTGCTCGCATCATTGTATCCGGCAGCATGGAATCCCATCCAGCCGCCACCGTTTTCCATATATTTCTCAAACGCATCACGTTCGCCTTTCGATCCCGGAACAGTGTTGATGGCTATCACCACATCGTAGGCGGCAAGTTTGTCATAGTCGTAGCCGGAAAAGCTGGTGGCAACATCAAGAATATAGCCGTTGCCCACAGTGAGATCCTTGAAGAAATCTACGGCTTGGTGTCCAAACTCCACATGGGCGGGTTCGGCAGTCTCACTATAGCAAAGCAAGGCTTTGAACCGAGGTGCTTTGGCGTAATTGCCCGGATAATCACTGTTTTGAGCCGAGAGAGAGCTCATACCAAGGAGCAAGACCATTGCAACCATGGAGCGAAGGCATTTGAGTCTTTTCATTTCTTTATAATCTTAATTCCGTTTTACAAAATAATCCAAAATAAGAATTTGGCTCCAGACGAGACACGGAGAGCAAGTGTTGTAATGCAGACAAATAAATAGCGTGTACGCATAAGAAGCCTATCATTTAAATTTTAATCGTAAAATTACGTAAAATGTGTGGTGTAACCAATTCTACATGGCCCCACAAAGCTTATTCCGACGATTTTTCTACCCTTTTGACGATAAATCCACCCTCTCCACGCAGCTTCAAACCGCATATCAAGATAACATTTCCTCTATTTTTGATTCTCACATAACCACTATCTACCACAAGATTATTATCTTTGCGTTTAAGACAACTTGGGTTTGGCATAAACTCAATTCTAATCTTTAGCAATCATGAAAGGTATGCTTGGCACAATGGTGTGGGACGACACAGGGGATAACGCCGGCATGACCCTTCACCAGGCCATAGCAAACAAACTATTTGTAGCATATAAAATACTCACTTGGATATGACTCTGCGATACCTATTGACAACCATCCTGGCATCCTCACTTTTGTTTTGCCACGCCGGCAGTAGCCAAGCTGCTCCCAAAACGGGGAAGAATGCCGAAAAGGTGGTGGTGGCCTATGTAACCTCGTGGTCAGATGTCACTCCTGACCCTAAGTTTATGACCCACATCAACTATGCATTCGGTGGAGTGAATAAGACATTTGATGGCGTTGATATATCCAACCCCGAGCGACTGAAAATGATAGCCGGACTCAAGAAACAGGCTCCGGAACTCAAAGTACTGCTCTCAATAGGCGGCTGGGGCAGCGGCCGATTCAGCGAGATGGCTGCCGACACACTCTTGCGTGCATCATTTGCCGCCGCCTGCCGACGGGTTGTTGACCTCTACAACCTCGATGGCATCGACATCGACTGGGAGTATCCTACAAGCAAGGCTGCCGGCATTTCAGCATCGCCCGACGATACCCGTAATTTCACTAAACTCATGCGCGACATACGCCAAGCCATCGGTGCCGACAAACTGCTTACGCTCGCCACTGTGCACAACGGCAGTTACATCGATTTTCATGGCATTTTGCCGTACATCGATTTTGTCAACATCATGACTTATGACATGGGCAACCCGCCTTATCTACACTCAGCACTCTACGATTCGCCTAACACCAATGGCAATACCACCGAAGCCGGGGTGCGTGCCCACCTTGCTGCCGGCGTGCCTCCCTCGATGTTGGTGGTAGGTATGCCATTCTACGGTCGCGGAAAGGAACCGTTTCACTCGTTTGCCGACTATGGCAAGATGAAGAGTCTCCCCGAAGGCTTCAGCGAAAAATGGGACGAGAAAGCACTTGTGCCATATATCACCGACGCCGAAGGAAAACTTGTGCTCGGCTTTGAAAATGCACGTTCACTCGAAATCAAATGCGATTATGTCATTGACAAGGGTTTGCGCGGTGCTATGTACTGGGAATATGCGAGCGACGATGACAATAACACCCTTCGCTCGGCAGTGGCTGACCATATTTTAGGCAAAGCCGACAAGAAGCATGTGCTTGTGATAAGCGAAGGCGGAGGTCAGCACGGTGCATTCACCCAGGCTGCCATGCAATGGCTCATAGAACAAGGGAAGAAGAAGAACTTCGCCGTCAACGAAATACACCGAGCCGATGCTATAAGCGAGCGATTCCTTGCCGACTACGACCTTGTGATACAACTCGATTTCCCACCCTACACATGGCCTGAATATGCCGAAGCTGCTTTCATGCGCTATATCGAAGAAGGCAGCGGAGCATGGATTGGATTCCATCATGCCACACTTCTCGGTGAGTTCGACGGCTATCCTTTATGGCAATGGTTCAGCAACTTTATGGGTGGCATCACATTCAAAAACTATGTAGCCCAACTCGCCGATGGCACGGTGATGGTGGAAGACGCCAAGCACCCCGTGATGAAAGGCGTAAGCCGCAAATTCGTTCTCCCAGATGATGAATGGTACACCTACAATCGTTCGCCTCGCGGCAATGTGCGAGTGCTCGCCTCGGTAGACGAAGCCAGTTACACACCCACCTCCGACGTGAAGATGGGTGACCACCCCGTAATCTGGACCAACGAAGCCGTCAAGGCTAAGAATGTCTATTTCCAGTTTGGTCATAGCCCCCTTCTTCTTGAGAACAAGTGGTTCAAGCGACTGTTTTCTAACGCTATAGAATGGAGTCTTGACAGCAAACACACGAAGTAGCTTCACGATTTATCTGTTGGCATGTTTTTCTTGGTTATTTAACTCAAAAGTGCTAAATTTGCACCTTGGAGAGTGCATATTGCGCTATAATCTGCACTTTCCATCGTGCATATTGATGTTAAACTTGCACTTTTCAAGGTGCATATAAATACATTTCTACTATGGATTTGACATTGACTGAATTTATGAAGGAACAGCTGAACCTTGTTTCAACTGACTTCAAGCGTTATATGTACGACAAGCTGCCATGGGAGGCAAGACTTGTCGGTCTGATGGGACCTCGTGGTGTCGGAAAGTCCACGATGGTACTACAGCATATCAAGGAGCAAGCCGAAGACGTACAGAGCAAGAGCCTGTATGTTTCTGCTGACCACAGCTATTTTTCAACCCACACGCTCATCGACACTGCAGCCCAGTTTGTCCGTGAGGGTGGAGAATGGCTTTATATCGACGAGGTACACAAGTACGAGGGATGGTCGACAGAACTGAAGCAGATCTACGACTCCCATCCAAAGCTTCATGTGTTCTTCACAGGTTCCTCAGTTCTGGATATTCTGGAAGGTGAAGCCGACCTTAGCCGTCGCGTGCTTCTCAACAATATGCAGGGACTTTCGTTCCGTGAGTTCCTTGAACTGTTCCATGGCATAAAGACTCCAGTACGTACCTTGAAGGAAGTCCTGGAGGGCAAGGTACAGATAGAAGGTGTTGAACATCCTCTTCCTTTGTTCGAGCAGTATCTTCGTGAGGGATATTATCCTTTCTCACTCGAAGGCTACTTCCTGCAGCGTCTTCAGCAGGTGATCCGTCTGACTATGGAGGTTGACATACCGCAGTATGCCAACATGACCCCTGCAACAGGCAGAAAGCTTCGCCGTATGCTTGGCATCATCGCAAGCAATGTTCCATACAAGCCAGAGGCATCATCCCTTGCCAATGAGATAAAGGTAAGTCGCAATGATATTCCGAATTACCTGTTGTTTATGGAGAAAGCAGGAATGATCGGACAGCTCCGTGATTGCACAGGTGGTATGCGTGGTCTTGGCAAGACCGAGAAGGTATATCTCGACAATACCAACATGATATATACCATGACCGGTGAGAACGCAAACACAGGTAATGTCCGCGAGACATTCTTCTTCAATCAGACAAGACTCAACCTTGATGTGATCTCTTCCAAGGTGTCGGACTTCCAGATTGGTAAATATACTTTTGAGGTTGGTGGTAAGAAGAAAGGACTGAAACAGGTGCAGGGCGTAGAGAACGCTTACATCGTCCGTGATGATACGGAATATGCAAGCGGACAGTTCCTGCCTTTGTGGAGCTTTGGATTGTTGTATTAATACAATATAAGTATGAGAAGGATTTTTCTTACAATAGTGGCAGCACTGGCTATGTCATCCAACATGTTTGCTCAAAAATATGTTATGCAGGTGAATATGAAGGACTTTACTAAGGGAATTATAGCTATGGCAAAGAACATTAAGATAATCTATTGTCACTGACATTGAGAATGTCAGTCCAAATGTCAGTCCAAATGTCAGTCCAAATTTCCCTATAAAAAGTTCATTGAACGAGCGCCAAAGAAAGATTAAAGCTATGATATGCGATGACGACACCATCACAGTAGCAAAAATTGCCAAGACAATAAATGTCACCCCAAGAACCATATATCGTGATTTGAAACAGATGAGTATTCGTTGGGAAGGTCATACTAAAACAGGTCATTGGATACTATACAAACAATCGTAGCTTCAAAAGAAGAAAAACAATGGTTTTATAGCCGACTGTTCGGCTTGTTCCGGATGCTTACAGTTTGCCATGGCGTGATTTTGTCATCATGCTGCTCCATTCTTGTCTCTGTTGCCGCTTTAGCTTCACAAACTCATCGTACTCACCGCGATTGCGGTTCATAGTGTCAATGAGGAATTGAGCCATCTTGTGCATCTGGGTGGCAAACAAGACGGGGATGG
>OBLI01002681.1_pt1 | contig 14741 bp, 9 predicted proteins | sample 1519701 | NCBI WGS metagenome assembly OBLI01 (sample SAMEA3663005, study PRJEB22513) | pig gut metagenome | biome: pig gut; feature: pig-associated habitat; material: faeces | place: France | collected 2012 | reverse complement strand
TACCCTACGTGCCGGTTCGAGTCCGGCCTTCGGCACCATTGAAATTTAGGCTCTCACAATATTTTGTGGGAGCTTTTTGTTATCTAAAAATATATTTTTTCAGCTAAAGAAATTTTCATATTTTTATTTACAAATGATACATTGACCTATTATGAGAAAGTGTATATAATTGAGAAAGAATCTATTCTAGTTTTGTAGTAGTTAATATGTGTTTTTAGCAAAATTGCTAGGGGTATTGTGTACTGGAGAGAAGAGTATGAGCAGATTAAAAGTCGAGACTCCTGATAGAGTTCAGCTAACCGTTGAGAAGCTGTACAAGGATCTGGAGCGCCATATTATTGCTTCACCACCGGGATTGTGTCCAGTGGATTTACAGCTGTCATTTTTGAAGGTTTGTCAGGCTCAGACCTGTGGCAAATGCGTACCCTGCCGGGTAGGATTGCTGCAGCTGCAGCATTTGCTGGAGGATGTGCTTAATGGCAAGGCTACCATGAAAACCTTGGATTTGATTGAGCAGACAGCCAAGAATATTGAGGCCAGCGCTGACTGCGCTATTGGCTATGAGGCGGCTCATATGCTGGTAGCAGGTTTTGACGGCTTCCGTGAGGACTATGAGCATCATGTAAAGGAGGGCTGCTGCTCTGTTCATGCCCAGCATGCCATTCCTTGTGTGGCTCTATGCCCTGCCCAGGTAGATATTCCTGGCTATGTGGCCTTGGTAGGAGAGAAACGCTATGCTGATGCAGTACGGCTGATTCGCAAGGACAATCCTTTCCCTACAGCCTGTGCTATGATTTGTGAGCACCCTTGTGAGGCGCGCTGTCGCCGTAGTATGGTGGATGTGTCCATCAATATTCGTGGCTTGAAGCTGATGGCTGTGGAGCATGCTCATGCCAATACAGTGCCAATACCAGAGAAATGTGCCAGCACTGGCAAGAAGGTGGCTATTATCGGTGGCGGTCCTTCTGGTCTTTCTGCAGCCTATTATCTGGAATTAATGGGTCATCATGCTGTTGTCTTTGAGGAGAAGAAGAAGCTGGGCGGTATGCTGCGCTACGGTATTCCAAATTACCGCTTCCCTCGTGAGCGTTTGGATGAGGATTTGGAGGTAATTCTTAGCACCGGAGTAGAGGTGCATTTGAATACCAGAATTGGTGAGGAAGAGGGAGAAATTACTCTGGAAAGCCTCAACAAGGAATACGATGCAGTTTATATTGCCATTGGTGCCCATAACGATAAGAAAATCGGCATTGAAGGGGAGAATGCCCAGGGTGTTATCTCTGCTGTGGAGCTGTTGAAGCGCATTGGTGACGATGATATGCCTGATTTCAAGGGTAAGGATGTAGTGGTTATTGGCGGCGGTAATGTGGCTATGGACTGTACTCGTTCTGCTATCCGTCTGGGAGCTAGGAAGGTAGGTATTGCCTATAGACGCCGTCAGGAGGATATGACAGCCCTGCCAGAGGAAATTGAAGGTGCTATTGCTGAGGGAGCAGAGCTGTATGGCTTGAAGTCTCCACATCATATTGAGGCCGATGAAAATGGCAAGGTAGTAGCTCTCTGGGTAGAGCCACAGATTATCGGCCCTATTGATGCCTGGGGCAGAGCACGGCCTATTCACGCTGAGGTACCATTGATGCGGATACCATGTGATGTCATTGTGGTGGCCATCGGTCAGGGCATTGACAGCAAGGCCTTTGAGGATGCTGGTATCAGCTTGAAGCGAGGGGCAATTGCTGCAGCTATGACTGGCGAGGTAGAAAATGCTGATGGTATTTTTGCCGGTGGTGACTGTGCTACAGGCCCGGCAACTGTTATCAAGGCTATTGCTGCTGGCAAGGTAGCTGCAGCTAATATTGATGAATATCTGGGCTATAAGCATATTATTTCCTGTGATGTTCAGATTCCGGAGCCGGATTTGGCAGAAAAACTGCCTTGTGGCAAGGTACAGCTGGCTGAAAAGGAAGTTGGCGCCCGCAAGAATAATTTCCAGCCAATGGAAATCTGCATGAGTGAGCAGGAGGCCTGTCAGGAGGCTGGCCGCTGCCTGCGGTGTGATAAATTTGGATTCTCTGCCCTGAAGGGAGGTCGCAGACTTAGATGGTAAATGTAAAAATTGATAATATAGATCTCTCTGTGGAGGAAGGTACAACCATATTGGAAGCAGCTAAGAAGCTGGGTATCTATATACCACATCTCTGCTACCTAAAGGGAATCAATGAAATTTCCGCCTGCAAGGTTTGCGTGGTGGAGATTCAGGGGAAGAACAAGCTGGTAACAGCCTGCTCTACTGCCGTAAGCGAGGGCATGGTTATCTTTACCAACTCCGCCAAGGTAAGAAGTGTCCGCAAGTCCAATGTGGAGCTGATTCTTTCTCAGCATGACTGTCTCTGTGCTACCTGTGTCCGCTCTGGTAACTGTCCTTTGCAGACCTTGGCTGGCCATTTGGGCATTTATGATCTGCCCTTTGAGCGCCATGTAACAGAGCAGGCCTGGGACAATAATTTTCCTTTGATTCGGGATTCCAAGAAGTGCATAAAATGTATGCGCTGTCTTCAGATTTGCAGCAAGGTACAGGGCTGTGATATTTGGGATGTACAGAATACCGGTGCCTATACCAATATTAGCACTGTGGATAATATGCCTATTTCCAATACCAAATGCACCCTTTGTGGTCAGTGTATCACCCATTGTCCTACTGGCGCCTTGAAGGAAAGAAATGATTTGCCAGAGATATATGATATTTTGGCAGATCCTAACAAGGTTACTGTAGTACAGATTGCCCCTGCTGTTCGTACAGCATGGCTGGAGCGCAAGGATATGGAGCCAGGCATTGATACTGAGGGCCGTTTGGTGGCAGCCTTGAAGCGCATGGGCTTTGACTATGTGCTGGATACAGTTTTTGCGGCAGATGTAACCATTATGGAGGAAGGAACAGAGCTGTTGGAGCGCTTGTCTGATAACAAGAAGATGCCAATGTTTACCTCCTGCTGTCCAGGCTGGGTTTCTTATCTGACCATGAACCATCCTGAAATGCTGTTAAATCTGTCTACCACCAAGAGTCCTCAGCAGATTTTTGGTGCTTTGGTTAAGACCTATTTCGCCAAGAAAACTGGTGTGGCACCGGAAAATATCTGCTCCATTTCCATTATGCCATGTGTCTCTAAGAAGAGAGAGGCAGCATTGGCTTCCATGAAGGCCAGCGGCTATCAGGATGTGGATTATGTGCTGACCACCAGAGAGATGGTGCGTCTGCTGCGAGCAGAGCATATAGATCCTCGTGGCTTGCAGGAAATGCCATTTGATTCACCAATTGGTGATGGTACTGGTGCTGGTGTCCTCTTTGGTGTTACTGGCGGTGTTATGGAAGCGGCTCTGCGAACTGCCTACAAGGTAGTAACCGGCGAGGAGGCGCCAGAGGATGCCTTCCAGAAGGTGCGGGACACCCGCAGTGAGGGCCGGGATAATGCCATTAATTTAGGCGGTATTCGCACAGCAGATTTTGATATTGCTGGCAGAACCCTGAAAACCTGTGTGGTTAGCGGTTTGAAAAATGCAGAAAGGGTTATCAAGCAAATCAAAAGAGGGGAGGCTCATTATGACTTCGTGGAGGTTATGGCCTGCCCAGGAGGTTGTGTAGGCGGTGGCGGACAGCCAATTCACGAGGGTTGCGAGTGGGCACCTCAGCGAGGCCAGCGTCTTTATAATCTGGACAAGAAGCGGAAGCTGCGCCGTTCCCATGAGAATCCGCAGGTACAGAAGCTGTACAAGGATTTCTTGGAAAAACCTCTTAGTGAAAAGGCAGAAAAACTACTGCACACCCAGCATGTATGGGAAAAGAATTACCGTTGATGGTACATTGTATACATATTTTGTTATACTAAAAAAATATAGTCAAATGCCCAGGTCTGTGCTATAGTAATAACTGTGAAAAACAGCTATGCCTTAGAATTTTGGTTATGAGGTGATTATGTGTTTAAAGAATTAGCTTACTATGATGGAAAGATTGGTACCCCTGATGAGGTAATGATTCCATTTAATGACCGCTCTCATTTCTTTGGCGATGGTGTTTATGATGCAACTATCGGTGGCAACCATGTAGTTTATCTGCTGGAGGATCATCTGGATCGCTTCTATACCAGTGCCAACTATTTTGATATAAAGGTGCCTATGGAGAAAGAGGAGCTGGGCAAGCTTTTGACAGATCTTCTGAAGCAGGTAGAGGGTGAGACTCATTTTGTATATTGGCAGGTAACTCGTGGTATAGCACCTAGAGATCATGCCTATAGCAAGGACATGGTTGGCAAGCTCTGGGTATGGATTAAGCAGTCCAAGGCTGGGGATCCCAAGAAGGAGCTGAAACTGATTGTTCGTCCTGATACCCGCTTCCAGCATGGCAATGCCAAAACCTTGAATCTGCTTCCAGCAGTGGCTGGTACTCAGGAGGCTACCCTTTTGGGAGCTGATGAGTGTGTACTGCATCGCGATGGCTTTGTTACAGAGTGTTGTCACAGCAATGTGCAGATACTCAAAAACGGTATGCTTATCAGTCATCCTGATGATCAGTTTATTCTGCGCGGTATTGCCAAGACTCATATGATTCAGGCTTGCCGCAGACTGGGAATTACCGTTATGGAGCGTCCATTTAGCTTGGAAGAGCTTTATGATGCAGATGAGGTTATTGTTACTGCTTCCTCCAAGATGTGTCAGCATGCCACTGAGATTGAGGGCAAAAAGGTTGGCGGCAAGGATCCAGAAACTCTCAGCCGTATTGAAAAGGCTGTTATTCAGGAATATCTGGACTATACCGGCAAGGCAACCCTGTTGGATTAAGACTATGGCATGGTGGCTTTGCTAATAAACTAAATACAATGATTGGAATGGGCCAATCGGTCAGTAGCTATATCAAGCTATTGGCTGATGGCCCTTTTTGTTTTGGCAGGTATATTTATTACACTAAGGCAGGTTTTCCTGTCAGATTGGGCCTGCACAATTTTGTGGGAGAAACTGATGGGCCTCTTGGTATGGCTAATCTGGCCTACGCCTTTGAGGCAGTAGGGGTGTCAGTGCAGTTCTTAATCTTACTATGGATGTTCATCTGGGAGTTTTGGCAAATGTCCGCAGTGCTTTGAATTAAATTCCTTGAAAACTACAAAAAAACGGTGTAGGTGCTTTTTTCCTACCCGCTTTTTTGTGCATATTTTTCCTACCTGCAATCCTTTTTCTTCCCAGAAGTTAAACAAGGATATATTAGGAATTTTACTATTTTCCATGATTTGACGAAAAATATATAATTATATAGAATAATTTTTGTTGGCTTTTCAGTATTGTGTTAATAAATTTACATATAAAATTATGAGGTGTATGAGTTTATGGAAGTGTTTTCCACTGTAGTAAATCAATTGGATTCTTTAATTTGGAGCATGGCTCTGGTAGGGCTGTGTCTGGGGGCAGGCTTTTATTTGTCCCTGCGGCTGGGCTTTCCCCAGGTACGGCTTATTGCCGATATGCTGCGGCTGCTTTTTGGTGACAAAAAAAGCGAGCATGGAATTTCCTCCTTTCAGTCCTTTGCCACCACTGTTGGAGCAAGGGTAGGTATGGGGAATATTGCTGGTGTAGCCACAGCTATATTTATTGGCGGACCTGGCTCTATTTTCTGGATGTGGATAATTACCTTTATTGGGGCAGCTTCGGCCTTTACAGAGTCTGTTTTGGGGCAGGCCTACAAAATCCGCAATTCCAGCGGGGTGTTTATGGGAGGACCTGCCTATTATATTGAACATGGCTTGAAATGCAGGCCCTATGCCAAGCTTTTTGCTATTATTGCAGCCCTAGGTCCTGGCTTTCTGTTGCCAGGTGTGCAGATAAATTCTCTGGTTTTGGTTTTTGAGGAAGCATTTGCTGTGGATAGGGTGATTGTAGGCTTTATTTGCTGTGCTTTTTTGGCTTTTATTATCTTTGGCAGTATTCGTCGTATTTCCAAGCTGGCAGAGTTTTTGACACCCTTTATGTGTTTGTTTTATATGGGCTTTGCCGCTTTTATCCTTGTTAGCCATTGGGAACAGATTCCCGCCATGCTTCATATGATTGTTACCTCTGCTATTGGTATGGATCCCCTCTTTGCAGGTATTATTGGCTCTGCTGTGTCCTGGGGTGTTAAGCGAGGCATATATTCCAATGAAGCTGGCATGGGTTGTGGAGCCATAGTGTCCTCTGCAGCGGAAACTTCCCATCCTGCCAAGCAGGGCTTGATACAGGCTTGTTCTATCTATGTAGATACTCTCCTGATTGGTACAGCTACCGCCTTGATTGTACTGCTGACTGGCACCTATAATGTATCTGATGGACAGGGAGGCTTGCTGGTAAACAGTGTAGGCAATATTGAGGCAGGCATCAAATGGGCTCAGTATTCCCTGATAAATACCTTTGGCACTTGGAGTGGCAAGGCTTTGGCCATAATCATTGTTATGTTTGTTTTCACCAGCTTGACAGGCTATTGCTATCAGGCAGAGACCAATATCCGTTATTTGTTTAAGCGCAACAAAACAGCTTTGACAGCTGTACGGGTGGTATTTGTGCTGGCCTCCTTTTTTGGCTGTCTGGTTAATGCAAATGCCATTTGGGCCTTGGGCGATATAGGTTATGGTCTTATGGGTTGGGCCAATATCATTGCTATTATTTTGCTGGCTCCTAAGGCTGTGGCTATTTTAAAGGACTACGAAAGTCAGAAGGCCCAGGGACAGGACCCTGTGTTCAATCCGGATAAATTTGGGATTCATGACTATACTGGGGCTTGGAAGAAATATCAGAAATTTTGATAGAGCTATTGCGGGAAACACCCTATTTTAGCTCTAGGAAATTCTGTTTCGATTTTCATGATATTTAGTTGACTTAAAGCAGGGTTTAGGTGTTATATTATTCTTAGTGTATTATATTTGCAAGGGGGAGTTTTCGTGGAAAAATCCAAGGTTTATTTTACAGATTTCCGTACTCAGGTTGGTACCAGCTGGACTGTGAAGCTGCAGCGCCTGTGTATTGCAGCTGGCATCAAGAATATTGATTTTGATAAAAAGTTCGTAGCTATTAAGATGCATTTTGGCGAGCTGGGCAATCTATCCTTTTTGCGGCCTAATTATGCCAAGGCTATTGCAGATTTGGTGAAGGAGCAGGGTGGTCTGCCATTCCTGACAGATTGTAATACCCTGTATCCAGGCAGCCGTAAGAATGCCTTGGAGCATATTGAATGTGCTAATATTAACGGATTTAACAGCATTTCTACTGGTTGCCAGATTATTATTGGCGATGGCTTGAAGGGTACTGATGATGTGGAGGTACCTGTAAAGAATGGTGAGATTTGCAAGACAGCCAAAATTGGCCGGGCGGTAATGGATGCAGATGTATTTATCAGCTTGGCTCATTTCAAGGGCCATGAGGCTACTGGCTTTGGTGGTGCTATTAAGAATATTGGCATGGGTTGTGGCAGTCGTGCTGGCAAGATGGTACAGCATTCCTCCGGCAAGGTGGTAGTAAATCCGGACAAATGCCGTGGCTGTCAGAAATGTGCCAAGGAGTGTGGTTCTGATGCTATTACCTATGTGGATCACAAGGCAATTATTGACCATGATGCCTGCAAGGGCTGCGGCCGTTGCATAGGTGCCTGCAATTTTGATGCTATCCGCAATGAGCAGTGGGATGCGGGAGATCTGTTGGATAAGAAGATGGCAGAATACGCTCAGGCGGTGGTTCAGGATAGACCATGCTTCCATATCAACATGATTATGGATATTTCGCCAAATTGTGATTGTCATGGGGAGAATGATGCTGCTATTCTGCCAAATATCGGCATGGCTGCTTCCTTTGACCCTATTGCCTTGGATCAGGCTTGTGCCGACCTTTGTCAGCAGGCAGAGCCTATCCGCAATTCCCAGTTGGGAGACAATCTGGCTAAGCCGGACTGGCATTGCCATCACGACCATTGGTTGGATAGCAATCCTAATGTACATTGGAAGGAAACTCTGGAACACGGCGAAAAAATCGGCATGGGCACCCGCCAGTACGAGCTAATTCGCCTGAAGTAAAAAATTATGACGAGGTGTTTTGCGATGTATTGCAATTAATTCGATTGCAAGGTATAATAAAAATAAGAGGAGCACCAGTAGACGGTTGCCCCAGAATAACATGACGAAACTTTAAGGAAATCCGCCAGGTTTGGAAGCTTTAGGCGGATTTTCTTATGCCTTTAATGCAACAATGCAGATAGTCACCAGAAAAACCAGTGTCAAAAAATCATACAAGGTCAAAGTACTGTCTGATGTATTGACAAAAGAATTCGGTAAAGGATTTTCTGAGCGTAATCTTGCAGACTTTCGTAAGTTTTATCATTTATGAATCAGTCAAGGTTCCAGTGATATGGTATAAATGAAGTTGTCACCTTACTTTCAAGGAATTAATATATACTTATGAGTGTAATCTGATAAGTTATTTGATAGTGGAGAGAATACACGGTTGTTGTAGTGGGGTATTTCCAGCTAAATAATGATAGGAGCAAGGGTGTCTATAGTGGTATGTTGTAATGATAATAATTTGACGAGAAAAACAGGGATGGAGCCTATATACGATGATAAAGGAAAACAAATATCTTCGGTTTTAGAATTTTGGCAATGGGCTTATTCTGATATTATTGGCAATATTGAGCGAGGGCATTTTGCCGAATATTTAGTAGCTCGTGCCTTAAATGTAAGACAAAATACAAGAGTAGAGTGGGATAAATATGATGTGTTGACCAATGATGATATATCTATAGAAGTGAAATCATCTGGTTATGTGCAGACATGGCAGCAGAAAGGCAAATCTAAGATATCGTTTTCCATACGTCCCACAAGAGCCTTTAATTCAAAAGCTAATGCTTATGAAAGGGAAATAAAAAGACAGGCTCAGATTTATGTATTTTGTGTCCATAACTATGAGAAAAAGGATGAAGGACTTAACCCATTAGATATGAAACAGTGGGATTTTTATATTTTGCCTACCGAGAAATTGAATATGGAGGTAAAAGAACAGAAAACCATTTCTTTGCAGAAAATAATAAAGCTGGGAGCAGAAAAATGTAGTTATTCGGAATTATCAGCGAGTATTAATAAATTGAAATGTCTTTGGGATATATGATGAGGTATTCGATACAAAAAACTCTATAGGAGTGGGACGGTTTAGATTTTCAAATTACTTGAAAATAGGTTGTGCAGATAACGTGGAAATGACATCTGCGGAAGAATATGGATTTTGTGTTTTAATTGTGTTATAATCAGTTTGTGTGTTCTAATCACGCAAGCTGATTTTTTTTGAGGAGGTTTGTCTATGCTGCCTAAGCTGAATAATGTAGAATTTAATGAAGACAAGGCTACGCCTTTTCATGTGGTAGCTCCCTTTGAGCCTATGGGGGATCAGCCGGAGGCTATAGAAGCATTGGCGGCCGGTATTGAAAATGGTCAGGAGGCTCAGGTACTGCTAGGAGCTACTGGTACAGGCAAAACCTTTACTATAGCCAAGCTTATTGAGAAGGTGCAGCGGCCCACCTTGGTGATTGCCCACAACAAGACCTTGGCAGCCCAGCTGGCCAGCGAGTTCAAAGCTTTTTTCCCAGACAATTATGTAGGCTATTTTGTCAGCTATTATGATTATTATCAGCCAGAGGCCTATATTGCTTCTACAGATACCTATATAGAGAAGGATGCTTCCATCAATGACGAAATAGATGAGCTGCGGCATTCCGCTACCTGCTCGCTTTTTGAGCGGCGGGATGTTATTATTGTGGCCAGTGTTTCCTGCATCTATGGTTTGGGTTCTCCAGAAAGCTATCATGAAATGGTTTTGTCCCTGCACAAGGGGCAGGAAACTGATAGGGATGCAATTCTCCGTCGATTGGTGGCCATCCAATATGAGCGAAATGATTTGGTACTGGAGCGTGGCACTTTTAAGGTGCGGGGCGATGTTATTGAGGTATTTCCAGCTGGTTATATCAACAAAGCAGTGCGGATAGAACTTTTTGGGGATGAAGTAGATAGGATTCTGGAATTTGAGGTGCTTACCGGCAAGGTTATTGGTGAAAGGCTTCATTCCATGATTTTTCCAGCTTCTCATTATGTTACCAATCGAGAGGATCTGGAATATGCAATGTCCACCATTCGACAGGAAATGGAGGAACAGGTCAAATTCTTTAAATCAGAAAATAAATTGATTGAGGCCCAGCGCATTGAACAGCGAGTAAATTATGATTTGGAAATGATTCAGGAAATGGGCTACTGCTCAGGCATTGAGAATTATTCACGACATTTAACCCGCCGTAAAGCAGGAGATGCTCCCTATACCCTTTTGGATTATTTCCCAGAGGATTTTCTCATGGTAATGGATGAGTCCCATGTTACTTTGCCTCAGGTACGGGCTATGTATGCAGGGGATAGATCCCGGAAGGATTCGTTAGTCAATAATGGCTTTCGTCTACCTTCGGCCTATGATAACCGTCCTTTGAAATTTGAGGAATTTGAAAAGCGGATTAATCAGATTGTATATGTTTCTGCTACGCCGGCTAAATACGAGCTAGGGCAGGCTCAGCAGGTGGTACAGCAGATTATTCGTCCTACGGGACTTTTGGATCCAGAAATCGAAATCCGTCCTTTGGAGGGGCAGATGGATGATTTGCTGGGAGAAATTCATAAAAGAACAGCTAAAAATCAGCGGGTTTTGGTAACTACCCTGACCAAGCGTATGGCAGAGAATCTTACAGATTACCTCAAGGAAATGGGTGTGAATGTGCGGTATCTTCATTCAGATATTGCCACCATTGAAAGAGCCCAGATTATCAAGGAACTGCGATTGGGCAAATTTGATGTGCTGGTAGGTATAAACCTGCTGCGTGAGGGCTTGGATATGCCAGAGGTATCTTTGGTGGCTATTCTGGATGCGGATAAGGAGGGCTTTTTGCGCTCTGATACATCACTGATTCAGACCATAGGCCGTGCTGCCCGCAATGCCGAGGGACAGGTTATTATGTATGCTGATGTGATTACGGATTCCATGCAGAGAGCCATAGATGAAACAGCCCGCCGTCGTCAGGTGCAGGAGGCCTATAATCAGGAGCATGGTATTGTGCCAAAAACCATTGTAAAGCCAATCAAGGATTTGATTGATTTGACCTTGGTAGCTGAGGAAAGCGGTGAATACAAGGTTGATATAGATGCCAAGGCCAAGGCTGCGGCCAAGAAGCTGCAGCGGCCGGATAAAAAGCTGACCAAGAAGGAAGGGGAGGCACTTTTGAAGGCTTTGACCAAGGAAATGCAGATGGCCTCTAGGGCCTTGGAGTTTGAGCGGGCCGCTCAGCTTAGGGATATGATTTTTGAACTGCAGGATACTATGGGGATAAAAAATAAATAGCAGGCATTTTACGGGCTAAAGCCATCATATGTGACGATTTTGTCAGTAGTATGCTTAGGGTAAGGATATATGAGGTAGTTTATGGATAAGTATATTCGCATTCGTGGTGCTAGACAGCACAATTTAAAAAATATTAATTTGGATATTCCAAGGGATAAAATGGTGGTAATTACTGGCCTTAGCGGCTCTGGTAAATCCTCTCTGGCCTTTGATACCATCTATGCAGAGGGCCAGCGGCGGTATATGGAGTCTTTATCATCCTATGCCCGACAGTTCCTGGGACAGATGGACAAGCCTGATGTGGACTATATAGAGGGCTTGTCTCCGGCTATTTCCATTGACCAGAAAACCACCAGCCGCAATCCTCGTTCTACCGTAGGCACAGTTACGGAAATCTACGACTATCTGCGTTTGCTTTTTGCCAGAGTGGGGCACCCTCATTGCCCTAGATGTGGTAAGCCTGTTAATCAGCAGTCCTTGGATCAGATGCTGGATCAGCTCTTGGCTTTGCCAGAACGCACCAAGCTATTGATTATGGCTCAGGCGGTGCGGGGGAAAAAGGGAGAGCACAAAAAGTTGCTGGATCATATTCGCAAGGAGGGCTATACCCGTCTGCGCATTGATGGTGAAATCCGGGATGCTGGTGAGGAAATTCAGCTGGAAAAAAATAAAAAGCATACCATTGAGGTGGTTATTGATCGGCTGATTATTCGGCAAGAGATACGGCCTCGTATGGCAGAATCCATGGAGGTAGCCTTGAAGATGGGGCAGGGTGTGGCCTATGTGCAGATTGTCGATGGAGAACAGCTAATGTTCAGCCAGAATTTTGCCTGTGAGGACTGTGGTATCAGCCTGCCGGAAATTACACCGAGAATGTTTTCCTTTAACAGTCCTTTTGGCGCTTGTCCTGTTTGCAGTGGATTGGGCAGTCAAATGGAGATGGATTTGGAGTTGGTACTGCCAGATAAGGCTAAATCCTTGGCTGAGGGGGCCATTGCTCCTATGTCTACCAATGTTAAAGGATATTATATGCGCCAGATGGATGCTTTGGTACAAAAATATGGCTGTACCTTGGATACTCCTTGGCAGGAGATGCCAGCCAAGCTGCAGCAAAAGCTTCTCTATGGCACTGGGGAGGAGATTTTGGAGTTTGGCTATGAGAATATGTTTGGACAATACAAGATTCATCGTATTCCCTTTGAGGGAGTAATGAATATTCTCAACCGTCGCTACCGGGAATCTGAATCAGATACCATGCGGGAGGAATATGAAAATTATATGAGTGTTAATCTGTGTCCTGAATGTCATGGGGCCAGATTAAAGCCAGAGGTACTGGCTGTCACTATTGGAGGTAAAAACATTCAGCAGGTAACGGATATGCCTGTGGCTCAGTGTCAGGAGTTTTTCCAGCAGGTAGAGTTTTCGGACAGAGAGCGGACTATTGGTCAGCAGGTACTAAAGGAAATTAATGCCAGATTGGGATTTTTGGCTAAGGTTGGTTTGGAGTATCTTACTTTGTCTAGAGCTGCTGGTACTTTATCTGGCGGTGAGGCTCAGCGTATCAGGCTGGCTACCCAGATTGGTTCTGGCTTGGTAGGGGTGCTGTATATCTTGGATGAGCCTAGTATTGGTTTGCATCAGCGGGATAACAAGCTGCTAGAGGCATTGAAAAATCTGCGGAATATGGGCAATACCCTGCTGGTGGTGGAGCATGATGAGGATACCATGCGGGTGGCAGATCATATTGTGGATATTGGGCCGGGAGCTGGTTCTCAGGGAGGCTATGTGGTGGCTCAGGGGACAGCTGAGGAGATTATGGCTGTGCCGGAGTCAGTAACAGGTCAATATCTAAGCCACAAAAAATTTATTCCTGTGCCAGAGAAAAGACGGCAGGGGAATGGTAATTTTCTGGAGATTCTGGGGGCAGAAGAGAATAATCTAAAGAATGTACATTTGAAACTGCCTTTGGGGGTATTTACGGTTATTACTGGTGTATCTGGGTCTGGTAAAAGTACCTTGATAAATGAAATTCTTTATAAGGCAGTGGCTTCCAAGCTTTATCGCATTAAAGGCAGACCGGGAAAGTTCAAAAAGCTGTTGGGTATGGAGAATGTGGATAAGGTTATTGATATTGACCAAAGCCCTATTGGTAGAACGCCTCGTTCCAATCCTGCTACCTACACCGGTGTATTTGATTTGATTAGAACGCTGTTTAGTCAGTGCAGTGAGGCTAAGATGCACGGGTATAAGCCTGGGCGGTTTAGCTTTAATATTAAGGGAGGCCGATGTGAAACCTGCAAAGGTGATGGCATTATCAAGATAGAGATGCATTTCCTTTCAGATGTATATGTGCCTTGTGAGGTTTGTGGCGGTGCAAGATACAATCAGGAAACCTTGGAGGTTAAATATAAGGGAAAATCTATTGCGGATGTACTGGATATGACTATTGAGGAAGCAGTAGAGTTCTTTAAGAATGTGCCTCGTATTGCCAATAAGCTGCAGGTGCTGCAGGATGTTGGACTGGGTTATGTCAAGTTGGGGCAGTCTGCTACAACGTTGTCTGGTGGCGAGGCTCAGAGGGTAAAGCTGGCTACGGAGCTATCCCGCCGTTCTACTGGCAGAACATTGTATATTCTGGATGAGCCTACTACTGGTTTACATACGGCAGATATTCATAAGCTGTTGGAGATTCTCCAGCGGTTAGTTAATGGCGGAGATTCTGTGGTGGTTATTGAGCATAATCTGGATGTGATTAAAAGTGCAGATTATATTGTGGATTTGGGACCAGAGGGAGGAGATAAGGGAGGCACGATTGTGGCTCAGGGCACACCAGAGGAAATTGTGAAAGTCAAGGCATCTTATACAGGTAAGTTCTTAAAGCCTATGCTGGAGCAGTAAATTCTGATTTGCCGAGTTGCCTATCTCCCTAAATATTTGAAATGAAAGTCGTTATGTCAGTGGGTTCTGAAATACAGCCTGCGGTCATAACGACTTTTGCTCTGTCCGACTTAATGGCCCTATCTGGTGATTTATCCTGACGCAGTAATACCGCTTGTCGCTGAGCCAATTCACAGAGGCCGTAATGATAGAGAGTGCCACCGGGGCCACTTTTGCTGCGCAAAAGCAGGAGTCTCCCGACGCAAAAGTGTCATGCCCCTCCGGCTGTTGTCGAATCATCGTGATTTTTCGATTCTATCTAAATATCCACAGCCGAGATAGTACCCACGAAAACCCGCTCTCGCTCCTAGCTAAGCCTAGCGGATGCTAAATTCCTTCTGCGCCTTACGGCTTGAACTCATTAAGCACCGAGGCTT
>OBLI01002679.1_pt1 | contig 14754 bp, 11 predicted proteins | sample 1519701 | NCBI WGS metagenome assembly OBLI01 (sample SAMEA3663005, study PRJEB22513) | pig gut metagenome | biome: pig gut; feature: pig-associated habitat; material: faeces | place: France | collected 2012 | reverse complement strand
CCCCCATCCCTGCCTATGAACTGGACTGAAGAATACTGGCCCCTCGTCATCGAGCTGTACATGGAGAAACCCGTCGGGATAAAAGCCATGTACTCACGCAAGACCGTCGCCCTCGCCCTCGAGCTCCACATACACCCATCCATCCTCTACAAGAAGATGTTCATGATACGCCAGCCACAGACACCGACACTGAGACACCTCACCGAAAGCCTCTGCAACAACACAAGGAAACTCAGGAAGACATGCCGACAGCTGAGAGACATAATAAACATGGGCAAAGGCTCCACATTCTACGACGACGTCGAGACAAACGAGACATTCGAGCTCGACTTCCGCCCCGTCAACGCTCCGACAGCACAGATAATGAGACGTCCACTCTTCACACCAGCCATGCTCATCATCATACTCGACCTCTACTTCCGGCTCATACCATCGACAATGACCACTGAGACACCCGATGTAAGAGACGTCGCAGACCTCCTCGACATAGACCCAGGGAACGTCGTCGACATACTCGAGATATACCAGTATTGCGACCCCTTCATGAGACACACCGACACACTCATGGACCCCATGCTCCCACCATGCCACAAAATATGGGAGCGGTACAGCGAGAAAGACCCCACCCTGCTCTCATCCACAGCCAAGCAGCTGAGAGAATATTTCATATAGAACAAGAGAGAACAATCCATACAGAACAAGAGAGAACAATCCGCACAGAAAAAAAAACAAGGAATAAACCGAAACAACCGACAGAAACCCACCCATATGAACAGCCAATCCCAAGCCGCCATACAGACACAGCAGCAGCAGCAACTGCAGCAGCTACACCTGACACCACTGCAACTACAGACAGTCAGAATGCTCGAGATGCCACTCGCGCAGCTTGAGGACAACATACGCCAGGAACTCGCAGCCAACCCCTCGCTCCAGGCAGAGCAGCCAGAAGGCGACGAGTACAAGGACAACACACAGCCAGAGACACAAGAGACACAGCAAGACGAATACCCCGACACATACGACGACAGCAGCGACGGCCTCCTCTCCGACGACTACACACCCTCCCAGGCCACACCCACCCAGGCCACCGGAGCAAGAGACATAGAGCGCGGAGCCATCACATCATTCTCAGACACACTCGCAGAGCAAGTCGGCGAACTCGACATAACCGACACCCAGCGCCAGATAATAGAATACCTCATAGGCTCGCTCGACAACGACGGACTGCTCAGGAAAGACACCACAACCATCTCAGACGAGCTCGCCATATACAACAACATATACACCACAGACGACGAGATAGAGACCATGATAGCCATGCTGCAGGAGTTCAACCCAGCAGGCATCGGAGCGAGAGACCTCAAGGAATGCCTCACGATACAGATAGGGCGCATGAGAGCCACACCCACAACAATGCTCATGTACGACATCGTCACACGATGCTATGACGACTTCATATCAAACAGATGGCAGAACATATGCCGCACACTCGGCATCAGCGAGGACACCGCACGCGACATCAGGCACGAGATAAGGCGCAGACTGAACCCAAAGCCAGGAGCAGCCATGGGAGAGGCAGAGGGAAGGACACTCATGCACATCACACCCGACATAACCGTCAGCGTAGACGACACACAACACATAACATTCGAGCTTAACCACGGCAACATACCCCTCCTCCACGTCTCAGACGACGACGAGCGCCTCATAGCCGACTTGCAGCGCAACAACACCCAGGCAGGCAAGGAAGCCCTCGCCTTCACACAGCAGTACGTCGACAAGGCCAAGATATTCATCGAGGCCATAAGGCAGCGCGAGGAGACAATGGCGAGGACAATGACAGCCATCATACACCGCCAGAGACAATACTTCATAACAGGCGACGAGACAGACCTCGCCCCCATGAAGCTCAAGGACATAGCCCAAGACACAGGATACGACATATCGACAATATCCAGATTCTCACGCTCAAAATACATAGAGACACGCTGGGGCACGATAAGCGTACGCAGCCTCTTCAGCGAGGCATATGACACCGGGAAAGCCGGCATCGTCTCCACCAAGGCCATAAAGAACACCCTCAGCGACATCATCCGCGGCGAGGACAAGACAAAACCCCTCTCCGACGACAAGCTCGTAGCCCTGATGAAAGAGAAAGGATACCCCATAGCCCGCCGCACCATAGCCAAATACCGCGAGCAGATGGGAATCCCCGTAGCAAGGCTGAGAAGGAAATAATCAATAACGATAATAACGATAATAACGTTAATAACGACAATAACGTTAAGAACGACAATAACGATAATAACGACAATAACGTTAATAACGTTAATAACCATATGAGGGCGTGTCAGAAATAACTGACACGCCCTCATATTATTTTACGGTAAAACTCAGGATGAATAACGATAGGTTTACCGGACAAGCAGGGACCTCTCCTCCCTCTCTCCCCTAACTCCCGAGTATTCCCTTTATCTCGTTCAGCTTGTTTAGGGCCTGGAGGGGGGTGAGGTTGTCTACATCAAGGTGGAGGAGGGTGTCGCGTATCTGCTCGAGGATGGGGTCGTCGAGCTGGAAGAATGACATCTGGCGGGTCTGGGCGTCCTTCTTCGAGCTGATATGGCGCAGGGCGGTCTCGTCGCCGACACTGCTGCTGTCTTTCTCGAGCTGGAGGAGTATCTCGGCGGCGCGGTCGGTTATCTGCTTTGGCATGCCGGCTATCTCGGCTACATGGATGCCGAAGGAGTGCTCTGAGCCTCCCTCTACGAGCTTGCGGAGGAAGATGACCTTGTCGTCGGTCTCCATGACTGAGACGTTGAAGTTCTTTATGCGGCTGAAGTGGCGGGCCATCTCGTTGAGCTCATGGTAGTGTGTGGCGAAGAGTGTGCGGGGTGTCACTTTCTCGTGGAGGTACTCTACGATGGCCCATGCTATGGATATGCCGTCGTAGGTCGATGTGCCGCGGCCGAGCTCGTCGAAGAGGACGAGGGAGCGGCTGGTGGCGTTGTTGAGGATATTGGCTGCCTCTGTCATCTCGACCATGAATGTCGACTCTCCGGCGGCTATGTTGTCGCTGGCTCCCACGCGTGTGAATATCCTGTCGACTATACCTATGCGGGCGCTCTCGGCGGGGACGAAGCATCCTGTCTGTGCCATGAGCGTGATGAGGGCTGTCTGGCGCAGCAGGGCTGACTTGCCTGACATGTTGGGGCCGGTGATGATGATTATCTGCTGTGTGGTGTCGTCGAGGTGTATGTCGTTGGGTATGTAGTCCTCGCCGGGCTGCATCTGTGTCTCTATGACGGGGTGGCGGCCGGCGCGTATGTCTATGGTGAGTGTGTCGTCGATGACGGGGCGTATGTAGCGGCGCTCGAGGCTGACGATGGCGAAGGAGAGGAGGCAGTCGAGGCGTGCTATGAGGAAGGCGTCGCGCTGTATCTCGGGGATGATGGTCTTGAGGTCCTCTACGAGGCGCATGTATATGCGCTGCTCTATCTCGAGTATGCGTGTCTCGGCTGTGAGGATTTTTGTCTCGTATTCTTTCAGCTCGGGTGTGATGTACCGCTCGGCTTGTGCGAGGGTCTGCTTGCGTGTCCACTCCTCTGGGACGATGTCGCGGTATGTGTTCCTCACTTCGAGGTAGTATCCGAAGACGTTGTTGTAGCCTACTTTGAGCGACTGTATCCCTGTGCGCTGTGCCTCACGCTCCTGCAGCTGCATGAGGTAGTGCTTTGAGTCGGTGTGGAGTGTGCGCAGCTCGTCGAGCTCCTGGTCTATGCCGTTGCCTATGACTCCTCCCTTTGCTATGAGGAGTGGTGTGTCGGGGCGTACCTCCCGCTCTATGCGCTGTCGCATCTCTGTGCATGTCTCGAGCTTGTCGGCTGCGGCTATGAGGGCGGCGTAGTCTGTCTCGCGGCATGCTGTGCGCAGGATGTTGATGGCGTCGAGGGCCTCGGCGAGCTGGCGCAGCTCGCGTGGGTTGACTCTGTTGACGGAGACTTTGGATATGATGCGCTCGAGGTCGCAGATGCGGCGCAGCTGTTCGTGCACTGTCTCGCGGAACTCTGGCGAGCGGAGGTAGTACTCGACGGTGTTGAGACGGTCGTCTATCTCGCGGCGGTCTTTCAGGGGGAATGTCATCCATCGTCTCAGCAGCCTTCCTCCCATGGCTGTCTGTGTGTTGTCTATGACGCTGAGCAGTGAGACGCCGTCGTCGGCCATGGGGCTGAGTATCTCGAGTGAGCGCAGGGTGAAGCTGTCGAGGCGGACGTAGCGGTCGGTGTCTATGCGCTGGAGTGATGTTATGTGGCGTGTCTCGGTGTGGTGGGTTATGTCGAGATAGTGCATGATGGCTCCGGCGGCCATGATTCCGTTCTTGAGGTGGTCTACGCCGAATCCCTTCATGTTCCTCACTCCGAAGTGGCGGTGTAGTCTCTGCTCGGCTGTGGGGAGGGAGAACATCCAGTCGTCGAGGGGGTATGTGCAGAGGTTGTGCTGGAAGTGTTGGCTGAAGTCTGTCTCTCGTGTGCGGTCATAGAGCACCTCCTTGGGCTGGAGGTCGTCGATGAGCTTTGCGGCGTACTCGTATGTCCCTTCTCCGCATAGGAACTCTCCTGTCGATATGTCGAGGAACGCGACGCCGACGGCTCCTCTGCCGAGGCTCAGCGCGGCGAGGAAGTTGTTCTCCTTTACTGTGAGGACATTGTCGCCCATCGCCACTCCTGGTGTGACGAGCTCTGTTATGCCTCGCTTGACGAGCTTGTTGGTCTTCTTGGGGTCCTCAAGCTGCTCGCAGACAGCGACGCGGCATCCGTGCCTTACGAGCCTTGGGAGATAGACATCGAGTGCATGGTATGGGAATCCTGCCATGGCGTCGCCTTTTGACGCTCCGTTGTTGCGCCGTGTCAGTGTTATGCCGAGTATGCGTGATGCCTTCTCAGCGTCGTCGCCGTATGTCTCATAGAAGTCTCCACACCTGAAGAGGATGAGACAGCTGGGGTTCTCTGCCTTGAACTGGTAGTACTGTTGCATCATCGGCGTCAGCTCGCCAGAGGATTTCTTTGCCATGATTATTGTGTGATGTTTTTTTTTTATGGTTTGGACCGGAGGAACCGGAAGACCCGGATAATCCAGAGGGCCCGGATAATCCGGAAGAACCGGAAGAACCGGAATATCCGGATAACCCGGAAAGACCGGAAGGACCCGGTAGAGGACAAAATTAATGTTTTTTTTCCACACTCCCAAATTATTATATTATCTTTTTTAAAATATATAGATATTACTATGATAATAATGATAGCGTGTGGATAACGTGGATAACCTGTCTTGGGGAGAGGCATGGAGGCATGCAACCCTTTGTCTTTCATCATATAAAGCGCGGCGGAGGAAGGGGATGGATAATTGTGCAAACTACGTGTATAACGCTTTTATAACTCATGGGGTTATCCACACATGGGGTCTCGGGCGATGGGTGTGTGGATAACCATGATTGTTTTCCACATGTATATCCACATGTTTTCCACAGTTTTCAGGGGGTTATCCACATGTTAACAGGGGGATGGGGGATGGTGGATGGCGGCGATTGGATCGCCGCGGTATTGACGGCATAAGGGGAAAAGAGGGGGGTGATTGGGGGCATAGGGAGGAAAGAGGGGGGGCGGTGTGGGTGATTGGGAGTTTTATGCTGTATGAGGGGCTTATATGGGGCATGTGGGGGGCTCAGGGAGTATATATGGCCGGCTGATGCAGTGCATGTCGGGGTGGCGGCGCAAAGGGCGGAGAATGAGGGGGTTAGGAGGTGAGTGATATACATGGTGATACATATGGTGATATACATGGTGATATGGGTTGTGATACATATCTTGATACACATGGTTATACACATCTTGATACACATAAAACTTGATTCCGCTTCCTGGATGTTGTAACTTTGCACCCAGAAACAGACGGGAGAGGATAATGACACCGTTCTCCTCACTCCTGTACTTTTCAACATATCAGATGGATAATATATAGAGACTTTTCAATAATAATAGAATTACCATGACAAACACACCACAGATTATCTCCACCCCTCCGCAGGTGGTCGTGGAGACGAGTATGCCGAAGGTTGTGGACGACGTGCAGCTGTCGCCACATTTCACACTGAGCGAGATGACACGCTCGGCCACAGCCATACGGCTTAACATCAATAACACGGCCGACGCGCTCGCCGTGACCAATCTCCAGCTCCTGTGCCGCTTCATCCTTGAGCCTCTGAGGATGCGATTCGGAGTGATAAAGATAACGAGCGGATACCGTTCGAAACGCCTCAATGACGCTGTCGGCGGGGCGGAGTTCTCACAACACCGCTACGGGCAGGCTGCCGATATCTATATCCGTAACCACGAGATAGGGCGCAAGATGTTCTTCTTCATAAAGGAGAACACACCGTTCGACCAGCTCATATATGAATACCGTGAGAGCGACGGAAGCCAGTGGCTACATGTATCGTACAATATCGACGGCGGACGGCGCCAGGCTTTCATGAACTATATCATGAAGCGGAAATAGGCATTCGTGCCTTCTTTTTGGGGAGGAGGGGAGAGAGAATGATTCTCCCCCACCCCATGGCTGGGAGGAAAAGGAAAGGACACGTGTAACACACATTATATATGGCCGAGGGCAGACGTGCCTGAGGAAAAACAAAATTCATTAACCCTAAAAAAACACACAGAGAATTATGGCAGTAATGTACAAACTTTACAAGATGCAGCGCACATTCAAGGATGGGCGCACAGACACAGCAAACGGAAAATGGTATGGCCGCGCGATACGCGTGGGCACAGCGGACACGGCAGACCTGGCTGAGATAATACAGCGCAACTGCTCTATGAAGCGCTCGGATGTTCAGGCTGTCCTCACTGAGCTGGTCGAGGTGATGACCGACAAGCTGCAGGAGTCATACGCGGTGAAGATAAACGGCCTCGGGACATTCAAGGTAGGGATATCGACACGCGGAGCGAACACTCCGGCGGAGTTCAGCGTGGCGAAGAATGTTATAGGCACTCATATAAACTTCGTGCCGTCGTATACCGTCGACCTCTCCACCGGCCGCCGCACTCAGGCGCTTCTCAACGGCGTGAAGGTGGCAGAGACCGCCAAGAACGCTGTTGATGTTGTCAACGAGGCGTGATTGCTGACACCAGCCTGAAAACAGGCTGGCACAGGGGAAAGGGGCGGCTGTTAGGGAAAGGGGCGGCCCCATAAACCCCGGGCGGCTATAGGGACTGGGGCGGCCAGAGGGTGATTGCTGACACCAGCCTGAAAACAGGCTGGCACCGGGGAAAATAATAATCAAACCATAAACCATAAAACAACACACACAGCGCTTATGAATAAGAAAGATATCGTAGCAAAGGTAATACAGTTTCTTGTTACTGTCCTCTCGGCAGTATTGACCACATTCGGCCTACAGGGCACGATGTAATATAAAAAGATTCCTCCCCCCACCAACCACGCCATTCATTATCTGGCGGGAAGGTGGGGGGAGGATTGTTATATATCATAGACCATGATTACAGAGCCCTTTTCACATCTGCCCTGACTCCACGAGCCTTGCTATGCGCTCTATGTCGGCGTCTTCCTTGTCCTCCTCGGGGGTGTAGGTCTTCTTCAGCGACGCTCCGAAGGTCCATGCGAAGACTTGGTAGAAGCCGGCCTTCAGCGGACCGATGAAGGCGTTGATGAGCTCGTAGCCTGACGAGTGGCACTCCCTGTATACAAGCTTTATGAGGAGTTTGCCCTGGGTCAGTGTCAGGCGTTTCATCTTCGGCGTGTACTGCTGCTTCACTCCTTTCTCGACAAGCTTCAGATGCTCGTCGCGCTCACGTTTTGTGGGGAGAGTCTGCAGATACTCGTATGTCTCCATCATTATCATCCTCACCTCCTTGGCTATGGGCAGCACACGCTTCACATCGCGCACGAGGCGGTTATACTTCATGCGCTCCTTTGCCGATGTGAATGTCTTGGGCGGATAACAGTAGACGCGGTTCATCTCGACATACTGCACCGAGTCGCCGTCGAGCATCACCTTGCCCACACGCATCGTGGGGAGGAATGTCGGCGATGTGCCGTCCTCCACCGTCCCTGCTGTCCCTGCTGTCTGGCCATGGGCAGCGAGTGTGAGGAGAGTGAGGAGTATGGTTATATGATGTCTCATCATCATTTTTTACTGGTATATGAACTGTATGACGGCTTGTCCTGCGGCGCGGAGAGTCTCGCGCGAGATATGGTCCATGGTGTCGTCGACGGTGTGCCATGTCGGTCCGAACGACGATTGTGGGCAGTCTTTGTAGTATGGTATGATGTCAGTGCATGGTATGCCCGCGATGTTGTTGACCGGCACGTGGTCATCGGTGACGTATCCTCCCATCGACTTTGGGAAGAACACGCCCACGCCGGCAGCCTCCGCCGCCTGCCAGACACGTGATGTGAGGTCGCCGGCAAGCTCCATTGACATCCCTTCCTGGTAGAACTTGGCTCCCTCGCCGCCTACCATGTCGAGCAGTATGCCGCATGTTATCTTCACGGGGTAACGCCCTGCGGCATACTCGCTGGCCCAGTGCTGTGCGCCAAGGGCCCAGGGGTCAGAGACCTGTGACTCGCCCTCGAACCATTGTGGCGTGCCGTAGTCCTCGGCATCGAAGCATACGAAATCGACAGCCATCCGCGCCGAGTCGGCCAGCGAGAGGAGGCGTGCCACCTCGAGCATCACACCAACGCCCGAGGCACCGTCGTTAGCGCCCATGACAGGCTTCCGGTGGTTCTCATCGTCAGCGTCGTTGTCTGCCCACGGACGTGTGTCGTAGTGTGCGCAGAGGAGAAGGCGTGGCATATCGGCCGAGGCGCCGCGGGGGGTGAAGCGCGCTATGATATTCGACGATGATAGCATCGTGCCGTCGTAGCCCTTCAGGCTCGACTGCTGTAGGGTGACCTCCATGCCGTGGCGGCGGAACTCACCGGCTATCCAGTCGCGGCAGTCGTCATGGGCCTTGGTGTTCATCGCCCGCGGACCGAAATCACACTGTCGCGAGCAGTACATAAAGGCCGAGTCGGCATTGAACACCGGGCCGCAGGGCTGTTGCAGTGACACAGCGCTGTCGCTCGCTGTCTTTGTGTGCTTGCATGATGTCAGCGACACCATGCCGAGCAGCATAAGGATGTATATTATGCGTGACATGTTCTCTGGTTTATCTTATCTTTCTTTTCTTTTTCTTTTGTTCTGGGTTTATTCCTTTATATATATGCGTGCATCTGTCTCCCACGGTTAGTTGGCCGCGGCCTGGCAGAGGTTCATCACACGCAGCCAGTTCTTGCCCCAGAGCTTCTCTATATCGCCCTCCGGCATGTTGTAGCGCAACAGATGGCGTGTGATGTTTATCAGCTCTGATGCCGATGCTATGCCCCTCACACCGCCGTCGCCGTCAAAGTCGGTCCCTATCCCGACATGGTCTATGCCCATGATGTCTATGGCATGGTACAGATGGCGGATGAAGGTGTCTATCGTGGCCTCCTCACCGTCCTTGGCGAGGAATCCGTGGTACAGTGTTATCTGCATCACTCCGCCAGCCGCCGCGAGGGCACGCATCTGGTCGTCGGTGAGATTGCGCGGATGGTCGCACAGCGCGCGGCAGCTGCTGTGGCTGCATACGATAGGTGTCGAGGACAGCTCCAGGGCCTGGTAGAATGATGTCTCAGCGGCATGGGAGAGGTCGACCATGATGCCGAGGCGGTTCATCTCGCGTATGACATCCCGCCCGAATGATGACAGGCCGCCATGTGTCTGGCAGCCGCGCGCCGAGTCGCAGATGTCGTTGTCACCATTATGGCACAGCGTGATGTATGTCACTCCCCTCTGGCGGAAATGCTGTATCTGGCGTATGTCGTGCTCGAGAGCCAGACCGTTCTCTATGCCGAGGATGATGCTGTGGCGCCCGCTGCGCTTGTCACGGTAGACATCGGCCGGGGTGCGCGCTATGGAGAGACGCGACGGGGCCTGGCGGCAGATATCCTCAATCTTGTCGAAGATAAGGTCGGCATACGACGCAGGGCCGTCGACAGCGAAATCGACACACTCGCTGAAACGCTGCCCCAGCTTGGGCTGTGGAAGATAGCAGACCATCTGGACAGCGTCAATGTGCCCCTCGTCCATCTTGGGCAGGTCATAGAGGATGCGGCTGTCACGGCTCAGGAAATCGACACCCTTGGCGAAGAACATCGGGGTGTCACAGTGTGAGTCGACTGTCATGATGCGCCGGTGGAGCGACTTTGACTTACTGAATATCCGGGCCTCTGACACTAACCACTGGAATAGCGGCAGCCCCTCCCTGCCCATCTGCTCGGGATGCCACTGCACACCGAGGGCGCTGTGGCCGGTAACGCACTCCATGGCCTCCACGATACCGTCGGCAGAGCGGGCCGCGACACGGAACAGCGGGCCGGCATCGTCGACTGCCTGGTGGTGGAAGCTGTTGACATAGTGTGGGAAGAGACGTCGGGCGCAGACACCATTGCCCAGCACTCCGTACATATCCTCCCCGCCCCCACCGCGCGGCTCTATGATGATGCTGTGGGTAGGCTCCCCCTTAGGTGCGTCCTGGCTGTGCTTCACACGCGAGGTGATGTCCTGCACGACGTGTCCGCCGAAGGCTATCGCCATGGTCTGTATGCCGCGGCAGATGCCCAGCATGGGGATATTGCGGTTATAGGCGAGACGCGCCAGGAGAAGCTCGAAACGGTCGCGGGCGGGATTGATGCCTCCCAGTCCACGGACAGGCTCCTCGCCCATCCACAGAGGGTTATGGTCGCTGCCGCCCGTGAGGATAACCCCGTCGACAATGTCAAGCATCGAGGCACACTGGCGGGCATCCTCCATCGGGCAGAGCATCACAGGCAGTCCGCCAGCCTCTGTGACCTGTCTGAAATATGCCTGGCGGTGGGCATAGTCCTCGCCGCAGACATTGGCCGTGATGCCTATGACAGGCCGCCGCGAAGAGTCAGGATACCCGGAATACGCCTCGCTGACAATATCGTCAATGGAGAACGATGCCGAGGGGCATGAAGCGGACATGACTCCGCCCTGGGGTGGGTATGCTGCGTTGCTCCTTCCCTGTGGGTATATGCCGTTATTGCCGCCGGTTATGCCAGGGCTTCCAGGTTTCCCCGTGGTGTTCCTCTCCATGGTCTGCCTGGCCTTGCTGCCGTCCCTCAGTGGTGTTGCCGATGAGGGAGAGGCGTTCTGCTCTGAGGGTGACGTCTCGCCGCGCGATGATGACGGCGATATGGTCTTCAAGATATTGTGTATCATAGATGCATATAGGTAGGCTCTATAAACATATCATATTGAAGATATTATAGAGCCTACCTATGGGTATTTTTCCTTTCTGTTTTCTGTGTTATATCCCTCACCTCCGTGTCCGGCACATGGTGGGAGAGAGAGATGTGTGGGGGGATTAATCCTCTGTTGTCACAGGAACTTCACGCTTTATTGACTGCTCGAGACTTATGAGTGTCTCTGTCGATACCACGCCGTTGATATTCTGCAGCTTGTCGTTAAGCAGCTCCATCAGCTGCTCGTTGTCTTTCGCGTAAAGCTTTATGAGCATCGTGTACGAACCGGTGGTGTAATGACACTCCACAACCTCAGGAATCATGGCTATCTGCTGAGCCACATCGCGGTACATATTGCCGCGCTCGAGGGTTATGCCGACATACGTGCATGTGGTATATCCGAGGGATTTCGGGTTGATGTTGAACGACGAACCTAAGATGACGCCAATCTCTATCAGACGCTGTACACGCTGATGGATGGCTGCGCGAGATACTCCACATTCTGCCGCTACATCCTTGAAAGGCATACGGGCATTCTTTGACAATATGTTAAGGATTTTTTTGTCAAGTGTGTCAATCTTCTCTATTTTCTGCATACTGATTAAACTGTTGGATTTTAGTTTTTGATTTCAAACTATCACAAAAGTACATATAATAACCGATATAACCAAGAATTTTAAGAATTTTTGCCTTATTTGACTGACAATATGAACAAATATCACAACAGAAACCGCATTTATAGCCCTATTATGACTATACACGACATTCTGACACTTCATATTCTCTCTTTCTTTCCTTTCCTCTCTTTCTTCCCTTTCTCTTTCCTTTCTCTTCTTCTTCCCTTTCTCTCCCTCTCTCTTCTCTCTTCTCTCTTCTCTCTTCCCTTCTTCTCTCCCTCTCCGTTTTCTCTGTTTTCTCTGTTTTCTCTGTTTTCTATCGTGAAGGGCGCACGTTATTTCACCATCCAGACGTCGAGCGTTATTGTGCCCGGTTGTCCGAATGACGGTGAGCAGACATATATGGCATTGTTCAGCCATGCATACTTGCTGTCTGCCGGGGCCTCAAAGCGTGGTGCAGCCTTGAAGTAGAATGTCTCCTTGCCATCGCTGTCCCTGCCCGAGTATACTATGCCCTCGTTCCGCACATGGATATAGATGCCGTCATGGGTCTTTATGGAGTATATGGCTTCGAGCGTCGTCCGCTTTCCGTCGTCGCTTATGAGCTGGTAGTCCGCTCCGCCGTTGATAATCGTGCCGTGGAGCCGCGGCCCCTCAAACACTCCGCCTGTTATAGGGATGACATGCCTGCGCCCTGCTTGTGTCTCGCCTACGGTGTACGCCTCGCCGAGTGTCACATTGAGCTGCATGATGAACTCCATCTCAGGCGTCGCAGCCTTTGGTGTGATGCCCTGTGCGCTGGATGCCATCGGAAGGAAAGCGATAGCAATGGTTATCAGCAATGACCTTATCATGTTTTCTTTTTTTTTTTCTTCTTTTTATTTATTATCGTAATTGTAATTGTCCACAATCTCGGAGTGGGGCGACACCAGTCCACTCATATTGTCAAGCTATAGTGTCACCCTGAGTCTATGGGCGTGTGTCGCCTCTTCTGTGGACAATAGCAAGCTCATGGTTCTTATCTTGATGTTGGTTCTCCCCTATCCTCCCCTCCTTGACTATACTTTCTCTCGCTGCTCCATCGGTTTCTCCCCTCCCCTCCTGTGGACAAGAGTTCTATACTCCTTTACAGTCTATACAGATAGCTTATATCACGACTGCCGTTCCGCTTGCTGTCACCATAAGCATCGAGCTGTTAGAGCCGAGAGCCTCATAGTCGAGGTCGACGCCCACTATGGCGTTGGCACCCATCATCTCAGCCCTCTCCTCCATCTCCTTGAGCGCGGTGTCCTTGGCCTCGCGCAGCACACTCTCGTACGAGCCGCTCCTACCGCCCACGATATCACGTATGCCAGCGAAGAAGTCTTTCACGAAGTTAGCGCCGATGATGGTCTCGCCAGTCACCAGCCCCTTGTACTCTCTGATTGGATGTCCCTCTATTGTGGGGGTTGTTGTTATTGTCATAATCTAAGGTATTTTATATTGTTATTATCGTTCCAAGCGTCCAGATGGTTTTTATATTGTTCTATTATTATAGTTCCAAGCGTCCAGATGGTTTTCCTTCTGCCTGTACCTTATCATTCGTCCCGTTCCTCCTGGTGTCTGTCCTGCCCGTCAGCCTTCTTCCCTTTCATGTTTCCTGCCAAGATGAGACAGTTGGACAGGCAGACACATGCCACGGCGATTTGCAGCGGATGGATGCCATCAGTGTTTTCTCCGAACATCGAGATGCACAGGAACACCACTCCCACCGCCAGCAGCACCAAGATGATTGCGCTATGTATCTTTTTCTTCCACATGGTTTGAGTATATTTTTTTGATGATTATCTCTATATCCCTTTGACGCTACGATATGCTGGAAAGCTACACCATCATCATCACTTTTTTCCTCTATCCTCATCATAGCCACCAACGCCCATTTCTGGCTGCATGGAGTTTTGTATTCCTATACGATTATTACACTATTATTTTGGCAACTAATCATGTTGAAAGTCTGCTCACCGCTGCCTGGAATACCCTTGCATTCACAAAGTTCTGGAAGTCAGGATTAGCGAAGTACGTCTGTACGAACTCTGTCTTCTCTTCGAGCATTCCTGCGACGATGTTTATGATGTCATCATTGAAGGTTATCTGTGCTACCTGCCTGTCGCCATTGCGGACGGCATTCGCGAAGTCAACGCTTGTGGCGATACGGGCTGGCAGCTCCTCAATCTGTCGCTGCACTTCGTCACGATTTTTCCACTCGATGTTTCCGTAGGTGTCATTGAAGTCCTTCACGATACTTGACAAGGCATCCATTTCCGGCTGTGGCTTTCCTCCACCTGTGCCTACAGGGATTGGCATGACGTTGGTGTTCTCGTTTTCAAGCACAATGGCACGTTCCTCTTCCTTCACGATACGATACTTGTCAAAGTCGATGTCATCAAGCAAGCCATCTGTATAGTCATCTATCTTCAACTTTGGCAACTTCTTTACCAGAAGGGAATAGAAGACATATTGCTTTTCCCACTCTGGACTCTCATACGGCATGATGGCAGAGAAATAAGGGTAGCATCGGTTGAAGTTCTTGAGGGCACTCTTACAGTTTATCTGCTCATCATCGTTGAGTTCTGTCTTGAAACGAACCACAACGGCATCAATGATAGAGTCTATCTTAGGGCGGTCTTCATCCGTACCCATCAGTTTGAGTGTAGCCACTTGGTCCACATCATCCTGAGTATAGAAGTTAAATGCCTCTATTGTCTCGGTGAGGTCATTGAGCTTGTTC
>OBLI01002676.1_pt1 | contig 14761 bp, 19 predicted proteins | sample 1519701 | NCBI WGS metagenome assembly OBLI01 (sample SAMEA3663005, study PRJEB22513) | pig gut metagenome | biome: pig gut; feature: pig-associated habitat; material: faeces | place: France | collected 2012 | reverse complement strand
TACTTTACACAAAGTTGACACTCCCCAAGTGTAAAGTAAGTGTCAAGTAAAGTGTAAAGTAAATGTAAAGTACTTGACACCTATCAAGTGTCAACCACCTGTACAATTGACAGCCATCATGTACAAGTACATATCAGCCACCATGTACAAATACATCACTTACATACACGATACAAGAACCACGTTACACTGAAGAGTGTCAACTCGTGTAAAGTATGTGTTCATGCAAATCTCAAATTAATTCGCCATACAAAAATAATTTTTAGAGTGTACGATAGGATAACCTATCGTTAAGTTAAATTGTACTAGTAGAGGTAGTACAATACAAATAAGAAAATATTACCAGAAAGGACTAGTAATATAATTGTGGGAGATTAACCCAAGAGGTACTAGTTTATTACATCTATTACCTCTACATACATAATAACACAGATCCAACCAAATTACAAGCACCAATTTCACATAAAATACGTGCCAAACATCTACCAAAAATCCAAGTAATGCATTTAACCCCACCCCTCGACAAATAAATGTGTCAAATTTGTGCAAAGTAAAAAGAAATTCGACTAAATTATTGACTAAACATAATTTATCACATATATTTAAATTAGTAATTATCAAATTACTAGGAAGGAGCAGTAAAATGCAAATATTAAATTTAAACAAAGAGGGTAAACCTCAAAAACTAATTATTTTTAAGAGTGAAAAGGAGGGAAAGAACTATTATTCAACATCAATTTCACATAAAAATTTTGATGGAGAATATGAATATATGTCAATTCCAGTAAAATTCAGAAAAAACGTTGATGTAGAAGACAAGCAATTTATTTTTATAAAAGAGGCATGGCTAGATTTTTATATACATAATGATAAAGAGCAATTATTCATATTTATTAATGATTTTGATAAAGTAAAGGAAAGTTAAGATTATGATGTGGGTATTTTTTAGTATTGTAGCAATATGTCTCACAATATTCTTAATGGGCTTACTTCATCTATGAAATTAATCCGTGAAGTAATAACAATTGATGTTGAGTTATTAGAGAATGAAGATTCTCTAATTTCTCAATTTACAAATGATTTAGAAAAAAATAATAAATATGATAAAGTGAAAATTTTTAATATGAAAAAGTGGGATTCGGTTTATTCTCTCAACTTTTACATAGTTAAAAAATCAAAAAGAAAATGTTTAAAAGAAGAGAGGGCTATTATTAAATACTTAGAAACTAATTGTCAAAAGATATGTATTTTGATGAAGAGTTTCGTCGAAATGGAAGTGTAAATTAAATGGCTCTTAGAATTACTAAAAAAGATAGGCAAAAAATAAATCAAGTAAATACAAGTATTAGGAATAAAATGAAAAAATATCGTGGCTATATACCTGAATTTATAACTAAACGTGCAAATGAATTTACAACACGTGAAGAACTAAATAATTATTTGCATGATGCTAAAGTATATACTAGAGGATATGCAAATCAATATCGTAAAAATAAATATGGTTTTGTTAAAAGGAATATTGAGATAGCACGTGCAAAAAGACTTGTAGATGAGGCTAATAAAATCCGTAAGAAAAAACGAGAAGAACTTGCTTTAAAAGAATTTAAAAGTCGAGGAGAATCAACTGGAATGACGGCACTTGACAGATTTTTAATGGGTGATGATAGATATCAAGCATATAAACCATTAAAATTTGATTTTAATAAAATAAAAAATCAAAAACACTTTGAAAAGAGAATTCAGCACATAATTGATTCATCTACTAAAGATTATTTTGATTCAAGGTCAAATCAATTAAAGGCTAATTTACTAGATGCAATCCAAACCAATTGGGGTAATCTTGGTAATGAGGCATATGAATTCATTAAATCATTGCCTGCTGATGAAGTTCTTACTTTATTTGAAACAGAAGACGTATTTAATTTTGAAACTTTTGGAAGTCCCTCAGGACTTTCTGACATTTCAAAAAATATTGAAAGATTTTATCAAACATTTAAACTTGGAGCATATAGTGATTAAATATTACACAGCTGATTTTGAAACAACAACTGATAAAGATGATTTAAGAGTTTGGGCTTATGGGATATGCGATATTTACAATTTTAATTATTTTGAATATGGTAATTCAATTGAAGATTTTTTCAAATGGTGTTATAAAAATAATGGTTGTAAAATTTATTTTCATAATCTAAAATTCGATGGTGAGTTTATTTTATCTTGGTTATTAAGGAATGGCTTTAAATACTCAACAGAAAAGGAATCAAAAACATTTTCAACTATTATCGCAGATACAGGACAATTTTATAAAATTGAAATTGTTTTCAAACGATACAATACAAAATTAGTTAAAGTTGAAATTTATGATTCTTTGAAAAAATTACCTTTTAGTGTTAGAAAAATTGCTGAGGATTTTAATTTACCTATTAAAAAAGGCGAAATTGACTATCAAGCAAAACGTGAGGTAGGGCATGAATTAACTGATGAAGAATTATCATACTTAAGAAATGACGTTGAGATTATGGCAAGAGCATTGAACATGCAATTTAAAGAGGGCTTAAAGAAAATGACAATTGGTTCTGATGCAATGGCAGTATTTAAGGGAATGCTTAAAAAAGGGCAATTTGAGACACTATTTCCAACGTTACCTTTAAAAATTGATGATGACATAAGGCTGGCATATCGAGGGGGCTATACTTATGCATCTGATTTATTTAGAGGTAAAACTGTTGGTAAAGGCATGGTATTTGATGTTAATTCGATGTATCCTTGGGTAATGCATGATTGTCTGTTGCCATGGGGCATGCCTGTACCATTTCAAGGTGAATATGAGAGTGACGCACTGTATCCTTTATATATTCAAAAAATATCAATTGATTTTGCAATTAAAGAGAATCATTTACCAACAATTCAAATTAAAAAATCCTATTTTTATAATGGAACTGAGTATTTAAAGGAATCTAAAGGTAATGTTGAAATATGGGTCACAAATATTGATTTAGAAATAATAAAAGAGCAATATGATATTTTAGATATTGAATATTTAGGTGGCTGGAAATTTAAAGGAATCAAAGGTATTTTTAATGATTATATTGATAAATACATGGCAATTAAAAAGGTGTCAACTGGTTCTAAACGACTACTTGCTAAACTATTGCTAAATAATTTATATGGAAAATTTGCAACTAATCCAAAAATGCAATCAAAAATACCATATTTAGATGAAAATGATGTTGTTTGTTATAAATTATCTGAGGTTGAAGAAAAAGAGCCAGTTTATACGGCTATGGGAGTCTTCATTACATCTTATGCAAGAGCAAAAACTCAAAGAACAGCACAGAAATTATACAACAGATTCTGTTATTGTGACACAGACTCAATTCATATTGTAGGTACAGAAGTACCTGATAATATTGATATAGATGATAAAGAATTAGGCTATTGGGGACTTGAATCACAATTTGTAAGAGCGAGATTTTTACGAGCAAAAACATATGTAGAAGAGTATGAAAATGGATATTTAAATGTTAGATGTGCAGGCTTACCTGATGCCTTAAAAGAAGAAGTTACATTTGATAATTTCTTGACTGGTTTACAATTGCAAGGAAAACTTATGCCAAAACGATATAAAGGTGGAATAATACTTGAAGAACATGATTTTACAATAAAATAAAATTATGATATAATTTAATTAAGGAACTATTTTATTTATAAGTGAAATGTCTGAAACTACATGCAGAAACATGCAGACCTCTTTAATTGTATTAGTTATACCATTTATATTAATATAGAACTCCTTAAAATTTAAGAACACGTTGAAGCATCAAGCTGAGTGTTCTTTTTAAGTGTAAAATTTATGTAAACTTGAAAAAATTTTACAAGGTTTCATTGTATTTTCAATAATAAGTGATATAATAAAATTACAAATTACAAAGAAAGGACTGATATTATGAAAAAAAGAATTGTAATTTTAGAGCGACATTTCACATATCGTGAAAAAGGTGGCTGGTTTTCACAAAAAGAAAACATAAAAATTTTATATGATTTAACAGATATTAAATTAAATGCAAGACTTGATGAATTAAATAAAGCATATCATAAAAATTTTTATCAAATAACAGCAGATTTTAATTTAACAACTAAAAAAGGAAGAAATGATTTTGTAAAATATTTTATTGATAATTCAAAACGTTTTAAAACATCATGGGAATTTCAAGAATTAAAAGATATTGCATCAAATATCATATATAGTTTGTAGGTGATTATATGAAAGTAGTGACTAAAGCAAATGAACTTATTGCCTTAAGGCATGACAATACAAATGAATTCTATTTTGAACTAGGACATTATTTACCTAGTAATTCAATGCGAAAAGATAATAATAGATTTAGTGATACAATCTATCTTAAAAATGTAAATGACACTGAAACTATTGTTAAATATAATGACTATATAATTTTTGATAAACACACAAAAGAATGTTTTTGTTTACCAGATGAAATGTTTCAAAAATTATTTGTTAAAGTTAAGGAGGACAATGATGAAGAAGTATAAACTAAAGAGTAATATTAAGTTAGCAATTTATAATACATTTTTAATTATTATACTAGTTTTAATATTATTAATAAATAAAAATTATACAGATAAACAAATTGAAAAATGCGAAAAAGTCAATTCTAGAAATTATTGTAAGGAGGTTTTAAAATGATGGATATTGACAAAATATTAAAAGGATCTACAGGAGAGTTAAAAATTAGTGCTAAATGTGAGGGCTCAAATGTATCACAAGTAATAGAATATAAAAATGGTAATAAAATATGTATGGTATATATTTTATGTAGTATTATTAACAATATGTACGATAAAGATGCTCTTGATAAAGATGATATTCAGGTTATTATTAATTGTTTAAAAGGAATAATTGAATAAAAATTAAAAACAGGTACAGCCTGTTTTTATTTTGTCTATTATTTGACATCAATTTACATTTACTTGACATTACTTTACATTTGATGTATTATCTTATTAAGGAGGTTAAAATTATGACAATAGAAGAATTAAACTCATTACTTGAAAACGTCACAAATAATGTTAGTGATGATGCTTTAATGTTAGAGTCATTTGATAAGGTTCGTAATGCATTTAAAGAATTACTTGAAAAAGTTGCATCTATAACAGAAGAATTAGATACGTCTAAATCAAATTATGATAAACTTCGTGAAACTAAAATTCGTGATTTCTTTAATAATGAAGACGATGAAGAAGAACCTAAAGATGAAGAAGAACATAAAGATGATAAAAAAGAAGAATTGTCAGTATCAGATTTATTTGATGATGGAATTGAAATTCAAGAGGATTTAAAAAAGGAGGAAGATGAAAATGCCTACTAATTTAAAAACAAGTGGTACAGGTTTAAAGGCTGAGGTAACAGGAATTGACATGTTAAATGCAATACGTAATGATTTACCTGCTAGTTATAAAGCAAGAATCCCTGAGGCTACAAAAGACACAATCAAAGAATATGGTAATTCGTTAAAACAATTTCCACTAATTATGAATTCATTTGTTGATGTATTAATCAATAAAATTGGTTTAACAGTTATTAAAAATAAGAGTTATACAAACCCTTTGAAAATGTTCCAAAGAGGAGATTTAGAAGTTGGAGAAGTAATTGAAGAAATTTTTGTTGACATTGTAAAAGCAAAAGTTTACTCACCTGAGGCACCAGCAAATAATTTAGGTGATGTTTTCCAAATTAATAAACCAAACGTAAAAGCACGTTATCATGTAGTAAATTCTCAATTAGTATATCCAATTACTATTAATAAGGCAGAACTTTTGAGAGCATTTAGAAGTGTTGCTTATTTTGAAGAGTTTGTTTCAAAGATTTTTGAGTCTGTTTATGCTAGTGAGGAATTAGATGAGTTCTTACAAACTAAAGAATTAATTCAAAACTATAAAACAGCACCTGAAAATGGCTCAGCTGTAAATAGATTCTATGATGTTAAAGTAAATCCTGTTACAGATGAGACATCTGCTAAAGATTTAGCAAGAGTTATCAGACAATATTCAAATGACTTAATGTTCATGAAGAATAAATTTAATTATGCTGGTGTTACAACTCACACACCTAAGGAAGACCAAGTATTAATCGTAAATACAAAAGTTGATGCTTATTTAGATGTTGACGTTTTAGCATATGCATTCAATATGAATAAAGCAGATCCTGAGGCAATTCTAGGTAAAAAAGTTGTGATTGATGATTTTGGTGATGAAGATGACACTGAAACTCTAGCACTATTAGTTGATAGAGATTGGTTCATGATTTATAATCAATTATATGAAGTTCAAGAGCAAGATAATGCACTACATTTATATTACAATAGATTCTTGCACGTATGGAAAGCATATTCAACATCACAATTTGCAAATGCTATTAGATTCACTACAGGTAATGTTACACAATCAGTTGTTAGTGTTGAAGTAAATCCAGTAAAAGCAACTATTCCTAAAAATACACAATTAAGTTTAAGTGCAAATGTTCAAGTTACAAATGGAGCATCAAAAGATGTAACATGGTCAATTGTAAGTGCCAAGACATCAGATGAAACTACAATTTCAACAGATGGAGTTCTTTCAATTGGACAAGATGAAACTTTAACAGAGATTAAAGTAAAAGCAACATCTGTTGTTGATACACAAAAATCTGGAACTCGCACTTATCCAATTGTTTCATCAGTAATTGAAAACGCATAATGAACTTTATGCCTGAAACTGAGGTATACCTTTTATCAGGTATACCTTTTAATATTTCTTATAATAATGTAAGAGATTTTGACACTATTGATGAACAAACAGCGTATTTTTTAGGAAAACAAAAATATAAATTTGATAAATTAACATATCAAAGAGTGACACAACAAACTATAAAACTAGATATTAATTATAATGATTTACTTGATTGTAATTATATTATGTTTCAGAATCAATCAAATAAAGGTAAATGGTATTATGCATTTATTACTGATTATGAATTTGTATCACAAAATTGTACAATAATTACTTATCAATTAGACGTTTTTCAAACTTACCTTTTTGATTTTAGTTTTCAGTCAACGTATATTGAAAGAGAACACACTAAACGATTTAATAATGATGGGACACCTGTTATAAATACTCTTGATGAGGGATTATCATATGGTTATGATTATGAATGCTACAATATTGAACATGTACAACAATGTGATAATATCATATGGGCTGTATTAGTATCAAAATTAAATCTTATTAGTTATCCAACAAAACTATATGGAGGTTCAAGAACAGGAAAAATTCCAACAACACTATATTACTATTGTGTACCGATACGAATTGATAATGCATTTATTGATTTAAAAGTAAATGGAAAACAGGTTTCAAGTGTTCAAAGTATAATATCCAAATTTCAAAATGATACAAATTTTGTAAATAATTTAGTGTCATTCTATTATACTGATACAATCCCATGTGAAGTGTCATTTGACGGAAATGATAATATTACATCAAATTCATCTTATCTTGATGTATTTGAGGTTGCAGGGCTTACCTTAGTCACAGTTGGTAGATATGGGTATGACACAATAAATAAAACAATTGCTAATAATATTTATGATAAATTGCCAAAATATGAAGAATCAAAATTATTAATGTATCCTTATACAATTGTAGAAATTTCTGACCAAAAAGGAAATACATTCACATTAAAGCCTGAAAATATTGCAAGAGATAATTTACCTAAATTTGAAATTGAGATGTCTTCGTCAATCGGAACTGAGCCAAAGGTTGCTTATATTGTAAAAAATTATTTAGGCAATACAAGAGATTTTAAAGAATTATCACAGGGAATTATTAACAATGATTTATCAGCAATTCCAATCTTAGATGATTATACGGCATCATACATTCAAGCAAATAAAAACTCAATTGCAACAACTAACGCTTATGCTATTGATAATGCACAACGTGGCATCAATCAGAATAATGCAAATAATAGGATTAATAATGCAATACTTGATAAACAGCAAGCCTACTCAGGACTTGAAAATGGAATAAGTGCGTTAAGTTCTGCTTTACAAGGAAACATTGCAGGTACTGTTGGAAATATTTATTCAACAATTAAAAATTATGATGTTTCCCAAGGCGAACGTGCAAAAATGAATATGAATAATGAGTTTGCAAATGAAAATTTAAGAATCAATGCTGAGCAACAGATTGGATTAACGCAAGCAAAAATTGCTGATATTAATAACATTCCACCTACTATTAGAAATCTTGGAAATAATGGCTTGTTTAGTTATGGCAATGGTATAACAGGAATTTATATTTATTATAAGACTATACGTCCTGAGTACGTTAGACAATTAACTGCATATTTTAAGATGTTTGGATATAAAGTAAACAGATTAGAAATTCCAAATTTAAAGAGTAGGCTATCATATAATTATATAAAAACAGCAGATGCAAATATTATTGGTAATATCCCAAATAATTATTTAAATACATTACAGGGTATTTTTGATAAAGGTATCACAATATGGCATACAGATGATATCGGAAATTATAATCTTGACAATAGGGAGGTAAATTAATGAAAACAACAATTAAAGCAGAACTTACAGGAAATGATTTTCTAAATGCATACACAACGATTGATTATTTAACAAGAATTAAGGAATATGCACTAAATACGTTTAAATGGGTAAATTTACCAAAATCAGTTGATGCAAGATTCATTGAAGAACAACTATTTGAAAAAGGTAAAATTTGTTTTTTCAAAGATAAAAATTTAGGATTTTTATGTTTACCTGTTAATGAAGATGGTATTTTAAATATTTATAATTATTTTAATATCAGAAGAATTTATGCATCAAATGGCTTTAGAAGAACTAGAAAAATATCAAATTCTGTTATAATTTATAATAATTATTTGAAAACACCTACATTTATTACAGCAAATTTATATGCAATTAGATTATCACAAGTTCAAAGAACAATTGATATTAACTTGAATGCACAAAGAACACCAATTTTAATCAGTTGTACACCACAACAGCGACTTACACTAAAAAATGTTTATAAACATTATGAGGGAAATGAGCCTGTAATATTTGCAGATTCTGAATTTAATGTTGATTCAATTAGAGTGTTGAACACTAAAGCACCATATCTAATAAATGATTTAGCACTTTATAAGCATGACTTATGGAATGAAGTGTTTACGTTCCTAGGAATTAACAATGCCAATCAAGATAAACGAGAGCGACTTGTAGCAAGTGAGGTTGATGCAAATGACGAACAAGTAGAACAAGCAAGGTTTAATATGTTAGATGCAAGACTTGATGCTTGCAAACTTATTAATGATATGTTTGGTTTAGATATTTCCGTAAAATTTAGAAATGATGAAGTACAGCAACAATTTGAAAAATGGAAAGCAGAAAAACTTTATCCTTTAAATAATGACAAAAAGGAGAGTGAATCAGATGAGTAAATACACAACTAATTTTTATGAAATTGATAAAGAAATAAATAAAGATGAATTCATGACAACATCAGTAGATGATAGACTTGATAAAGTTCGTGAAATCATCTTTGATTTTAACTATCCTATAAATGAAGAAAATAAAAAACGTGTAGAAATTGCAATTTTAAAGCATTATTATATGAATGAAATCGGAATGGAAACAATAGGTTTATTTAAAATTTATTTAAGTGATAGACTTAATTTAATAATGCCACGTTATAATAAATTATACGAGTATAATAATGCTGAAATAAGTCCATTTATAAATTCAAGCCTAGAAGAAACAGGTACAAATAATCAAACATCATCTAGTGGTATAAATTCAAGTGGGACTGATGCAAGTACCAGAACAAACTCAACTACAAATTCTGATACACCTCAAGGAATTTTAGAAGACATTCAAAATGGCCGTTATGCATCTTACTATACGTATGATGATTTAAAGACTAACTCAACAAATTCAAATACAACAAATTCAAATTCAAATAATGACACTAACTATACTAGAAAATTAAAAAGTCTACAAGGAATGACACAAGCCGAGGCATTTAGAAACTATGCTGATAATTTAATTTCAATTGATGAAATGCTTATTCAAGAATTTAGTGACTTATTTTTGAAAATATGGTAAAATTTAATTAAAGGAGGATAAGATTATATGAATTTTAGAGAAATATTTATTCGATTAGTTGCAATCACTACACCTTATTTGTATGACAATAACGTGTCACTCTTGGAACTAACAAGAAAATTATACGAGTATTTTCATGAATTGTGCACAGCACTAAAGAGTTTTGAAGATGACTATTCTAAATTTAAAGACGATACAAATAAAAATTTAGAAGATTTAAAGGCATATGTTGATAATTATTTTAATAATTTAGATTTATCAAGTGAAGTTAAATCAGTAATTGATTCGTTAATTGCTGATGGAACGCTTGCAAATTTAATCAATCAAGAATTACTTGGAAATATTAACAATCATTTAACAGAAATTGATACAGAACTTGAAACGATTAAAAATTCTATTCAAACAAATACAACTGATATTACAAATTTAAAAAATTATGATACAACAAACACAGCAAATATATTAAAATTAAATGCTAAACAATCTGTTCAAATTGCAACGTGTGAGGCTAATTCAAATTATGTAATTACAAATGATAAATTAGATTTAAAAGTAAACGATGTTATATATATTCATTTTAATCAAGCTATTGATAATACAAAGAATGCAACTCTTACAATTAATAATGTTGCAAAAAATGTAATCAAGAAAGATGGTTCATTGTTTAAAGGAAAAGACCTTGAAAACACAGACTTAATTTTAAAAGTTGGTAATGCTGGACTTTATCAAATAGTTGATATTGCAACACTTATGAGTTTGATTAATAATGCAAATAGTGAAATTTCATCACTTCAAACTTTAGTTGATAGCATAAACCAAGACGTTATTAATAATACAGATGGAATTCATAGTTTAAGTGATTTTGTTCAATTCACTGAATTTAAACAATTTGCATCAAGCGATTTTACGCTTACTACAAATGATGGCACTACAAATGCAGGAACATTAACAAATGTAAATGGTGGAATCGCTTATAATAAAGATTATTCTAAATTTAGAATTTATGGAAGATTCTACTATACTTTAAATTCACAAAGTGGTTCAAGATATCTAAATATTAAAACACCACTTAGACCAACAAAAGAGATTCAATTAAGTTCAGTTGGATTTAGTGGCAATGTTGATGCGTACTCAATAGGAGATATGAATGCAAAAATAAAAACTGATGGTACATTATCATTAATTTGTCAATCACACGGTACATCAGGTAATACAAATTTTGCAAGAATCTTTACAAGTGACTACACTGTAAAAGATTTTGGGGATTCAGGCGAGGTGTAATTTATGGAAGATTTTCTTGTTAATATTTTTCAATATGGAATAGGTACAGCTTGTTTAATATTTATGATGTATTTAGTTCTTACAACACTTAAAGAGTTAACTACAACGATAAATAATTTAAACATGAACTTGACACAGATGAATGAACGTCTTGATAAAATTGAGGATAAAATTAATGCAGGCTAATCAAAAATTAATTGCATCTGATGGGAAAGAGATATTTCTTTTTCCCTGTGATGCAATGTACCTAACACCTGCCCGTGTTCCACCTGAACATGATGTTCTAGCACTTGATTTTCTACCAAGAGATACAAACGGAAATAAAATAACTGGAATGAAATGCTATGCTCCATTTAGTGGTACAATCGTATACACTGGAGCAGACCATAATTTAATTTTAGAAAGTGATGATGTAGTACACACTCCAAACGGACTAAAAAAGATGCGTGTATTAGTTGCACATTCATACATTGCACCTGTAAAAGGTACACATTACAATCAAGGTGATCATTTTTATACAACTGGAAATTATGGACAATCCTCAGGTGAACACTTACATATGGAAATATCAGAGGCAAATTCCTCTAACTATTGGAATAGTAACGGCATAGGTTTAAAAGATGCTGTTCACATGTGGCAAGGATTATTTGTAAATGATACGGCATTACTCAGAACTGGTGATTTTAACTGGGAGGAATACTATATTCCACCTACTCCAACATCAAATAATAAAATAATAGGTGTTTGGAATTCAATATATAGATATAAAAGAAAAGAGGTAAATTAAATATGAAAAGTTTAGCAGAAGTTGATAAAATTTTAAAAGATATGAAACCTGAAAAATATATAGTTGTTTCAAAAGATGGCAAAAGTGCTGTTGTAAATCGTGAAAATAATCAAACTGAGAGCATTCACGATACAATAACTCAAGCAGAACTAAGAGCAAAAGGACTTAATTATCCTAAATTTTAAGGAGTTGATAATATGACAATTGATGATTTTTATAAAAATCACATAAATCGTGGCATTGACATTGACAGGACAGCAGGAGTTCAATGCGTAGACTTATTTAAATGTTTTACTAAAGAGTTCTTTGGTATATCAAATTATAATTGTGGTAATGGTTATGCTAATGGTTTATGGCTATATCGTAAATCAAAACCATATTATAAATATTTTAATGAAGTATCAATCAATAATTTACAAAATGGTGACTGGTGTTTTTGGAATAAAGGTTCAAGAGATTGCAAAGATTCTCACGTTGCAATGTACTATAATGGTAAATTCTTTGGACAGAATCAAGCAGGACGTAAAGAGGCAACACTTATTAATATCTCAAAGGACGGCATTCTTGGAGCATTAAGACCAAAAATTCAAAGTAATAATGTAGATAGAACTGGTGCAGACCAAGTTTTACATGCAGGATCAAAAGTCCAACCTTATGGTTGCCAAATTGAAGACATTAAAACAATTGGTAATAAAACAACATTTTATTCTAGCGTATATGGGTGTTGGTTACCTATTGAATATTTTTATAGAGTTGGTGCAGATGGTAAAAAATATCCTAACCAAAAATCAAGTAAAGGTAATTGGTTAAAGTCTGATGCTATTTTTAGAGTTTTATCTGTGTCTAAAAATCCTGATAGAGCTGTTTGTTTAATTGGTAATAAGAAATATAATATTTTATCAAGTGGACTTTATGAAGTAAGTGATAATTAATGAAAAAGACTGATTTTTACTATAGTTTAAATAAAATTTTATCACTTAATGCACTATTTAATTTCATTGTTGGTGAACGTGGTTGTGGTAAAACATTCTCATTTAAAGAATGGGCTATCCGTGATTTTCTAAAAACAGGTAATCAATTTGTATATTTAAGACGTTATAAGTCAGAACTTAAAGACATCAAACAATTTTTTGATGATATATTATGGAAATTTCCAGGACATGAATTTACAATTCAAGGTAATAAATTTTTAATTGATGGTAAAGTTGCAGGCTATTTTATGGCTTTATCAGTTGCAGTTACTAAGAAATCTGTTCCTTATCCTAAAGTCAATAAAATTGGGTTTGATGAGTTTATTCTTGAAAAAGGTAATATTCGCTATTTAACAAATGAAGTCCCTCAATTTTTAGGACTTTATAAAACAATTGATAGAGATGAAGACAGAGTTCGAGTTATTTTCATGGCAAATGCTGTTACAATTATGAATCCTTACTTTCTATTCTTTAATATAAAGCCTGATGAAACACGCAAATTTTATAGATTTTGTGATGGTGAAGTTGCTGTTGAATTAACTGATTTAAAGGAATTTAGAGAACATGCAAAGGCATCACGTCTAGGCAAAATTATCAAAGGTACAGAATTTGAAAAATATTCAGTTGAGAACAAGTTCGTAAACGATAACTATTCATTTATAGAGAAAAAAACAAAGTCTAGTTATTACTTAGCAACAATATATTATAAAAATTGTCGAGTTGGTTTGTGGTGTGATTCTAAAAAAGGTATAATTTATGCATCTAGTAAGGCAGATGATAATTTTCCTATAAAATACTCACTTACAACAGACGACCATAAACCTAATCAAATAATGCTCTCACAGGCTAATCAATCATCACGTATTAAAGCAATTCGTTCTTGTTATGATAATGGTCTGATGAGGTTTGAGAGCCTTGCTATTAAAAATACTATGTATGATATATTTAGGACACTTGCAATTGCAAAATTTTAATTTACATTTACTTTACACAAATTTGACACATTTATTTGTCGAGGGGTGGGGTTAAATGCATTACTTGGATTTTTGGTAGATGTTTGGCACGTATTTTATGTGAAATTGGTGCTTGTAATTTGGTTGGATCTGTGTTATTATGTATGTAGAGGTAATAGATGTAATAAACTAGTACCTCTTGGGTTAATCTCCCACAATTATATTACTAGTCCTTTCTGGTAATATTTTCTTATTTGTATTGTACTACCTCTACTAGTACAATTTAACTTAACGATAGGTTATCCTATCGTACACTCTAAAAATTATTTTTGTATGGCGAATTAATTTGAGATTTGCATGAACACATACTTTACACGAGTTGACACTCTTCAGTGTAACGTGGTTCTTGTATCGTGTATGTAAGTGATGTATTTGTACATGGTGGCTGATATGTACTTGTACATGATGGCTGTCAATTGTACAGGTGGTTGACACTTGATAGGTGTCAAGTACTTTACATTTACTTTACACTTTACTTGACACTTACTTTACACTTGGGGAGTGTCAACTTTGTGTAAAGTA